>Ga0129317_1000554_pt1 | contig 38081 bp, 42 predicted proteins | sample Cm1ome_FD_94430 | JGI IMG/M metagenome (GOLD analysis project Ga0129317, IMG submission 94430) | Eastern black-and-white colobus group fecal microbial communities from Wisconsin, USA - Cm1105 metagenome | ecosystem: Host-associated > Mammals > Digestive system > Large intestine > Fecal | place... | reverse complement strand
TTTTGATTCATATCATTATTCCAGAAAATGAGGAACATATAATCAATAACATATAATAGAAAAATTCGTAAGACTAAATTCCACTTGTTTTTTTAAAGTAGAATTTACTTTTACAATTAACCAAGATGATTTTTAAAGAACTTTTTTTAAAAAGTTCTTTTTTTCTTGTTTGAAATATGTTAAAATGATAAAAAATGAGGTGAGATTTATGAAAAAGACAATTTTTAATCAACAATTACATCACCATCATGGGAACACTTAGGGTTATATCTAGGAATAGATACAGCCCGTTTTGCGTATATCAAAGTAGGGTGTATCTAATGGCTTAAACATTACATGACAAGTCATTAAGACTTGTCATTTTTTATTAGGAGGGGAAAGTAATGGAAGAATTTAAATATTTAATACCTGAAGAAAGTATTGATGTGATTACACATCATGTTGATTTAATGAGAGAAATTGAAAGTCATTTAAGGAATGTTTTTATTAAACATGATTATTTAGAAGTTTTGATGCCTTCATTTGAATATGTTGATTTATATAGTGATATGGATATTGGTATTGAGGAAGAAAAGATGTTCCAATATATTAATTTTGAAGGAAAGAGAGTTGCTTTAAGAACTGACTTTACTGTTCCTTTGGCTCGTATGTATAGTACTCAAAATCAACAAGGAGAAAAAAGATATTGTTATTTTGGAAAGGTTTATAGAAAAGAAAAGAGACATAAAGGAAGAAGTAGTGAATTTTATCAAGGTGGTGTTGAATTATTAGGAAAAGCAGGCTTTGCGGGGGATAAAGAATGTTTAGATATTATTCAACAAACATTACCTTATTTAAAATTAAAAGAAATTAAAATAGAAATTGGTTCAGCAAAATTTTATAAACGTTTATGTGAACTTGTTGATGATAAAGATTTTGTTAATATTTTAAAGAAAAGAGATATTTCTTCAATTGATAAGCTTATCAAAAACAAAAAGATTGAAGGACCATTAAAAAAACTATTATTACAACTTCCTAGAAGTTTTGGTGATATCAATATAATAGATGACATGTTGAAATCTTTGGAAGATCAACAATTAAAAGAAAGCTTAATAGAATTAAAACAACTCTATGAAACAATTAATGATAAAGTACATTTTGTGTTTGATTTAGCAATGACGCCAAGTATGAAATATTATACAGGTATTATGATTAAAGGTTATACAATCAACAGTGCTGAAACAATTATTACAGGTGGACGATATGATCATTTAATGAATCATTTCCAAAAGAATGTACCAGCTATTGGATTTAGTTATGATTTAAGCCATATTCTTAAAGCTTTAGAAAAGGAGGAAGAAACTAATGATTAAGATTGCGATTACAAAAGGCCGTATTGAAAAACAAGTTTGTCAATTATTAAAAGATCAGGGTTTTGATATGGATCCTATTATTCATAAAGATCGAGAATTATTAATTGAAACAAAGGATGGTATTTCCATGATATTTGCAAAAGCAAATGATGTTTTAACTTTTCTAGAGCATGGTATTGTTGATGTTGGATTTGTAGGAAAAGATACTTTAGATGATAGTGATTTTCATGATTATTATGAGATGTTAGATTTGAATATTGGAAAATGCTATTTTGCAGTAGCTGCTTATCCTGAATATAAAACAAAGACATATACAAGAAGAAAAAGAATTGCTTCTAAATATACAAAGGTTGCGAAAGATTATTTTAATTCTAAACAAGAGGATGTTGAAATTATTAAATTAGAAGGTTCTGTTGAATTAGGTCCAGTTGTAGGATTAAGTGATGCAATTGTTGATATTGTAGAAACAGGATCAACTTTAAAGGCAAATGGTTTAGAAGTCATTGAAAAGATTAGTGATATATCAACACGTATGATTGTTAATAAAGTCAGTCTCAAGTTTAAAAAAGATGAAATCTTTCAATTGATAGATGCATTAAAGGGGGAATAAAAAATGTTAAGACAATTGGATTTTAAAGGTAATTATCAAGAAATAGCAGAAAAATTTTCATCACGTAAAGAGGACATATCAAAAGAAGTTAATGATATTGTTTTAGATATTATTGATGATGTTAAAAACAATGGGGATCGTGCTTTAATGAAATATGCCCGTAAGTTTGATAAGTTTAATATTGAAGATCCTAAAGATTTTATTGTATCAAAACAAGAAATCTTGGATGGTGTTTCAATTGTAGGAAAAGATTTTATCAGAATATTAGAACGTACGAAACAACAATTAATTGATTTTCATAAAAATCAAGTTGATAAATCATGGTCTTTATATAAAGAAGATGGTGTCATGATGGGGCAACTTGTACGTGGTTTAGAAAATGTTGCTTTATATGTGCCTGGAGGAACAGCAACTTATCCATCAACAGTTATGATGAATGCTATTCCTGCAAAATTAGCTGGTGTTAAAAATTTAATCATTATTACACCAGTAAAAGAAGATGGTAAAGTCAATCCAACAATCTTAGCGGCAGCATATGTTTGTGGTATTGAACGTATTTATAAGATTGGTGGAGCTCAAGGTGTTGCGGCAGTTGCGACTGGAACAAATACAATTCCTAAAGTTGATAAAATTGTCGGACCAGGAAATATCTTTGTTGCAACAGCAAAAAAATGCTGTTATGGAATGGTTGATATTGATATGGTGGCTGGACCAAGTGAAATCTTAATTATTGCTGATGAAACAGCAAATCCAAAATATATTGCAGCTGATTTAATGAGTCAAGCTGAACATGATCGTTTAGCAAGTGCTATTCTTGTTACAACACATGCACCTTTAATAGAAAAGGTTAATCAAGAATTAGAAAGACAAATGAGTTATTTGAGTCGTACTGATATTATTAAAGAATCTTTAGAAAACTATGGTGGTGCTATTATTGTTGATAATATTAAAAATGCGTTTGACGTTTCTAATTATTTAGCTCCAGAACATTTAGAAGTTTTAGTTCAAAATCCTATGGATACATTACCATTAATTCATAATGCTGGTTCAATTTTCTTAGGGGAATATACACCAGAGCCATTAGGTGATTATATGTCAGGAACAAACCATGTTTTACCAACAGGTGGAACAGCAAAATTCTATAGTGCTTTAGGGGTTTATGATTTTGTGAAATATTCTTCATATAGTTATTATCCAAAACAAGTTTTATCTACATTTAAAGATGATGTAATTAAATTTGCTAAATTAGAAGGGCTAGATGCTCATGCTAATAGTGTAGCTGTTAGATTTGAGGAGGAATAGTATGCGAACAAGTACAATTGAAAGAAATACAAAAGAAACAAAAATCAAAATGTCCTTAAATCTAGATGGCCGAGGTAAAGCTCAAATTGATACAGGAATTGGTTTTTTAGATCACATGTTAGAATTATTTGCTTTTCATAGTCTTTGTGATTTAACAGTAAAGTGTGATGGTGATATTCAAGTTGATAGTCATCACACTGTTGAAGATATAGGGATTGTTCTTGGAATGTGTATTAAAGAAGCATTAGGTGATAAAAAAGGAATTTATCGTTATGGACAAATGAGTATTCCTATGGATGAAGCTTTGGTGACTACAACTTTAGATTTAAGTGGTCGTCCTTATTTGGTTTACCAAGCATCTTTACCTTGTGTACAACTTGGTCAATATGAAACTGAAATGACAAAAGAGTTTTTTAAAGCAGTTAGTGATCAAGCTTTAATGACTTTACATATTCAAGAAATGTATGGAGAAAATACACATCATATTATTGAAGCAATGTTTAAAAGCTTTGCGAGAGCACTAAAACAAGCAGTTCAAATTGATGAAATGCAAAAAGATAAAATTGTTTCTTCTAAAGGAGTTTTATAAAATGATTGTCATTATTGATTATAATGTTGGTAATTTAAAAAGTGTAGAAAATGCTGTTCATAGAATTGGTTTAGAAACATGTGTTAGTCGTGATCATGATGTGATTAGACAAGCTAAAGGGATTATTTTACCTGGTGTTGGTACATTTTTGGTTGCTATGAAGAATTTAGAAAAATATGGTTTAATTGATGTTTTAAAAGAAAGAAAAGAAGCTGGTATTCCTATTTTAGGTATTTGTTTAGGTATGCAAGTTTTATTTGAAGAAGGAACGGAAGTTCAAAAAACAAAAGGTTTAGGGTTTTTAAAAGGAACTGTAGATTTGATGCAAGTTGATGATAAAATCCCTCATATGGGATGGAATGAATTGATATTTCAACAAAAACATGCTTTATTAAAAAATATTAAAGAAAAAGATTATGTTTATTTCGTTCATTCTTATATGGCTTATCCAAGTGTAGATGAATTGGTTGCTTATTGTGAGTATGGTAATCAAAAAATTACGGCTATTGTAGCTAAAGATAATGTCATGGGTTGTCAATTTCATCCTGAAAAAAGTGGTGAGATTGGAAAACAAATTTTATTAGCGTTTAAGGAGATGGTAGCATGATTTTAATTCCAGCAATTGATTTAAAAGATGGACAAGCAGTACGTTTGTTTAAAGGTGATTATCAACAAAAAACAGTTTATTCATCAAATCCAGAAGATATTGCTATTCAATTTGAAAAAATGGGTGCTGATTATTTACATGTTGTTGATTTAGATGGTGCTAAAGATGGTACAACTGTTAATTTAGATACAATTAGAAAAATAAGAAATGCTTTATCTATTCCTATGGAATTAGGTGGGGGTATTCGTGATATGCAAACAGTTGATTTATATTTAAGTGATGTTGGAATAGATCGTGTTATTTTAGGAACGGCAGCAATAGAAAATCCAGATTTCTTAAAAACAGCTTTACAAAAATATGGACCACAAAGAATTGTAGTTGGGGTTGATGTGAAAGATGGTTATGTCGCAACTTCTGGTTGGTTAGTGAATACTCAAACATATTATTTGGATTTCTTAAAAGAATTAGAAAATATAGGTGTAGAATACATTGTTTGTACAGATATTTCTAAAGATGGAACTTTAACAGGACCTTCATTTGAACTATATGAAAGCATATACCAAAATAGTAAACTTCAATTTGTTGTTTCTGGTGGTATTAAAGATGCTGAGGATATTTATCAAGTTGCTAACAAAGGATATTATGGATGTATTGTTGGTAAGGCTTATTATGAAGGTAAAATAGATATAAAAGAGGTGATTGGATGCTTGCAAAACGAATCATACCGTGTTTAGATATTAAAGATGGAAAAGTTGTCAAGGGAGTCAATTTCGTTGGTTTAAAAGATGTAGGTGATCCTATTGAAATTGCTAAACGTTATGATCAACAATGTGCTGATGAAGTTGTTTTTCTTGATATCACTGCAACTTATGAAGAAAGAGATATTATTAAAGATTTAATTCAAAGAGGAGCTAGTGAGTTATCTATTCCTTTAACTGTTGGTGGAGGAATTCGTACATTAGAAGATTTTCGTATGATTTTATCAAGTGGTGCAGATAAAGTGTCTGTGAATTCAGCGGCTATTCAAAATCCTCAATTGATTAAAGAAGCATCAGATGAATTTGGTGTTCAATGTGTTGTTGTAGCAATAGATGCTAAGAAAAGAGAAGATCAAAGTGGTTATGATGTTTATATTGCTGGTGGTCGTAAGAATACACACTTAGATCTTATTGAATGGGCTAAGCAATGTGAAAGTTTAGGTGCTGGTGAAATATTATTAACATCTATGGATAAAGATGGGACTCGTGATGGTTTTGATATTGACATGTTAAATGCTGTTATTGAAGCAGTTTCAATACCGGTTATTGCTAGTGGTGGCTGTGGTGGTATTGAAGATATTGTTGATGTTTTTAAGAAAACTAATTGTGATGGGGCTTTAGCAGCTTCTTTGTTCCATTATGGAGAAGCAACCATTGATGAAGTCAAAGCGGAATGTGCAAAACATAACATTCCAGTAAGGAGAAATTTATGAGACCAGATTTTAATAAAATGGGAAATATGATTCCTGCAATTGTACAAGATTATCAAACTCAAGCGGTTTTAATGATGGCTTATGTGAATGAAGAAGCTTATGATAAGATGTTAGAAACAAAGCAAACTTATTTCTATTCTCGTTCAAGAAATGAATTATGGCACAAAGGAGAAACATCAGGTCATTTTCAAAATATTAAAGGAATGTATTTAGATTGTGATCTTGATACATTATTGATTTATGTAGAACAAATAGGAGTTGCTTGTCATACAGGAGCATATTCTTGTTTCTTTAATGAAGTAATTCCTTATACTTCTCACTCACATATTTTCCATGATTTATATGATGTGATTGAAGATCGTAAAGTGAATCCAGTAGAAAAATCTTATACAAATTACTTGTTAGAACAAGGAGTAGATAAGATTTGTAAAAAAGTTGGTGAAGAAGCAAGCGAAACAATAATAGCTGCTAAAAATAATGATAAAGAAGAATTGATTGGTGAAATCAGTGATCTTTTCTATCATGTCTTTGTCTTAATGAGTCAACAAGGTGTAACTGTTGAAGATATTGAAAAGAAACTAGGAGAAAGACATCAAATTACAGGAAATAAAAAAGAATTCCATACACGTGGTGAGTATTAAAAAAGAACTTAAAGTTTTTTATAAAGTTCTTGGTATAAATTTATAAAATATGTTTCGACTTCTTGAAAAGGAAGATATTTAAAACAAGGTTGTGAATATAATTTTCCAGCCTTTTTTCTTTTTGAAGATAAAATCATATCTAATTCATATTCTAACATTGTATCATCAATTTGTTTGATCATATCCCAATCTTGCTTATTTATACATAAATCAAAAGATTGAAATATTGTTTGCATTATATGATTTTCTAGTTCAATATAATTTGTTAAATGAACTTTGACAGGTCGAATGATATCAGAAATATAAGCTTCACTAGCATCATGTAATAAACATCCTAGAATAATATGAGTAGGTAATTGTCTAGCTTTGGCTTCATTAGCACAGTTGATAGAATGTTGACCAACAGAATAAAAATATGGAAAGTGACCACCACCTCGACATAATAAACTTAAAGCATGAGCAATATCTTCAATACAAATGTCTTTTGATTCTATATTTAAAGGATTGAATTTTTTTCCACTATATGTATGCATATCTTGATTCACTACAATAACCTTCTTTCTTTTTTCAATTATATAATGATATTTTTTTAATCTCAATACTCTTTATAAAGTACCAAAATAAAAAAATATAACTTTTTTTCATTTTTTTTGAAGAAATTTTGAACTTTTTTGGATATATGTATATAGGAGGGTTAATTGATATATGATATTCATTGCTTTTAGCATAGTTTTGTGATATATTATATTTGACAATTCTCCTATATGTTAGGAGTGTGATTTTTATTAAAAATGATTTTATTAAACCTGATTTAGCAGAAAGAGATTTCTTTAGTGTTCCTAAGCATTTTGCTTCTATTGTCAATGCAACACTTTTTAATGGTAAACATGTCTTGTTACCTCAAGATGTCTTTGAGATTGATAGCAGTGAATCTATGATTGTTGATCATAATGGTGAAGAAAGACTTAGAGATTTAATCAAGAAGGTTGTGATTGATGGTAAGGTTATTTTGATTGGTATTGAATGTCAAAACAAGTCAAAGAAGAACATGGTTGTTAGAAGTTGTCATTATGATTCATTACGTTATCTTAAGGAACTCAAGGCTAAGAATAAAGCGGATGCTATTCTTACAATTGTATTATACTTTCATGAATATAGATGGAAGAATCCTAAAAGCATCTATGCATGTGTCAATGAATTTCCAGATGAGTTAAGAAAGTATATCAATAACTGGAAACTCAACTTATATGATATCAAGGATATCGAACCTGAGACAATTGATGAAGAAGAAACAAGGACATTTATGGAAGCATTACAGTTGATATATCAAATAAAAAGAAATCCAAGAAAGTTACCAAAAGATTTAAAGATGAATAAAGATATTGCTTTAAGAGTCGCATCTATTACAAAGTTTCCAATACTGCTAGAAAAGGTCAAACAAACAAAAGAAGGAGGAGTTATACATATGTGTGATGCATTAAGAATGATGAAAAAATGTTCGAGAGAAGATGGAATCAAATATGGAAAAAAAAAAGGAATCAAACAAGAAAGACAAAAAATGAGATTAATAGAAAAGAGAAATGTTCAAACAATGTTGAGTGAAGGATTGTCTATAGAAACAATTGCAAAATACTTATCATTAACAGAAACACAAGTGAAATCATATGCTAAAGCTATATCAAACTAATGAGTTGCTTATAATAAGAGTTTTATGTTACAATGGGTGGGTATCTCAATATATAGAAAGGAAAAGAATATGAGAAAAGTAAATAAATTAGGACAATATAAAGATATTGAAGTGAATGTAAAAAGAACAATGGCTACTGCTGAAGAAGTAGAACAACAACTACAAGGTATGGTTGCTCAAAATCCTCAATTTGAAGAAAAAGATGGAGATGTTGCTTTAGGTGATGTTACGACTATTGATTTTGAAGGATTTAAAGATGGCGTAGCTTTTGATGGAGGAACTGCTCAAGGACATAAATTAGAAATCGGTTCAGGTCAATTTATTCCAGGATTTGAAGATCAAATGATTGGTATGAAAAAAGGTGAAACAAGAGAATTGAACTTAACTTTCCCTGAAAATTATGGAATGGCTGATTTAGCTGGAGCAGATGTTGTATTTAAAGTGACAGTGCATAATATTGAAGTCAAAAAAGATGCAGAATTAAATGATGAATTTGTAACAACATTACAAATTCCAAATGTTCATACAGTAGAAGAATTAAAAAATATGATGACTCAACATATTCAATCTCAACATGATCAAAACTATAGAATGGAAGTAGAAAATGCTGTCTTTGAAAAATTAATTCAAGATAGTGAAGTTGAAGTTGAAGAAGAAGATATTCAAAAAGCAATGGATGAACATATTCAACATATTTCAATGCAATTAGCTAGTCAAGGAATGGCTTTAGAACAATATTTACAAATGACAGGTTCAACTGAAGAGGCTTTACGTGAACAATTAGCACCATCTGCTAAACAACAAGCTATTTTTGAGGCTATTATTGATGAAATTATTGCAGTTGAAAACTTAACAACAACAGATGAAGAAGTTGATCAACAAGTTGAAGCTATTGCTGCTCAAAATCAAATGACAAAAGAACAAGTTTTAGAAAGAGTTAATCCTGAAACTTTAAAACATGATTACAATCGTGTAAAAGCAAGTCAAGTTGTTATGCAATCTGCTAAAGTAAGTGAATAAAATAAAAGAACTGTTACAAAATGTAACAGTTTTTAGTTATACAATGTAAAACCTAAATAATAAATTAAAGAATGGAACATCTTTGTGTTAAAACCATAACAAATACAATCATCAATATCTCCATCCCAATCATTATTTAATTGATCAAGGAGAGGTTGAACATCTTCCATATCTAAATCACAAACAACATAAAATTCACTATGATCTTTTAATCCAGCATATTCTCGACTAGGAGAAATAGAAAAATGATGATTGATTTTCAAAAGTTCATCTTTAATCAATTCATAATCTTTTTCATCCTCACTAGAAATTATAACATGTAACTTTGCTAACATAATATCACCTTCCATATGTGAGTATTATAACATATTTTTTTTGAATGTGAAATTGTATTGATTTTAATAAAAGTGTGTGCTATCTTTTTCATAAATCAATGTTAACAAAACTAAACAAGGAACATTATGTTTCCTTGTTTTCACTTCAATAATATAGGAGGACTTTTATGAAAAAAACACAAGACTTTACTGAAGGAATTATTTGGAAACAATTGTTATTGTTTTTCTTTCCTATTTTAGTTGGAACTTTTTTTCAACAATTATATAATACTGTTGATACTATTATTGTAGGACAATCTGTTGGAACGAATGCTTTGGCAGCTGTAGGTTCAACGGGCAATTTAACTAATTTAATTATTAACTTTTTTGTTGGATTATCATCAGGAGCAACTGTTGTTATTGCACAGTATTATGGAGCTCATGATCATAAACGTGTTTCACGTGCTGTTCATACTTCATTTGCAATGTCAATAACTTGTGGTATTTTTATGATGTTATTTGGATTGTTCTTTTCATATCAATGTTTAGAAATGATTCAAGTTCCATCTGAAATCATACAAGATGCAACTCTTTATATGCAACTTGTCTTTTTAAGTATGATACCAGGTGTTGTTTATAATATTGGTTCTGGTATTTTAAGAGCTGTTGGTGATTCTAAAAGACCATTATATTATTTAATTATTTGTAGTATTGTTAATGTTGTATTGGATTGTTTATTTGTTATGGTGTTTCATTGGGGTATTGCTGGAGCTGCCATTGCAACAGTTATTGCTCAAGTTGTTTGTGCGATTTTAGTAACGATTCAGTTGATGAAAAGTGAAGATGCTTATCAATTGCGTTTAAAAGATATTTCTTTTGATTTTGCAATATTAAAGCGTATTATTAAAATAGGATTACCAGCAGGTATTCAATCAACTATGTATTCTATTTCTAATATTGTTTTACAAACAAATATTAATGCATTTGGAACACAAACCATTGCAACATGGGCAGTATATGTAAAAATAGATGCATTTTTCTGGATGATTATGGGTGCGATTGGTGCTTCAATTACAACATTTGTTGGGCAAAACTATGGTGCTAAGTTGTATGAACGTATTCAAAAAGGTATGAAAACAGCATTAGCTATAGCTATGTTATCAGCTTTTATTGTGAGTTCTTTATTTTATGTTTTTGGAGGATATGTGACACATTTATTTTCATCTGATCAAAATATTGTCATGCAATGTCAAGACATTATTCGTTTTTTAATGCCTTGGTATTTTACATATTGTTGTGTTGAAATTATTTCAGGAACAATGCGTGGTTGTGGTGAAGCATTAAAACCAATGTTGCTTGTTTGTTTTGGTGTATGTGTTTTAAGAATTGTTTGGGTTACATTTGTTTCACCGTTAATTGGAACGTTTAATGGAGTTATTGTTTCATATCCAATAACATGGAGTGTTACTTCTGTTTTATTTCTTATATATTATTATTACTTTCAAAGGAGTCATTTGCGTTAATGAAAAAAATTGTGATAGGGATACTTGCTCATGTCGATGCAGGAAAGACAACTTTATCAGAAAGCTTACTATATCTAGCTGGTAATATTAGAAAAATAGGACGTGTTGATCATGGAGATGCTTATCTTGATTTTGATCAACAAGAAAGAAATCGTGGGATTACTATTTTTTCTAAACAAGCTATGTTTACATGGAATGATGTTGAAATGACCTTAATTGATACTCCAGGTCATGTTGATTTTTCATCTGAAATGGAAAGAACTTTACGTGTTCTTGATTATGCGATTGTTGTTATGAGTGGATTAGATGGTGTACAAAATCATACCAAAACAATTTGGAATCTTTTGAAACATTATCAAATTCCAACGTTCGTGTTTATGAATAAAATGGATATGATGCAAGTCAATAAAGGTAAACTATATCAATCTTTACAACAATTAGATGAAAGATGTATCGATTTAACAACACTTGATGAAAATGTTTATGAAACTATTGCCCTGACAAATGAATATATATTAGATGAATATCTATCAAATCATACAATCTCACAAGATACATTATCAAAAGCTATCTACAACAGAGATATTTATCCTTGTTACTTTGGTTCAGCATTAAAAATGCAAGGTGTAAAAGAATTTTTAGATAGTATAACAAGTTTTATGATACAACCAATTTATCCTCAAGAGTTTGGAGCAAGAGTCTTTAAAATTACTCATGATGAACAAGGTCAACGTTTAACACATTTGAAAATCACTGGAGGAAATATCCAAGTCAAACAAATGTTAAATAAAGAAAAGATTAATCAAATTAGACAATATAATGGTCTTAAATATCAAGTGGTTGATTGTGTAGAAGCTGGTAGTATTTGTGCAATTACAGGTCCTAAAACATTACAGTCACATATGGGTTTGGGTTTTGAAGAATCAGTTGATAAAACAATGATTTCTTCATATATGACATATCATCTTATATTACCTGATGATTGTGATCGACAAGTTATGATGAATAATTTAAAACAATTATCAGAAGAAGATCCAAAATTACATCTTCATTTTATACCAGAAACGAGTCAGTGGACTATTCAATTGATGGGTGAAATTCAAATTGAAGTATTACAAAATATTGTTAAAGACAGATATGGAGTTAATATTTCCTTTGATCAAGGACAAGTTGTTTATAAAGAAACAATCCAAGAAGCAATAGAAGGGGTAGGACACTTTGAACCTTTGCGTCATTATGCAGAAGTTCATTTGTTGTTAGAACCGCTATCAAATGGTAGTGGTTTAGAGTTTACTAGTGATTGTTCTGAAGATGTTTTAGATCGTCACTTTCAAAGATTAGTTATGACACATTTACAAGAAAAACAACATCCTGGTGTTTTAACAGGATCACCTATTACGGATATGAAGATAACATTGTTGTCTGGAAAAGCTCATTTAAAGCATACAGAAGGTGGGGATTTTAGAGAAGCGACTTATCGTGCAATTAGACAAGGATTAAAGAAAGCTAAGTCTGTATTATTAGAACCTTATTTTCAATATCGTTTAGAAATACCTCATGAATATTTAAGTAAAGCAGTGTTTGATATTGAAAATAAACAAGGAACTTTAGAAATTAATGATCAAGGTGATTTTGTTGTGATTGAAGGACAAGCACCCGTTAGAAAAATGCAAAACTATCAAAATGAAGTTATTCATTATAGTAAAGGAAAAGGAAAACTTTATTGTCATATGATAGGATATTTCCCATGTCAAGAATCTGATCAAGTGATAAGTGAAATAGATTACGATAGTGAAAAAGATGTACATAATCCAACGGGTTCTATTTTCTGTTCACATGGAGCAGGGTATTATGTAGCATGGGATGAAGTTGAAAAACATATGCATATACCATATCAATATAAAAAACAAAACAATCAAAAATCAACGATTCAACAAAGACAATATCATAGTCAAGATGATGAATTAGAAGATATTTTCATAAAAACATATGGCCCAGTTAAAAGAAGGCTTTATGATGATTTTACATATCAAAAAGAACCTCAAACAGTTTCTCAAATGGTTAAACCATTACCAGAATGTTTATTGGTTGATGGATATAATGTAATTCATTCTTGGCCTGAATTAAAAGAAATAGCAAAGGATAATCTTGCTGTTGCAAGAAATCGTTTGATTGATATTTTAGGAAATTATCAAGGATATAAGCAATGTACATTAATTATTGTTTTTGATGCTTATAAGGTAAAAGGAAACGTGGGTAGTGTGGAACATTTACATAATGTCCATGTCGTTTATACAAAAGAAACCCAAACAGCTGATATGTACATTGAAAGAACAACTCATCAATTAAGCAAAGATTACAATGTTATTGTGGCAACTTCTGATGCCTTAGAACAAACTATTGTCATTGGACGAGGAGCAAGAAGAATGTCATCTAGGGAATTAAAGCTTGAAATCGAATCTCTAACCAAAATGAAAAAAGAAGAATTTGAACGCAAGCAAGAAAAGAGTCGTAACTTTTTATTAGAAGATGTTAAAAATTATAAGGATTAAGTAAGGAAGGCAATATATGAAATATATACAACAGTTTTTAATTATTATGATAATTTCTTTTTTAGGTGAGCTTTTGACTTTATTACCTTTACCTATTCCAGCAAGTGTTTATGGACTTTTAATTTTGTTGATTAGTTTATTTACAGGTATTATTAAATTAAAGGATGTTGAAGATGTCGCTGATTGGTTGATTCTTATTATGCCGATTTTATTTGTTCCTTCAACTGTGAGTTTAATGAATGTCACAGAGGAGTTAGTAGCAAATTTAATAGTCATTATTATTGTTTTGATTGTAGGAACTGTTGTTGTGATGGGAGTAACAGGGAAAGTAGCTCAAGCAATGATTTTAAGAAAGGAGAAGCAACATGAATAGTATTCTTTCAAATACATCATATTTTGGTATTGTTATGAGTTTATTGGCTTATTGGATTGCTGTACAAATTCGTAAAAAATTACCATATCCTATATTTAATCCATTGTTAATCAGTGCTGGCATAATTATAGGTGTTTTATATATAGGAGATATTGATTTTGAAACATATAATGCCAGTGCAAAGTTTATTACATCTTTATTAACACCAGCTACTGTTTGTTTAGCAATTCCTTTATATAAACAAAGTCAAATTTTAATGAAACATTTAAGTGCGATTATTGTGAGTTTATTATGTGGATGTTTAGCAGGTATGTTAAGTGTAGGGATATTATGTATGATTCTTAAAGCGGATCAAACATTATTATTCTCGTTATTACCTAAATCAATTACGACAGCCATTGCTATTGATGTTTCTAAACTTATAGGAGGTAACCCAACTATAACTGTAGGAATTGTCATCATCACAGGTATTTTTGGTGCAATGATCTCAAAAACAGTATGTCAACTATTACGAATTTATCATCCTGTTGCTATTGGGCTTGCTATTGGAAATAGTTCACATGCGATTGGAACTGCGAAAGCTATTGAATTTGGTGAAATTGAAGGAGCTATGAGTAGTTTGTCTATAGTGATTGCAGGTATATTTACTGTGATTTTTGCTCCAATCATTGCAAATTTATTTATATAAAAAATCTTCTTATCATTATAGGAAGATTTTTTGTTTCTTTATTTCATGTTTACATTTTTCGTAAAGCTCATAAGTAGCTATGCAATCTGCTAAAGCTCTATGTTCATTATTTGTTAGGTTTAAATATTTAACCATATCAGTTAATCGGTGATGTTTTAATTGAGGAAAAACTTTTCTAGAAAATTGCAAGGTATCCATATATTCATTATGAATATTGATTTGGAATTGATAACTGATAAAATTTAAATCAAAAGAAGTATTATGACCAATAATAATATCATCACCAATAAAAGAAAAAACATCATCATAAATCATATCAAGAGTTGGTTGATCTTTAATCATTTCATTAGAAATACCAGTTAATTGTGTAATAAAATGACTAATTTGACACTTTGGATTAATTAATTGTGAATAACGATCAACAATTTGATTGTTTCTAATTTTTATGATTCCAATTTCAATAATTTTATCATTTTGATAAGATAAACCGGTTGTTTCAATATCTAAAACACAATAATTATCAATTAATTTCTTTACATAAATTCCACGTTGCATTGTTATCATCTCCACTTTTTATTAAACACATTCTTACTACAAAAATCAACTTAAATAACATAAAAGATATGATATAATTTGATGGGAGGGAAATCTTTATGTTTATTATATACAGTATTTGTTTTTGGATGATGATTTATTTTATTAATCATAAACATTTTATTTATTTTAAAACACTAACAAGTTTAGGTTTTGTTGTGACTGCAATTTATAGTGCATATCTATCAAATTCAATGCATATACTTATTATTTTGTTACCTGGACTTATAGGTTGTATGATGGGTGATATTCTTTTAGCTACAAAGATAAAGAATCAATTTCTTTATGGGCTAACTGCTTTTTTATTATCAAATATTTATTTTATTTATTATCTTTATCATTTTCAAAGTTTTTATATACAAGAATTATTTATACCTATTCTATCAATGATTATCCTTATATCTTTAAATTATCGTTCACATATGAATTATAAAAAATATCAAACACCAATAATGATTTATACATTTGTTATTGCATGGGCAATGTCAAAAAGTATTATGTGTTACCTATCTTTTCAAAATACAATGTTCTTATATACAATGATTGGCTTTATATTCTATTACTTATCCGATTTGATTTTGTTGTTTCATCGTTTTTATGAAACACCACATCATTCGAAACTAAGAATACTTAACTTATTAACTTATTATTTAGGTTTATTTTTTATAGCATATAGTTTAATGGGCTAATGTCTTTATTTCCTTTGTATTCAATTTATTATGAGTTATAATATATACAAGGAGTTGATAATAATATGGTAAAAAAGATATTATGTCTATTGTTGATGTGTTTGTCATTAATAGGATGCAAAGAAGAAGATAAAAGTTTTAATGCCAAAAAAGTAAATCAGTTCGAAAATATGAATATAACATTTCACTATAGTGAAATTGTTGAAAAGATATACCCAACTGTAGCTTTTAATGAATCTTATTATTATGAACCTATTAAAGAAGAACAAAATTTCTTAGACTTTATTATGACAGTTGAAAATAAATCAAAAGAAACATTAAGACTAAATAACATATTAAGTGCTAATATAAATGTTGATGGAAGTCAAAAAGTTGGTGATTTATTATTTGAAACAATTGATGGAACATCTTTAGAAAAGACACTATCATTAGAATCAAATCAAAAAACAAAAATACATATATATACATCTGTATCTAAAAAAGAAGAAGTAGAAAAAATAAAGATGGATTTAAATGTTGATGGGGAAACATATGTTTTAAAAACTACATTTTCTAATATTCAACCAATAAAAACATATAAAAAAGAAAAAGATAAAATAACTTTTTCTAAGGAATGGGAAATGACATTAGAAAATCTTACAACAACTAAAGAATTAAAACCATCAAAACCAAGTGGAACTTATAATTACTATACAGCTAGTGATGATCATATATTCGTTGTTTTAAAAACAAACATTCAAAATATAACAAAAGAATCTTTACCATTAAAAGGCATGGTTGGAACGGTCTTTTATGTTAATGGAGTTGCTTATGATAGTTATTGTGTCATGGAAAATGAGAAACATTCAAATCTAAGTGATGATTCAACGAATAGTATTGGAAATAATAAAACAATGACAGTTTATTATTTTGCTGAAATTCCTAATGTAAAAGAAAGTGACTTGATTGAAGTAAGGCTCACAAATATAAATGAACAATTTTATATGAAATAGAAACAGAGTTTTGTGATATAATGAAAATAATAGGAGGTGTATTCATGGAAAAGAAATCTTATGTAGAATTAGAGCGTCAAGAGTTGATTGAAGAAATTAAAGATTTATATAATGATATTTTTGATGGAGAAATTGATGGATTTGAGAATATGACTCTAGATGAATTAAAAGATATGTTAGTTGATTTGAGTGATAAGGAACCAATTATTAAAAATATTAAGGCACTTGTTGGTGATGATGATTTAGATTATACAAATTTAAATGAATTAACAATTGAAGGTTTGTTAGAATTAACAGAGCGTTTAGAAGATGATGAAGAATATGACATGTTTGAATAAAGAGGTGAGATGAATATGGAAAATCATTTTTTAATAGGAACTAAGAATAATGGATGTTTTATTGATAATAATGCCCATATTATTGAATATTATGAACGTTTAAATTTACCTGAAAAGCTTTCAAAAAAAGATCCATGTACTACAATAAAATATGAAAATATAACAAAAATACAAGTCACATATGCGATTAGTGAAGGGATTGGATTTGGTGTTATTACACTTCATTTGATTATTGAAACACAAGATTTACAAAAACATAATTTCCAAATTTTATTTATGGATACTCAAAGAGAAGATTTAAATAAATTTATAAAATTATTATTTGAAGCAAATCTAACAATAATAGATGAACATGATCTTTTAAAAACAATCTTACAATCAAATGAGAAGATATATGAGATTATTGAAAAAATTGAGAAAAATAGATAGAAAATGCATATCATTCGCTTTTTTCAAGGAATAATGAGATAATAACATTAAAGATAAAGGAGGAAGTAAAAATGAAACTATATAGATGTCCAATTTGTGGAAATGTTGTTGAAAAAATTATTGATAAAAATGTACCTGTTGTATGTTGTGGAAAATCAATGGAAGAATTGGTTGCTAATACAACAGAAGCAGCTACTGAAAAGCATTTACCAGTTGTAACTGTTGATGGTGATTTATTAAATGTTAAGGTTGGTGAGGTTGATCATCCAATGTTACCTGAACATTATATTACAATGATTATTGTTGCTTTTGATAAACAAACTTTACGTGTTGATCTATCTTCTGAAGATCAACCAAAAGCGACATTTGCTTTAAATGGTTATCATGGTCAAGTAGAAGTTTATGAATACTGTAATCTTCATGGATTATGGAAAATAGAAATTAATGTTTAGAACAGAATAATCTGTTCTTTTCTTTTCATAATTAATGGGAGGAGTAAATCTATGGAAATGATTTATTATTATACATATCAAACACCTATAGGTATAATAACGATTAAAGCTATTGATGATGAAATTGTTGGATGTCAATTTAAAAGTGAAAATATAGAAGGTGAATGTTTAGAAACGCCAATTATTCAAGAAGCTTATCAGCAATTAAATGAATATTTTCAAGGTAAAAGACAATCTTTTGATTTAAAATTTCGATTTTTAAAAGGAACTCAGTTTCAACAAAATGTATGGAAAGCATTATTGACTATTCCTTATGGTGAAGTTGTTTCTTATCGAGACATTGCACAAATGATAGGTTCTCCAAAAGCTTATCGTGCTGTTGGCAATGCAAATCATAATAATCCTATTGTGGTATTTGTTCCTTGTCATCGAGTAATTACAGCAAATCATCAAATTGGTGGATATGCTGGTGGAGTTGAAACAAAAGTCTATTTATTAGAATTAGAAAAGAAGGGGAAATCATATAAGGAGCTTACATATGAAAAAAATGATTAGTTTAATTGTGAGTTTATTTTTAACGGGTTGCTCATCAACAAGTTATCAAAAGATAAGTGCAAAAGAAGCAAAACAAATGATGGAACAAGATCATGTTGTAGTGATTGACGTGAGAGAAGAAGATGAATATGCATTAGGTCATATTCCAGGTTCTATCCTTATTCCATTAAAAACAATCAATCAAAACAATGATCAACTTCCTCACATTGATCAAACTTTATTAATTTATTGTCGTAGTGGTAATAGAAGTCAAAAAGCTGCTAAAAAATTTGTTTCTTTAGGATATGATAAAGTCTATGATTTTGGTGGTATTATAGATTGGCCTTATGAGATAGAGCAATAATGAATAAAACATATTTATTTTTTCCATAATAAATATGGAGATGGTTAAATGCAATTCTATAAAAACAAAAAAGATAATTTCTTTATTCAATTAGATGATGATGCTTTTGATAATGAAGATTTTATACATGTTATAACTATGAACCATGAAGGTGATGAAACAAAACATCAACCTAAAATAAATCATGAAAAGAAAAGCATTACTGTAAAGATAGGAGATATTATGCATCCTATGACTTTAGAACATCATATCTCAATGATATTTTTAAAAACAAAACAGGGTGGACAATATAAGATGTTATCTTATTTGGATACACCAATAGTCACTTTTGAATTATCAGATAATGATGAACCATTAGAAGTATATGGTTATTGTAATTTACATGGTTTATGGAAAGAAGTCGTTTAAACATAGTTCCTCAATAATTTTATTGAGGTCTTTTATTTTATGACTTATTTATCATATTATGATAGAATAGAATTGATAAGCAGGAATTTATAAAGAAAAAATATGGAGAAGAAAAATGGAACCAAGAGAATTGCTAGATATTTTACATGTTGCTGAAAGATTGAAAGATACAACAAGGCATAGTTATACATCGAAAGGAAGGCATGAAAGTGTTGCTGAACATAGTTGGCGTATATCTTTAATGGCTTATTTTCTCACTGATGAATTTAAAGAAGCAGATATGAATAAAGTTATAAAAATGTGTATTATTCATGATTTAGGAGAAGCTTTTACAGGAGATATTCCTTCATTTAATAAAAGTGATAACGATGAGCATAAGGAGGAACACATATTAGATGAATGGGTAAAATCATTACCAAAACCTTATGCTGATGAAATGTCTGCATTATATAAAGAAATGATAGAAAGACAAACCTTGGGAGCAAAGATATATAAAGCTATTGATAATCTAGAAGTGATTATTCAACACAATGAAGCAGATTTAAAAACTTGGATTCCATTAGAATATGAATTAAATCAAACATATGCAGATGATAAAGTTTCTTTTTCCAAATTTTTAACTTTATTAAGAGAAGAAATAAGAAAAGACACTTTAGAAAAAATAAAAGTAAAGGAAGGATGATTAAATGTATTTATTAGATATAAGTGAATTTGATGAAGTTTATGCATTATTTCAAAAGGCTTTTGTCAAAGAAGAATTAAGACCTTATGATAAAATGAAAAAACTATTTGAAAATCAAGAATTAAAGATTTATGGTTTAAAACAAGATAATAAAATTGTTGTTGGTTTATTGGTATGGGAATTTAATGATTTTATCTTTTTAGAAAACTTTGCTGTAGATGAAATTCTAAGAGGTCAAGGTATAGGTGGTCAGTTCTTAGATGAATTTAAAGAACTTTATCCAAATCAGTTATTCGTATTAGAAGTTGAAAAACCATTTGATGAAATGAGTCAAAGACGAATAGGATTTTATCAAAGACATCAAATGATATTGAATCCATTTTCATATATTCAACCAACATTAGACGTTGAACCAACACATATAACATTACAACTTATGAGTTATCCTAATTCATTAAATGAAAAACAATTTCAAACCATGAAAAAAGATATCTTTTTAAGAGTTTATAAAAAAAGAAAGGAAGATATTTAAGATGTATTGTACAAATTGTGGGAAAGAAGTGAAACAAGGAGAAAAGTTTTGTTCTAACTGTGGTGAACCATTAATACCAGAAAAAAGATTTTGTTCTAATTGTGGTCATGAATTGGATATGACTATGGTTGATTGTCCTCATTGTGGATTTCATACACCACCAGTTAGACCTCAAAGAATGACAAGAAAATCTAGAATATTAGCAGGTATATTAGGTATTTTATTAGGTGGTTTTGGTGTTCATAATTTTTATTTGGGAAATACGTCTAAAGGTGTTATTCAAGTGGGGCTTACACTCTGTGGTATTTTTACATTTGGTATAACGAGTGTTATTAGTGAGATTTGGGGACTGGTTGAAGGTATTTTAATTTTAGTAGGGCATATAAATGAAGATGTTGATGGAAATCCTTTGGATTAGATAAGTTAAATTTTGTAAAAATATTGATTAAATGAAGATAATATTGTATTCTTATGTATATTAAATGATGAGGGGGATATTTTATGAGCAAAGTTGTTAAATTTGGTGGATCATCTTTAGCAGATGCTAAACAATTTCAAAAAGTCTATAACATTATCAAAGAAGATCCACAAAGAAGATATGTTGTGCCAAGTGCACCAGGAAAAAGATTTAAAGAAGATACAAAAGTAACAGATTTATTATATAGAGCATATAATGCAACTAGTGATAAAGAATTTCAAATTGTTTTTAATGAAATTAAAGAAAGATATCAAGATATTATTGATGGTTTAAATTTGAATTTTTCATTAGAAGAAGAATTTAAGATTATTGAAGAAAATTTCAAGAAACAATTAGGTGAAGATTATGCTGCAAGTCGTGGGGAATACTTAAATGGTTTATTACTTGCACATTATTTAGGATTTGAATTTATTGATGCAAAAGATGTTATTTTCATTGATGAACATGGAAACTATGATATCGAAAAAACAGATGTTGTTTTATCAAAACGTTTAAGTGAAGTTGAATATGCTGTTATACCAGGATTTTATGGTTCATTAAACGATGGAACTGATACAATTAAAGCTTTTTCACGTGGTGGTTCTGATGTTAGTGGTGCCATTGTTGCTAAAAATGCAAAAGCAGATTTATATGAAAACTGGACAGATGTTTCAGGGTTCTTAATTGCTGATCCACGTATTGTGAAAAATCCTGATGTTATTGAAACAATCACATATAAAGAATTACGAGAATTATCTTATATGGGAGCTTCTGTTTTACATGAAAATTCTGTTTTCCCAGTTCGTAAAGAAGGAATCCCTATTAATATAAAAAATACTAATAAACCTGAAGATCCAGGAACATTAATTGTTGAAAGCACATGCCATAAACCAACTCACGTTATTACTGGTATTGCTGGTACAAAAGGTTTTGCAACTGTTATGATTGAAAAAGATATGATGAACTCAGAAGTTGGTTTTGGACGTCGTGTTTTACAAGTTTTTGAAGATCATAATATTTCATTTGAACACATGCCTTCTGGTATTGATACAATGACTATTATTGTTAACACAGAAGATTTTATTGATAAAGAACAAGATATTCTTGCTGGAATTCATCGTGCTGTTCAACCAGATTCAATTGTTTTAGAATCTGACTTATCATTGATTGCTGTTGTAGGACGTGGAATGAAAGCAAGTCGTGGAACTGCCGCAAGAGTATTCAATGCCTTAGCCAAAGAAAACATTAATATTAAAATGATAGACCAAGGTTCAAGTGAGTTAAATATTATTATTGGTGTACGTAATTGTTACTTCGGACCAGCTATTAAAGCTATTTATAAAGAATTTATCACAAATGATAAGAAATAAAACTAAAGCTGTAATAAAGAATTATTCTTTGTTGCAGTTTTTTTATGGATTTTTTATATATGAATTGACAATCATAAAAATATAGTTATAATATAACCATACCCCCTATAGGGGTGGGAGGTGTTTGGATGAAAGAAAAATATGATATTATTGGTATGAGTTGTAGTGCATGTAGTGCACGTATTGATAAAGATGTAAGAAAGGTGTCAGGAGTTAAAGATGTTAATGTTAATTTATTAAGTAATTCTATGGTTGTTGAATATGATGAAAATCTTGTAGATTCTCATGTTATTATGCAAACAGTTGAAGATGCTGGTTATAAAGCATTGCCTTTTCATCAAAATGAAGTAAAAGAAAATAAACAGGAAGATGCCTTAGACCAAAAAAAGAAATCGGTTATTTTATCTTTTGTTTTCTTGTTGCCATTGTTTTATATTTCAATGGGGCATATGATGAATATGCCATTACCTACATTTTTATTAGGTCATGAAAATATGATGATTTTTGCTTTAACACAATTATTTTTAACATTACCTATTTTGTATATTAATCGTGGTTATTTTCAAAGAGGTTTTCATTCGTTATGGAAAAGAAGTCCTAATATGGATTCATTAATTGCATTAGGTTCAGCCGCTGCTACTATTTATAGTATTTATGCTATATTTATGATGGGTTATGATTTAGGTCATGGAAATATGAATGAAGCTCATCAATATATGATGCAATTGTATTTTGAATCAGCTGGTATGATTTTAACTTTGATTTCATTAGGAAAGTATTTAGAATCTCGTTCTAAAAAGAAAACTAGTGAAGCTATTGAGAAGTTAATGAATTTGATGCCTGCTACTGCAACACTATTGATTGATAATCAAGAAACAGTTGTTCCTATTGAACAAGTTCAAGTTGGAGATATTGTTGTTGTAAAAGCAGGGCAAAGCATTCCTTTAGATGGAGAAATTATTAAAGGGCAAACTTCTATTGATGAATCTATGTTAACTGGTGAAAGTTTACCAGTTGATAAAACAATAGGTGCTAAGGTTATTGGGGCTACAATGAATATTGATGGATATATTCAAGTAAGAGTAACACATACAAATCAAGATACAGTGCTTTCACAAATTATTCAATTGGTTGAAGATGCAAGTAGTTCAAAAGCACCAATTGCTAAATTAGCAGATAAAATTAGTGGTATTTTTGTTCCTACAGTTATTGTGATTTCATTAATAACATTTATAACATGGTTAGCCGTTGGACAAACTTTCCATTTTGCTTTAACATGTGCGATTGCAGTTTTGGTTATTTCTTGTCCATGTGCTTTAGGACTTGCAACACCTACAGCCATTATGGTTGGTACAGGTAAAGGTGCTCAATTAGGTATTTTAGTGAAGTCAGCAGAAAAGCTAGAACTTTTAAGTCATAGTGATACAATTGTTTTAGATAAAACTGGAACATTGACTCAAGGAAAACCACAAGTTGTTGAAATCATTCCAGTAGATTGTGATGAGGAGGAGTTATTGCAATTGGCTGGTACAATTGAAACTGCTTCACAACATCCTTTAGCAAAAGCTATTGTCAATTATGTAAAAGAAAGAAAAATAGTGTATAATGAGATTGAATCTTTTGAAATGATTCAAGGTCAAGGATTAAAGGGTATTTATAATGACAAAGTATTATTGTCTGGAAATAAACGTTTAATGGAAGAAAATCATATTGATTTATCTATGGTTTATGAAAAGTCACAAGAACTTGCAAGACAAGGAAAAACACCATTATATTATGCTTATAATCAAAAAATAATTGGTATGATTGTTGTGAGTGATGTTTTAAAACCAACCACAAAACAAGCTATTGAAAAGTTAATAGATATGAATTTAAAAGTTTATATGTTAACAGGTGATAATGCTTTAACTGCTAAAGCTATTGGTGATGAATTAAACATTGAAACTATTGCTGAGGTCTTACCACAAGATAAAGAAAAACACGTAAGAATCTTACAAGAACAAGGACATAAAGTGGTTATGGTTGGTGATGGAATTAATGATGCACCAGCCCTTATGAGAGCCGATGTAGGAATTGCTATGACTTCAGGTACAGATATTGCTATGGATAGTGCTGATATTGTCTTAATGAAAAATGATATCAATGATGTAGTGACTTCACTTGAATTAAGTCATGCCGTTATTAAGAATATTAAAGAAAACTTATTTTGGGCATTCTTCTATAATGTGATTGGAATTCCAATTGCTACAGGATTGTTCTATCCAATCAATGGATGGTTATTGGATCCTATGTTTGGAGCTGCAGCAATGAGTTTAAGTTCTGTATTTGTTGTAAGTAATGCTCTTAGATTAAGATTTTTTAAACCTCATCAAATAAAGAAAAGAAAGGATGATAAAAAAATGAAGGTTATGAATATTGAAGGAATGATGTGTGCTCATTGTCAAGCCCATGTTGAAAAAGCTTTAAATGATATTGAAGGTGTTCAAGCTCGTGTTGATTTGAAAAACAAATGTGCCAATATTGAACTTTCTAAAGATGTTAATGATCAAACTCTTATCAAAGCTGTTGAAGATGCAGGATATACAGTGAAAGGATTTAAATAATGCAAGCTAATAAATCGCAAGTTACAAGACTTTTAAAAACAGCAAGAGGACAAATTGATGGAATCTTGAAAATGGTAGAAGATGATCGTTATTGTATTGATATCACACATCAAATTATGGCAACACAAGCTATATTGAAACGAGCTAATAAAGAAATTATAGGAGCACATATGAAACATTGTGTTGTTGAAGCTGTTGATAGTCAAGATAGTGAAAAGAAAATTGATGAAATGATTGGAATTATTGATGAATTATTGAAATAGAAAAATGTTTTCTATTTCTTTTTTTTGATTTAAAAGAGTATAATAATGAAAAGGAGGTTGGATTATGCAAAATGGAGTTATGATGCAATATTTTGAATGGTATTTAAAAGAAGAACCTTGTTTATGGAATGTATTAAAACATGATGCTAAGCATCTTAAAGATATAGGAATAACTGCCATTTGGATGCCACCTGCATTTAAGGGAAGTGGTGGTATCTATGATGTGGGATATGGTGTTTATGATATTTATGACTTAGGTGAGTTTGATCAAAAAGGAACAATTCGTACAAAATATGGAACAAAAGATGAATATTTAAGTACAATTGAAGAATTACATCGTTATGGTATTCAAGTTTATGGAGATATTGTTTTAAATCATAAAATGGGTGCTGATGGTGTTGAAACAATAAAAGCTTATGAAGTAAAACAGAATAATAAAAATGAAATAAATAGTGATGAAGAAACAATAGAAGTTCCTACTCTTTTTACTTTTGATAATCGTCATCAAAAGTATAGTGATTTTACATGGGATTGGACTTGTTTTGATGGTGTAGATTATGATGTTTTATCAAAACGTCATGCGACTTTTTTATTTAAGGATAAACATTGGGACCAACAAGTTGATAATGAAAATGGAAATTTTGATTATTTAATGGGAGCAGATATTGATTTCTCAAGTGAAAAAGTTGTTCAAGAATTAAAGAAATGGGGATGTTGGTATTTAGATTTTTCTCAAATAGATGGTATGCGTTTAGATGCAGTTAAACATATAGGTGCTCATTTTTATAAAGATTGGCTTAAAGATATGCGTTTACATTCACAAAAAGAATTATTTACAGTTGGTGAATATTGGCATGGTGATGTACAACATCTTTTAAATTATTTGAATCAAGTGAATTGGCAAATGTCATTATTTGATGTACCATTACATTATCATTTTTATGAAGCATCACATGGTAATGGCTATTATGACATGTCTAAAATATTTGATGGTACATTAGTTCAAGCGACTTGTAATCATGTTGTTACTTTTGTTGATAATCATGATACACAACCTTCTCAAGGATTACAATCATGGGTATCTGATTGGTTTAAACCTTTAGCATATGCTTTAATCTTACTTAGAAAAGATGGCTATCCATGTATCTTTTATGGTGATTATTATGGTATACCACATTCATCAATAACATCTCATCAAGATATGATAGATAAAATGTTATATTTAAGAAAAAAACATGCTCTTGGAACACAACGAGATTATTTTGATGATTCAAGTGTTATTGGTTGGACAAGAGAAGGAGAAAACCAAGATGGTTTAGCATGTATTATGAGTGATAGTGTTGGTGGATGTAAACTTATGTATATAGGAAAACAATATACTGGTCTTGTTTTTTGTGATGTTATGGGGAATGAACGAGATGTGATGATAGATGGAAATGGACAAGGAGTATTTTCATGTCGTGGAGGTAGTGTGAGTATTTATGTTAGAAAAGATGAAACTTATAGATAAAAGAGAACTTTTATCTATTCATTTAGCTGTATTTTTATTTGGTGCTTCGGGATTATTTGCTAAATTTATTCCAGTATCTGCTTTACTGTTAACGTTAGGAAGAGCATTGTTTTCTTCGTTAGCCCTTTATATGTTTATTCATTTTAGAGGTTATTCTTTACGTTTTGCTTATATACGTGATTATGCTTGGAATATTTTAGCAGGAGTCTTTTTAACAATTCATTGGTTTTTCTTTATTATGTCTATTCAAGTTTCAACGGTTTATATTGGGACGATTATGTTTGCAACTTATCCAATGTTTGTTTTGTTTATTGAACCTTATGTTTTTAAAGAAAAATTTCAAATGAAAAGCTTAATCACAGTTATTATGATTGGAATTGGAATTGCTTTTTTTATTCCAGCTTTCAAGTTAAATAATGCCACAACATTAGGAATTATTTATGGGTTAATAAGTAGTTTGGCTTATGCTTTATTAGGCATGATTAATCGTCGTTTGGCTTTATCATATAATAGTGTTGTTATTACTTTATATGAACAAACGGTTGCTACATTAATTATGACTTTGATTATTGCTTTATTTACACCACATTTAGGAGATGGAGATGTCTTGAATTTTGTCTCTTTAATTGTTTATGGTGTTATTTTTACAGCGTTAGCTCATTCTTTATATATTCATGGATTAACGAAAGTCAAAACTCAAACAGCAAGTATTATTTCTGTTTTAGAACCGGTTTATAGTATATTTCTAGCTATTTTGTTTTTGCATGAAAGATTGACTTATCAAGAAATTATAGGAACATCCATTATTTTAATCGCTGTTATTTTGGCAATGATTCAAAATGCTACAGATAAAAAAACTGAGTTATAGTTATAAATATATCCTTTTCATCTTATGAAAAAAGGATATTTTTTAAAATAACAATGTTAAAATGATGCACATATAGAGGTGAGATAAATGTTGAAAAAAGGAAGTTATTTTTATTATGCATTAGCTAATGGAATGTTTTATTTTTCATGGGGAATATTTGCTTGTATTATTTCTGTTTATTTAGCAGGGATTGGATGTTCAGCTACTGAAATATCTATTATTACTTCTGCTGCACCACTTTTTGCGATGATTTCACAACCTGTTTGTGGTATGATGGCAGACAAATTAAGAAGCCCTAAACTTGTAGGTATAATTTGTATGACTTTATGTGGTTTGTCTGGGATGATGTTTGCTTATACACATCATTATATATTTTTATTTCTTTTTAATGGTTTAACACAAGGATTTTTAAATGGTACGACAGCTTTGTCTGATCGTTTAGCAACTGGATCTCCTTATCCATTTGGAACGATTCGTGTATGGGGTTCTGTTCTTTATGCAACTGCATGTCAAGTTGCTGGAATTGTTTATGATTATGTCTCACCAACAGCAAACTATTATATTTTTGTGATTGCAGTAGGTTTAACTATTTTAGGTTTTTGGCAAATGCATGATGTTAAACCTAAAACATCTACACAAAATGAAAAGTTCACATTAAAAGAATTATGTTCTTCTTTATTGAAAAATAAAGCATTTGTTTTATTTGTTATTATCTATGTTTTATTTCAAGGACCAATTAGTGCTAATAGTGTATATATGCCTTTGTTGATTAAACATTTAGGTGGGACTACTGCTATGGTAGGAACAACTTTATTTTTAAGTACGTTATTTGAATTACCTGCTGTACTTTTTTCGGATAAGATTATGAAAAAAGTGTCTTATAAGAATTTGATGATTTTTGCGAGTGTTTTATCTATTATACGTTTTGCATGGTATGCAACTTGTCCTCCACCTTCAATGATTATGTATATGTTTTTCTTTCAAGGACTAACAAGTATCATATTTATTTTAGTGGCTGTTCGTATTATTATTGATATTGTTGATGAACGTTTTGTAAATAGTGCTTATGGTATTTCTTCAATGCTTGCAAAAGGTTTTTCAGCTTTGGTTTTCCAAATGTTATCAGGGAACTTGATTGATATTATTGGAGGTAATCAAGCATATAGTGTTGTTTATGGGATTTATGCGATTGTTATTGTTATAGCGGTGATTTTTGCATTACGTTTTAAAATGCCTCGTCAAAAAATAAGAGATTAATAATGAAACTGAAACAAAATAAATGATTAAAAATGCAAGAAACAGATATTTTGAATCTTGCATTTTTTTAAATAATGAAATGAAAATATGTCCTATTACATAATCTATTTATGCGACAAAGTGTTCTGCATTTTAATAGGTTAAATTACATCTATGATATTTGTTATCCTATTCTACTAGTCATTGGTATTCATCTTATAAGGCTATTTGTCTATATTAACCTATGATGTAAGTCGATATAAAGAGATTTTTGTTGAACGCTATGTTGTTTTTGTGTATAGTAAACATATAAGGTAAGTTCTTTAAGTAAGCGTGGTTGCTTGATATTAGAAATTATGAGAGAGAATAAAAAATTTCCGATATAATTACAGGAAGTTGATAAAATAGAGAAAGACGTTAAGTCGCTGGGGAGAAAAGAGATGAAAAACAAAATATTGATTGTTGAAGATCAGGAAATAAATCGTATGATGCTATCACAAATTATTTCCACTAAATATGAGGTGGTTGAGGCGTCAAATGGTAAAGAGGCTATGGAGATTTTGTCACAGCAGTCATCACAGATAGCATTGATTTTGTTAGACTTAGTGATGCCTGTAATGACTGGATATGAGTTTTTAGAACATATGAAAAAGAATCCAGACTATGATGCGATTCCTGTTATAATTACAACTAACAGTGCATCTTCAGAGGATGAATTATGGACACTATCTAGTGGTGCTACAGAATTTATCACAAAGCCTTATCAACCAGAAATTCTTCTTCATCGTATTGAAAGCATTTTGAAGCTTCAAGAAGCAACTGCTATGGTTCGCCTATTGAAGAATGATCATCTGACTGGTCTTTTAAATCGAGATTATTTTCTTGATTGTGCCCAAAAAATTAAAGACAGATATCCAGAAAAAAGATTTGATTTATTTTGTTCTAATATAGAAAAATTTCGTTTGGTGAATGAGAAATATGGTGTAGAAGTTGGAGATCATTTTTTAAATGAGGTTGCATCTGTTATTAGGGAAGAACTAGAAGTTGAAAATCTTCCGTTAGCACGTTTTTATGCGGATTATTTTATTGGTATTATAGAACAGAAGGCTGATTGTACAGAAGAACGTTTTATCAAGCTCAGTGAAAAAATCAACCAATGTTTTAGTATTCCAAATATATCAATCAAGTGGGGACTTGTGATTGATGATGGTAGTCATATGTCTATCGAGCAGATGTGTGATAATGCTATTGCGGCTGTTCATTCTATTAAAGGACAATATGAAACTAGAGTGAGTATTTATGATACAGAGTTAAAAGAAAAACTTTTACAGGAACAAGAGATAATAGATGAGTTAGATGAAGCTTTAGATAAACATTATTATGAGGTTTATCTGCAACCAAAAGTGAAAAACGGCGTATTAAACTGGACAGATGCAGAAGCATTGGTTCGCTGCAATCATCCAAAAAGGGGATTGATTATGCCTAATGAATTTATTCCTGTTTTGGAAAAAACAAGACTCATTACAAAATTAGATTGGTATGTGTGGGAAGAAACTTGTAAAATATTGCGTCAATTTGAGGACAACGGTTATGGAAAACTATCAATATCGATTAATGTATCTCGTGTTGATCTTTATGAGGAAAATTTTGTCAACAAAATGAGTGAATTAGTTCAAAAGTATCACATCCATCCATCACAACTTCATTTAGAAATTACAGAAAGTGCAGTTGTGGAAAACTTAGAATGGGTTTGTGTGATAGGAAAAAGCCTTAGAGAAAAAGGTTTTCAATTAGAGGTTGATGACTTTGGAAGTGGATATTCATCGCTCAAAATGATTACACAGTTAGCTGTGGATGTATTAAAATTGGATCGAATGTTAATTGAAAACGAAAGTAAAAAACCAGGCAGCCTCCAATTTATTATAGGATTAGCACATTGGTTGGATATGAAAGTTGTTGCTGAGGGTGTAGAAACAAAAGAACAATATGAACATATGTTTGCTATTGGGTGTGATTATGTGCAAGGGTATTATGCTGCAAAGCCAATGCATTGGAAAGATTTTGAAAAAAATCTTCAAAAACAAAAAAGTTTATAGGGGGTGTTATTTCTGAATCTGAAAGAGTTTTATGAAAATATAGGACAAAACTATGAAATAGTTTTGAAACGAATGATGGGAAATGAAGAATTTCTTTATATGCTTCTTGGTAAGTTTGTTTCAGATACGTCAATCGAGGCACTTGAAAAGGCAATGAATAGTCATGAAGCAGCAGAAATTTTTGAACAAGCCCATACATTAAAAGGAGTTGCAGAAAATTTAGGAATGAAACCACTCTATGAGAAGGTTTCTGTTCTTGTGGAAATAACACGTAAAGGTAGTGTAGATGGGATAGATGAAGTGTTTGCAGAAGTGAAACAGATTTATGTTGAAATCATAAATCTGTTGGAAATAGTAACTCTTGAAAAGTAAACTAAAAATAAATATGAGAGGAGCAAATTTGTGGACAATCAGAATGACAATTCTCACAAAGTGAAAGCGATTCGTTATGGCTTTATAATAGCTATTATTATGATTGCATATGTAATGTTATTCACAACACAGAAGGTAGTTAATCAAGGTATGCGTAACCATCAGCTTCAGATGTTGGATATGGTTACACTTCGTATTACTGAGAATATGAACCACTATTTTCAAGGACAGTGGGAAAATATACAATATATTCAAAACACTATGAAAAATCGTTCTTTTGCAAATGAAGAAGAAATTCTAAAATGTCTTGATGAAGAAGAGAAATCTATGGTAGACAGTTATGATGAGTTGTTACTTCTTCTGATTGATGAAAATGGTTTTTATTATTCTCCTGATGCAGGGAAAGTAGCGATTTGGCGTAGTCCTAATACCGCTTTTGCATCCACAGAGTTGGATAGGGAAAAGTCGGTAAGTATCAGCAGTTTAGCAGAGCTTTCTTTAGAATCTAAAGAGTATCTTTGTTTTACAAAGAAATTAGAAGCACCTTTAACAGCATCTGATGGAAGTTTTTTTACTCATATGGTGTTGGCTACTGATAAGAGTGTTTTTGATATTGATCTTTCTCTTTCAAGTTTTGGTAAAATAACAGATGCTTTTGTTATGAATGGTGAGGGAAAAACAATTAATGCTCAAGAGCTAAATACAGATCTTGCTAAAGCATATAATTTGGTAAAAACGTTAGAAAAGGCTGAATTTTTTATTGGAAATACATACGAGGAATTAAAAGCTGCTTTACCAGCTCATGATAATATAGCCAGTATGATTGGTTTTGATAATCAAGAATATTATATTTCTTTTCAATATATGGGAGTTGAAGATTGGTATACGGTTTTTTTAGTTGATCAGCATGATATGCGTAGCAATGTAAGTCAAATCATGTATAACATGAGTCTAGGACTTGTAGTAGGATTTGTTTTGATGGGGATAATATTGGCTGCATTCTTACTCTATAATACTAATATTTATTTGAAAAGAGAACGCAAAAACAAGGAACAGTTGCGTGTTGTTATGGAAAAGGCTAATCAAGCCAATCAGGCAAAAAGTGAATTCCTTTCTCGAATGTCCCATGATATTAGGACACCTCTTGGTGGTATCATAGGAATGACGGATATGGCAGAAGCAAAGGTAGATGATAAAACAGTACTTTTGGAATGTCTTAGAAAAATTCGAAGTGCTTCAAAGCATTTACAAACGCTTGTTAATGAGGTTTTAGACATTGCTCGAATTGAGAGTGGAAAAGTTGTAGTCAATGAGGAACAAATCAATCTTATTGAAGCTATGTCGGTAGTTAATGATATTATTGAAAGTCGTGCATCTAGTCGAAATCAGACATATGAAACGGATTTTAGTGGAATCCTTCATCCGCTGGTTAGTAGTGATGCAAATTTGTTGGCTCAGATTTTACTTAATTTATTGGGTAATTCTGTAAAATACACCAAAGAAGGCGGATGTATTAAATTCAAAGTGTATGAGGAAACTATTGATGCACAATCTGCAAAATATCATTTCATTATTGAAGATAATGGTATTGGCATGAAGCCAGAGTTTTTAGAACATGTTTATGAACGTTTTTCTCAAGAGGGCATCAGTGCTCGTTCTAGTTATGAGGGAACTGGTCTAGGAATGGCTATTGTCAAAGAGTTTGTCGATTTGTTAAAGGGAACTATTGATATTGAAAGTGAAGTAGATGTGGGTACAAAGTTTGAGGTTGTTTTAACTTTTCCATTTTTTGAGAAGGAAATAGAAACACAACTGGAAGATGTACAGTATTCAAACAAAGAACAACCTTTGCATATTCTTTTGGCAGAAGATAATGATATTAATCGTGAGATTGCTATGTTTATATTAGAAGAAAATGGTATGACTTGTGTTGCTGTAGATGATGGTCAGAAATTGGTAGATACCTTTTCTGATTCTGCCCTTAATGAATTTGATGCCATTATGACAGATATCCGTATGCCTGTTTTAAATGGATTAGATGCAGCTAAGGCAATTCGTAGTATGGAAAGAGCAGATGCTAAAACAGTACCGATTATTGCTATAACAGCAAATGCATATAATGATGATAAAGAACTTTCTTTAGTGGCAGGAATAAATGCTCATTTAACTAAGCCGTTAGAAGCGGAACAGATTTTGAAAATGTTGAATCTATTATGTGGAAAGTAGGAAAAATAGGATGATAAAAAAAGGAAAGAGATTTTTGATATTTGTAGTGACTCTGTTAATGACAATGGGCTTCATTACTGGTTGTAGTTCTACTGAGGAAACAGAGTCTGCTGGTTTGTTTACTGGTGATCCAGATGCTATACGAATTTTTATCTGGGGGAATTCTAATCATAAGGATATTCTAACTAAAAAATTCCCAGATATTAAATTTGATTTTTATGAATATAACGGAATAAATATTACTTCCAGTATGGCACAGATTTTAGAAAGAGATGAGCTAGGAGATGTTCATATCAATAGCTTACGCGTTGCCGATGATGTTGCGAAAGAACATATGATGGATCTTTCTGGTACGACTCTTTGTGATAAATATGAATCATCTATGTTGAACCAATATGATGTAGATGGTGCGATTTATCAGTTACCAGGAAGTGTATCTATTAGATGTATTTTGTACAATAAAGAAATGTTTAAAAAATATGGGTGGAGCGAACCGCAGAATTTTGATGAACTTGTGGCACTTTGTAAACAAATTCGTAAAGAGTCAGATGATATCACGCCTATCGCAATGGGTAGTGCAGCCAGTGGTTATTATTTTACAACTATGACGACTTATTCGCAATGTGAGTATTTATACAAGCCTGAAGGTGCAGAATGGGCAAAGAAGTATGCAGCAGGAGAAGCGAGTGCAACAGAAGGATTTGCATCTGGTTTTAAGATGATGCAAGAATTGATTGATGTGCGTGCATTTGACTTTGAAAAGTGTAAAGGCTTTTGGGATAAAGAGATATTCAAAAAAAGAATGGATACTAATGAAGCAGCAATGATGTTTTTGTGGGGATCTCAAGATTCAGTTGCACAAGAAATTGAAAAATCTCAAAATGAGTATGGAGTAATGCCTTTTAGAAATAGGGAAGGCAGTGCATTTTTAGGGACTACAGTGTCTTATAATATTGGACTTTCTAAAGAACTTGAAGAAAAAGGAAATGAGAAAAAACTAGAAGATGCTCTACGAGTTATGGAATGGCTTTCTTCTGGTGAGGGGATTTATTCAGTAACTAATGATACATCTACATCAATCTTCCCGTTAAAAAATGAAGAAAATCCATATTCTTTTAAATTGTATCAAGATTTATGGGAAGAAAATTTGGATTGTATCAAGGCACCTATGCTATATGCTGGATATGAGGATGTTCTGGTTCCAACAGCCGAAGCTATCATGACTGCGGTAAAAGATAACGGTTCATTAGATGGGATTATGGAAAAAATGGATGAAATTCATCAACAGTATTTAAAAGGTGGTTCAAAAGCTATTGAAGTGGGCAGCTTTACTGAAAATTTCAGTCATGAAGAAACAGTACAATTGTTAGCAGATGTTTTACAGGAAATGGGAGATAGTGACATTAGTTTGGTCAGTGATGGTTCTGTGAAAGATGGAGTTTCCAACAATACAGGAGCCAATTTCAGATTTTATGAAGGAGCAATGACAGAGGAGTTGTTGACTTGTACATTGCCTGGTGGTACACAAACAGCATCATGTGTTCAAATGAAGCTAACTGGCGAGCAAATTCGAGAACTTATTGAAAAAGGCAAACATGTAATTATGGTTGATGGAGATTCATCAGGTCAAAATGTAGAGTCAAGAGAAGATGCTATTGCTTGGGGTTATTTTGATTATTACTGGGCTGGTATGAAAGTGGAAATGAAAGGCGACAAAGTCATCTCTATGACATTGGAAGATGGAACTGAGATGGAAGATAACAAGACTTATACGGTCACTTTTGCAGAAAACGATTATACAGATGGTACTGCATCAAAAGGAAACCCTGTTGAACTAAAATATACTCCAAAGGAAGCTTTACGTACATATATGAAGAAAAACTCTCCTGTTAGTCCGATAGAAGTTACTAGATAACATGATATAAAAAATAATGACATAATTTAAATAGTCTATAAAAATATAAGCTTTAATAATAATAAAACCAAGAGTTGAAACTCTTGGTTTTATATTTGAATAGTAAAATAAAGAATGGTGATACAGAATGTAAAGAATATCGCTATTTGGAAAATGGTATTGATGATATTGTAAAGTTTATCATCTTTTGCTTTGTTAAGAAATTGGTAAGTGTTTATTAAAGGTATCATATTTAGAAAACTAAAAATACTACCAACGAGAGAGAGAATAGAAAGACTTAACGCCGCAATAGCATATTCATTATGTTTATCAAATCTTCGTTCCATACAATCACCTTCCTCATTTATTATTATAAGGAAATATAATGATGGAAATATCATAAATATATGAAAATATTGTTAAGATTATATAAATAAACAGTATATAACAGTTGACAACAGTTATATACTGTTATATACTGTTTGTGAACAGAGGAGGAAAACTATGAAGATTATAATTAATAATACATCTATGATACCTATATATGAACAAATCATAGAATCAATTAAAAAAATGATTATTAAAGAAGTATTAAAAGAAAACGATATTTTACCATCTGTTCGTTCTTTATCTAAAGAGTTAAAGATTAGTGCTTTAACAGTAAAAAAAGCATATGACATTCTTGAAAATGAAGGGTATACAGTAACTATTCATGGTAAAGGAACATATGTAAAGAAAGCTAATCATGATTTTTTAAAGGAAGAACAAAAAAAGGAAGTTGAAGCTGATTTGGAAATGGCCATTCAAAAAGCAAGAAACATAGGTTTAAGTAATGAAGAAATAAAAGAGCTTATGCTTTTATTGATGGAGGAATAATTATGTTAAAATTAAATAACGTACAAAAAGATTACGATCTGTTTTCTTTAAAATGTTCAATGACTATTGTAAATGGACAAATTTCTGGCTTGATAGGAAAGAATGGGGCAGGTAAAAGTACGACTTTTAAAGCTATTTTAGATTTAATTTCTATAGATGGTGGAACAATTGAAATCTTTGATAAAGATCATAAAGAATTGACTAACCTAGATAAACAAAAAATTGGTGTTGTTTTATCTCATACAGGTTTTAGTGAATATTTGAATATCATAGATATATCAGCTATATTAGAAAAATTTTATAATGATTTTTCTAAAGAACATTTTATCAATCAATGTCAACAGCAAGGTTTACCATTAAATAAAAAAATCAATACATTTTCTACAGGAATGAAAGCAAAATTAAAAATCTTAATAGCATTATCTCATCATGTAGAATTACTTATTTTAGATGAACCAACAGCAGGATTAGATGTTCTTGCAAGAGATGAATTACTTGATTTATTAAGAGATTATATGTCACAAAATGAAAACTGTTCTATTTTAATGAGTTCTCATATTTCAAGTGATTTAGAAAGTATTTGTGATGATATTTATATGATTGATCAAGGTAAGATTGTTTTACATGAAGATACAGATGTTTTATTATCTGATTATGCAATTTTAAAAGTCAGTGAAGAACAATATCAAACTCTTGATAAGAAATATATTTTAAAATATATGAAAGAAACATATGGTTATAGTTGTTTAACAAAAGAAAAACAATTTTATGTAGATAATTATAAAGATATTGTCATTGAAAATAGCAATATTGATAAAGTGATGATGATTATGATAAGAGGTGAACAAGCATGTTAGGTTTACTTGTTAAAGATTTAAAATTATTGAAAAATCAAAAAATGTTTATTTGTATATTACTTTTTATTGCTGGAGTTTTTTTAAAAACTGATTTTGGTATTAGTTTTTCAATGGGTTATTTAACTTTTATGGGTGCTATGCTTATTATTAGTACAATAAGTATGGATGATTATAATTATGGTATGTCATTTTTAATGACTTTACCATTCAAGAAAGAAGATTATGTTAAAGAAAAGTATATACTAGGTATTATGATATCTTTGTTAGCTTGGCTAGTGGGATTGGTTTTATCTTTTATAGGTATGTATATACATGATATGCCTACACCAATAAGTGAACATATTTTATCGAGTGTTATGGTTTTATTGTTTGCACTTATGTTGGTTTCTATTCTTATTCCAGTTCAAGTTAAGTTTGGACAAACAAAAGCGAATGTTGCTGTTATTATTGTATTTGCTATTTTATTTCTTATTGGTTTTATTATTTATACTATTGCATCTTTATTAGGTGTTGATATAACAGCTTTATTGAATCAATTAAGTCATATGAGTCAAAGTTATGTTGTCTTATGTATATTAGCTATAACAATTGTAGTAGAAGGCATTTCTTATTTAATCACAATGAAAATTATGAATAAAAAAGAATTTTAGACTTAAAAAGCAAAATAAAAAAGATACCAAAGTATCTCATTATTTTGCTTTTTTCTTTTT
>Ga0129317_1000553_pt1 | contig 38349 bp, 35 predicted proteins | sample Cm1ome_FD_94430 | JGI IMG/M metagenome (GOLD analysis project Ga0129317, IMG submission 94430) | Eastern black-and-white colobus group fecal microbial communities from Wisconsin, USA - Cm1105 metagenome | ecosystem: Host-associated > Mammals > Digestive system > Large intestine > Fecal | place... | reverse complement strand
GGGAGAAGATGGTTGTTGTTAGCCATCTTTTTCTTTTTTATGGAAAAGTTTCAGGGGCAGGTGTGACTCATGCGAATCACACCTGCCCCTGTTTGGAACTATCTATTTTCCGACAGCCCCTTTATTTTTACTGTGACACAAATATTCGAGCCTGCCGGATACTCCGACAGGCTCGAACCTAAATTATATCTAATTTTATTTAAAATATTTTACACCTGATTCAAAGATCTTAAGATCCTGTTCGCCGTAAATATTAATCGCAACACCATCGGCACGACGTTCAGAATGAGCCATCTTACCAAGTACTCTTCCATCCGGACTTGTGATACCTTCGATTGCACGATAAGAACCATTGACGTTCCATTCTTCGTTCATAGAGACATTACCGTTCAGATCACAGTACTGTGTGGCCACCTGACCATTTGCAAAGAGTCTGTCAAGCCATTCTTCACTCGCTACGAAGCGTCCTTCTCCGTGTGATGCCGGGTTGGTGTATACTCCGCCAAGTAAAGCGCCCTGAAGCCATGGTGACTTATTGGTTACCACTTTCGTATATACCATCTTGGAAATATGACGTCCGATCGTATTGTAAGTAAGTGTTGGTGAATCTGCTGCCTGTCCCACGATTTCTCCATATGGCACCAGACCAAGTTTTACAAGCGTCTGGAAACCGTTACAGATACCAAGTACAAGACCATCTCTTTCGTTCAACAGTTTTTCTACCGCTTCTTTCAGTTTTGCATTCTGGAATGCGGTAGCGAAGAATTTTGCAGATCCATCCGGTTCATCACCTGCTGAGAATCCACCTGGGAACATGATGATCTGTGATTTTTCAATTTCTTTTTCAAATAACTCTACAGAACTGCGAATGTCTTCTGCGCTCATGTTCTTAAATACTTTTGTTGTTACTGTTGCGCCAGCTCTTTCAAATGCTTTTGTACTGTCATATTCACAGTTTGTGCCTGGGAATACCGGAATAAATACATGTGGCTGCGCAATTTTATGATTACAGATATAGATATCTTTGGTATCATATACCGGTGATTCTACTTCTTTATCAGAATTTTCTTCGGAAGCTGTACGGAATACTTCTTCTAATGTCTCTGTCCATGCTTTTTCAGCTTCTGCAAGTGTGATCACAGTATCACCATATGCAAATGTTGCATCTGCAGTCACTTCACCGATGACTTTTGCATCAATTGTAAGTGCATCTACCTTGTCAGCCGGAACTTCTGCAATAATATCGCCAAATGCCGGTGCAAACAATTTACCTGCTTCTACACAGTCACAAAGTCTGACGCCCATCTTGTTACCAAATGCCATCTTGCTCACAGCAGAAACTACGCCATGACGGTCAAGAGCATAAGCTGAAACAATCTTACCTGCATGGATATCCTCTGTGAATTTTCCATACTGATCCATAACTTTTTCGTAAATCGGAAGATCATATTCATCTTTTGCAATCTTCATCCATACCAGCTTATTGCCTGCTGCTTTCAGTTCCGGTGTGATGATATCTCCCTGTTTTGCGATATCTACAGCAAATGATACCAGTGTCGGCGGTACATCAATATGTTCAAATGTTCCGGACATACTGTCCTTTCCACCAATTGATGGAAGTCCGAATCCGATCTGTGCATTGTATGCGCCGAGCAGTGCCGCAAACGGCTGACTCCATCTGGAAGGATCTTCCGTCATACGGCGGAAATATTCCTGGAATGTGAATCGGATCTTACTGTAATCTCCACCTGCTGCAACGATCTTTGCAACAGATTCTGTCACTGCATAAACAGCTCCGTGATATGGGCTCCAGCTAGATAAATATGGATCAAATCCGTAACTCATCATCGTTACAGTATCACATTTTCCTTTTAATACCGGAAGTTTGGCTACCATAGCCTGTGTTTCTGTCATCTGATATTTTCCACCATGTGGCATAAATACAGAGCCAACACCGATAGAACCGTCAAACATTTCCACAAGACCTTTCTGTGAACATACGTTAAGATCTGCCAGTGTTTCCAGCCATTTTTCTTTTACATCCTTTACTTCAACTTCTTCTATAAGAATACTGTCTGCTTTTGATGGAATATCTACTTTTACAGTTGTTTCCTGATGCGCACCATTTGTATCAAGGAATGCACGGGAAATATTTACAATTTCTTTTCCTCTCCAGGTGAGTACAAGTCTTGGATCTTCTGTAACCACTGCAACTTTTACAGCTTCCAGGTTTTCTTCATTCGCATATGCAAGGAACTGATCCACATCTTCCGGAGCTACTACTACTGCCATTCTTTCCTGAGATTCTGAGATAGCAAGTTCTGTTCCGTCAAGACCTTCGTATTTTTTTGGAACTTTATCAAGATCTACTCTGAGTCCATCTGCAAGTTCACCGATAGCAACCGATACACCACCGGCACCAAAATCATTACATTTCTTAATTAACTTGCTGACTTCTTCTCTTCTGAATAAACGCTGAATCTTACGTTCTGTAGGCGGATTACCTTTCTGAACTTCTGCTCCACATGTTTCGATAGACTCTTCTGTATGTACTTTAGAAGATCCTGTCGCTCCACCGCAGCCATCGCGTCCTGTACGTCCGCCGAGTAAGATGATGATATCTCCCGGATCTGATGTTTCCCTGATAACCGCTCTTCTCGGAGCTGCTCCTAATACGGCACCGATTTCCATACGTTTTGCAACATAATTTGGGTGATAAATTTCTTTTACCATACCTGTGGCAAGACCGATCTGGTTACCATATGAGCTATATCCATGAGCTGCGCTTCTCACAAGTTTCTTCTGTGAAAGTTTTCCCTTCATCGTTTCTTTTACAGAAACGGTAGGGTCAGCTGCACCTGTCACACGCATTGCCTGATATACATAAGTACGTCCTGAAAGTGGGTCACGGATTGCACCACCAAGACAAGTTGCCGCACCACCAAATGGTTCGATTTCTGTCGGATGGTTATGTGTCTCATTCTTAAAGTTTACAAGCCATTCTTCTTCCACACCGTCCACTTCTACAGGAACAACGATACTACATGCATTGATTTCGTCTGACTCTTCCTGATCCTGAAGTTTTCCTTCTTTTTTCAGCTTTCTCATAGCCATAAGCGCCAAATCCATGAGACAGACAAATTTGTCTTCACGACCTTTGAAGATTTCGCTGTGTGTCTGTAAATACTCTTTGTATGTGTCTTCAATTGGAGCTTTGTAGTCACCATCTCCGAAAGCTACATCTGTAAGTTCTGTCGAGAATGTTGTATGACGACAGTGATCTGACCAGTAAGTGTCCAATACGCGGATCTCTGTCATAGACGGATCTCTGTCTTCTTCTCCTCTAAAATAATTCTGAATATGCTGGAAATCCTTAAATGTCATAGCCAGTCCCAGAGAACCGTAAAGTTTTTTCAATTCTTCTTCCGGCATTTCCTTGAAACCGTCAAAAATCTTAACATCTTCCGGTTCATCAAATTTTGTCACAAGAGTTTCAGGCTTTTCCATTCCTGTCTCTCTTGAATCTACAGGGTTAATGCAATGTGCTTTAATTGCATTTAAATCTTCCTCAGATACGCCGCCTTCAATAATGTATGTTGTGGCTGTCTTAATAACTGGAAGTTCATCTTCCTTGATGAACTGTACACACTGAACAGCAGAATCTGCTCTCTGATCGAACTGTCCCGGCAGATATTCTACCGAAAAGATCTTATCTGTCTCTGCATAAGGAAATTCTTCATGATACAATACATCAACTGGTGGTTCTGAAAATACACCATTACAAGCTCTCTCAAATGTTGCTTCAGAAAGATTTTCAATATCGTAACGAATCAATACTCTGATATTTGTTACGCTCTTTACTCCCAGATAACTTTTCACTTCGTTTAAAAGTTCTTTGGCCTGTACTGCAAATTCTGGTTTTTTCTCTACGTATACACGTCTTACACTGTTCATAGTTTCCTCCATATTTGTATTTTTATTTTAAGCACAGGGTATATTACCCTCTGCATCTGCTATTATATCATATATTAGCACATTTTGTTTATTAGCACAACAAATATATTCTTCTATTTTTATAAGTTTTACTTATCTTTAATTTTCTTTCTTAGTCTTCTTTTTTAAAAAAATACTTCCTGCAAACAACAGGATCAGACTGATAATAAAAATTACACCAATCCTTATAACCATATCATAGAAGAAGCCTTCCGGAAGCATACGGATCATAAAATCTGTTTTTGCATCAAAAATCCAAAGATCATTATCAAAAAAGATTTTGTGGAAGATATCAAAGCATTTCGAGAAATTCGTTATGATCACAGCACTTAAACCCACAGCCACAACAAAAAATACTCCCAATGTCTTCTGAAAGATCCCGGCAAGCATAACATACCATGCCTCCTTCGTTACAAAAAGAATGATACAAAACACAATCAGAAGAATACATGCCATTCTTCGCAGTGTAATTCCACCTAAGAACAGCTCCCTGACTTCTCGCATATGAAAACGATCCTGTTCGTGAAAGAAATCCTGTACCTCTCCTTCAATCTTTTTTTCAATACTGAGTACCTCCTCTTCTCCTCTTAAATATGCCATCATATAGACCGTGACATCCATCACGTCTTCCATTTCCATATCTAATTGATCAAGAACATTATATTTTTCATATTCTTTCTGATAAAATCCAAAGTTACTGTATGCCGCTATCTCAATACTGGTGATCAGACAAATAAAGATTGTAAGTATTGATATTCCTACACATAATACCGAATGTACCCATCTTTTCATACCCTGTTTTCCTCTTTTCCTATTTTTTTATTTTGTCAAAATCATTTTTTTCTTGTATTTTTCTTTACCAGCTCTTATAATGCTTATAGTTTCATTAGGAGGACTAATAATGGACATCAATTATGAATTATATAAAGTGTTTTACTATGTGGCAGACACTTTAAGCTTTTCTGAGGCGTCCAAAAAGCTTTTCATTTCCCAATCAGCCGTCAGCCAATCAGTCAAAACATTAGAAAAGAAAATGAATCAGACGCTCTTTATTCGTAACACGAAAAAAGTGCAGCTAACTCCTGAAGGAGAAATCCTTCTCAGGCATATCGAACCCGCCATTAATCTTATCAAGCGCGGAGAGGCGCAGATTCTTGAAGCCGCTTCTACCGGCGGACAAATTCGAATCGGAGCCAGCGATACCATCTGTCGTTATTTCCTCGTTCCATATTTAAAAAGATTCCATAAGGAATTTCCCAACGCACATATCAAGGTTACAAATGCAACCTCTATAAAATGTGTGGAACTTCTGGAAAACGGTCAGGTTGATTTTATTGTGACGAACCTTCCTAACATCTATTTGGGCAGTTCTTTTTCCACAAAAAAGATCAAAGACTTTCACGATGTATTTATCGCCAATGATGCATTTGTTCATTTGAAAGACCAGACGCTTTCTCTGAAAGAATTATCAGAATACCCACTCCTGATGCTGGACAAGAAAAGTACGACAAGTGAATTTCTTCATACTTTATTCCAACAGCATCAGCTTGATCTCGTTCCTGAAATCGAACTGAGCAGCAATGATCTTTTAATTGATCTTGCCAAAATCGGACTTGGTATTGCATTCATTCCAGACTACTGTGTATCGGAATCCTGCAATGATTTCTTTATCATTCATACATCGGAACAACTTCCGATCAGGCATCTGGCAATTTCATACAATGAACACGTGCCACTTTCTCATGTCACAAAAGAATTTCTGAATTATTTTGCGGAAAAATAAACGAGATAAAACACGCTTTGCGAGTTTTTCTCGTTCGCGTGCGGCGGCGAATGGAAATGCAAGCATTTCCGCTCGCCTTGTGCCTTCGCGTAAAGTCATTCTTACCGGGCCTGGACTTTATTGTCCATTGCCTGGCATGTTTCTTTCTTCCACATGACTCCAGAATCCGGTTATCTTCTCTTCGATATTATTTAAATTACACCATTCACAGTCCGACCATTCTTTCGGAAAACTTTCCCGACACCTTCTTTCTCTAAAACGTTCATCCAAAAGTAGAATCACCCCCTTATCTTCCTCTGTCCGGATGACTCTCCCAGCTGCCTGAAGAACCTTATTCATTCCCGGATACATATAAGCATAATCAAATCCCTGCATGCCTTCCCGATCAAAATACTGCTTCAAAATTTCCCGTTCGTTACATACCTGCGGAAGTCCGGTGCCTACGATGAACGCACCAATCAACTTTTCTGCCGTCAAATCAATTCCCTCAGAGAAAATTCCGCCAAGCACACAAAATCCTACCAGACTTTCTGTTCTTTCTTCTTCAAAATTTTCCAGAAAAATCTCCCGCGCTTCCTCATTCATATAATGGGACTGCAAAATACACTCTATCTCCTGTTTTTCTCCTGTAATCAGTGTTTGAAATTCATCATATACCTTCTCCATAAAATTATAGGAGGGAAAAAACACAATATAATTCCCCATTCTCGCACTTGCTGCCTTCAAAATGTACTGTGCATATCGCTGATACATATCCGTTGTCCGTCTCGTGTACCGGGTACTTACATCAGTGCCGTTCAAAAGCAATCTGTTTCTCGTATCAAACACAGACTCTGCATAGATGGCATAATCATCCATCTGTCCGCTTAAAAGCCTTTTATAATATTGAATCGGGAGCAGGGTCGCAGAAAAGAAAATGGTACTGTTTCCCATATCGAGAAATGTACGCAGCTTCGATGCCGGATTGACGCAAAACAATTTCAGCAGAAATCTTCCATCCTCCTGGTACTCACAATAAATCTCATAATTTTCGTCTAATCCTTCATAAATGTTCAGAAAATGTCTGACAGCAAAATATAACTCCAGCACATTTTCTCTGATCTCTTTGTTGCTGCACACGTCTAGATAATTTTCCATTTCTCCCATTACATTTAAAAGTTTTAAATAAATATGGGAAATATTATCCAGAATCTGATAAGATTCACACTCCTTTTTCAATGCAAGAAACTTCTTATTACATTCTTCCAACCGTTTATAAAGTTTCAGATTGTCATTCTTTATCAGCCTTTTTAATGCAAGAAAATCTTCTTTATAAAGTTCTGCACTATACATCTTTCTTCCGCGTTCTACAAGGTTATGTGCCTCATCAATCAAAAACAAATATCCACCCGAAGTGCTCTCCGAAAAGAATCGTTTCAAATATACATTCGGATCGAAAACATAATTATAATCACAAATGACTACATCTACCCAGAGGGCGGCATCCAGCGACATCTCGAATGGGCATACCCGAAATAACTCTGCCTGCTTTTCAATCGCTTCCCTTGTAATCTCATCTGTAGAGATCAATAGCTCATAAACCGCATCATTCACCCTGTCAAAATGTCCCTTTGCATACGGGCAAGCATCTGGATTGCATTCCGCTTCTTCACAAAAACAGATCTTTTCTCTCGCTGTCAATGTAATTGCCTTCAGTCGCAGTTCTTGCTCTCGCAGCTTCTGAAATGCCTGTTCCGCAACGGTTCTGGTAATCGTCTTTGCCGTCAGATAAAAAATCTTCTCCCCTAACTCTTCTCCAACAGCTTTTACCGCAGGGAATATGGTCGACATCGTCTTTCCTACCCCTGTCGGCGCCTGAATAAACAATCGTTTTTTTCTTAAAATTGTCTTATAGACCGACACTGCCAGTTCCTTCTGACCCTTTCTGTAAGCAAATGGAAACTGTATCTGCTTAATAGAAGCATTGCGAATCTTTCTCCACTCTATCTGAAATACAGCCCACTTCTCATACTTTGCTGTCAGATCATGGAACCAGTCTTTCAGCTCATCTCTTGTATATTCATAATGGAAGCGCTTGATCTCTTCCGTCTCCATCTGACAATAAGTCATCTGCACTCCGATCTTTGCACAACTATTCAGCTCTGCATAAATGAATGCATAACACTTTGCCTGTGCCAGATGTACATTCACCGGTTCTTTTAAATGTTCCAGATCTGAGAGAATTCCTTTAATCTCATCAATCACCGGGTATTCTTTCTCACTGATAATTCCATCTGCCCTGCCTTCCACATTCAGCACAACCCCCTTCATCGGAATCTGAAATTTGAGAGGAACTTCTGCCTGATAACCTGATCCCATGCTCCGCTGAATCTTTCGGTGAATTTTTCCGCCAAGCTGCATTGCCTCCAGATTCATTCCACTACTAATTCTTTTGTCTATATCTCCCTCCCGCAAAATAAATTCTACGAGACTTCGAACCGAAATTCTGATTACCGGCAATTCTGCTTCCATAAGACTACTCCTGTTTCTTTATGCCTGACAATACTGTCAACGCAAATATTAGATACTGCGGACAAACACATTTGACCCAATATCTAATATCATAACACGAATTTCGTTCTCAATCATTCAAATTCTACCATATTTTTACGATATTTGAGTGGCAGCATCCGTTTCTGCCTGATATCACTTTCTCTTTCTTTAATCGATATATCATGAAAAAACTGTTTCCATAACCGCTGAATTTCTCCCTCTGATTCAGAGACATCTTTCAATAATTCCCCGTCTATTGGAACATCTGACACCAATATCCACCTCTTTCCGGCCTCATGTACTGCGAACTCCTGATGAACTGCATCATAGATCATCCAGTTTTCCATGGGAAGCCTGCCCTCGAAGTGAGGTGCGATTCCTTCCACGATACGATGCTTTGGTTCAATTCGTGCATACAAAATTCCATTCTTCAGTTCTCTGAACCTCAAAATCTCTTTAAAAAACAGTTCCTCATTCCCTACTGTTCTGCTCAGATCATGTACCTTCTTCACTGCAGGATTCGTCAGATGGTCCATAATTTTATCGCTCTGCTTTATCTTTCTGGCCGCCACCATTGTCTGAAAAATGGCAGTTCCTTTCCCCGAATCCATGGACTTGGAAGCCTGATAGATTCTTCCATAAGCCTCCTTTCCCATATTCTTCCATATCATTTGCTCTACTGCATTTGCCTTTTTAGAATTCGGTATCGTTTCAACATATTCACAGAACAACTCTGACTCCAGACTGCCGTAAAATGCAATCCCTGCTTCTCCTGTCTCCCTGCACTCTTTCCATGCGTCATAAAGGGCCGAAAAAAGTCCTTCCTTTGTATCATGACAAATATAGATTCTCTTGACCATGTAGCCACACTCCCTGCCCACCATCATCAAATAATGATAATTGTTGATAATTCATATTCCTCACTGAATCAGGCAATTTTTCTTTCGCATCCAAAAGATTCCGAACAATATAGTCCTGTTCCATCCTTGTTGGATACAGCATTTTCCCGTTACATGTGATAAAATAAAGCGCCCGTTTCAGAACAACTCCCATTTTCTTCAAATCCACAAAATCAACCTTACCCATTTTTCTCGCCTTCACAATCCTTCCCGCCGAAAGGTATCCAATCCCCGGCACTCTAAGCAGCGTATTATAATCCGCAGTATTGATCTCCACCGGAAATCTCTCCAGATGCTGCACAGCCCAGTTGCATTTGGGATCCATAAAAATATTAAAATTCGGATTCTTTTCATTCAAAAGCTCATCCACTTTAAACTTGTAATAACGCAGAAGCCAGTCTGCCTGATAGAGACGATGTTCCCGCAAAAGCGGCGGTCCCTGTTCTCTTTGCATAGGCAAAGCCTTGTCTTCATTCACATTTACAAATGCAGAATAAAATACTCGTTTCAGTCCAAATTTCTCATAAAGCGCCTCTGATACACGCATGATCTGATAATCCGTCTCAGGGGTTGCCCCTACAATCATCTGCGTGCTTTGTCCCGCCGGAACGAATTTCGGAGCATGCCTGTATAACGCAAGTTCTTCCTTATTCTCATTCATTCTGTTCTGTACATACCGCATAGGTTTCAGAATATTCTCCCGACTCTTATGCGGTGCCAGACGATGCAGACTTTCTTTTGTCGGTAGTTCCAGATTCACGCTCATTCTGTCCGCCAGAAATCCCACTTTCTGTATCAGTTCCGGACTTGCCCCGGGAATCGCCTTTACATGAATATAGCCTCGAAAATGATATTCTGTCCGCAATTTATAAATAGCTGTATAAATAAGCTCCATCGTATAATCCGGATTCTTCAGAATCCCAGAACTGAGAAATAATCCTTCAATATAATTTCTCCTGTAAAAATCCATTGTCAGTCTGCAAATTTCTTCTGGTGTAAACGTTGCACGAACCACATCATTTGAAGAACGGTTAACACAGTATTTACAATCATAGATGCACTCATTTGTAAACAAGATTTTCAAAAGTGACACACATCTTCCATCTGCGGAAAAACTATGACAAATACCGGCCTTTTCGCAATTTCCCATATTGATACCATCGCCGCGGCGCTCCACTCCACTGGACGTGCAGGCCACATCATACTTGGCAGCATCCGTAAGAATATGAAGTTTTTCAAAAATATCCATCCTTTTTACAGATGAACTTACATTTCCAGGTAATTCTTTTTTCATAATATCGCCCCATGTTTTTCGAACATTTGTTTGTTTCTCTAATATTACCACATCCTTTCTCTTTTTTCAAGAACAGATGTTCTTTTTTCATCTTATTTTTCCAGTCGCTTACTTTATGTGAAAAAATGATGGAAAAGTTTACATCTAGGTCCTATAATTACTGTGAAGAATGCAAGAAAACATTTGCATTAATTAATAAAAGGGGGATAAATAGAATGTACATAGAAACTCCACGGATGATCATCCGTGAATTCACATTAGATGATGCTTCCGATCTGCATGACATACTTGGTAACGAAGAAACCATGAAAAATTGCGAACCGGCATATAATTTTAACAAAACCTTGGAATTTCTAACCTCTTTCTGCATTGGCAAGAAAGCGGCTGTTGCCGCAGTTCATAAAGAAAGCAACAAAGTGATTGGATATATCCTGTTCAACGAATTTAATGAAGGTATATATGAAATGGGATGGTTTTTCAATCGCAACTTTTGGAAACAGGGGTATGCCTACGAGTCTTGTAAAGTAATGATTGATTATGCCTTTAGTGAATTGAATGCACGTAAGATATTTGCCGAAACAATTGATGCTGTAAAATCCGTCGGCCTGATGAAAAAACTGGGGCTGCAGCTTGAAGATATTCAGCACAATCAAGTCAAAGATCTTAACGGTAACTGGGTTGATTTATATTTTTATAGCCTTCTGAAAGATGATTGGAAAGATAAGTAACAATGCGGAAGCTGAACTGCTTCCGCATTATACCTTTATACTCTTAACAGATCTTGTTTCATTCGTTCCTGTTGTCTGAACGGATGTTACTGAATCTTTTCAATTACATTTTCCAAATATTTATTTGATGCTTCATAAAATCTTTCCTGTTCAACACTCTCTGCAAGGTTTGGATCGATCGGCATCTTACCAAGGACTTCTACATCAAGTCCATTTGCAATTTCTTCAATGTGACTTTCTCCAAATACAGAGATCTTCTTGCCACAGTCAGGACATTCAAGATAACTGTAATTTTCTATAATTCCCAATACCGGAATATCCATTTTTTTCGCCATATTATATGCTTTCTTTACAATCATCTGCACCAAATCCTGTGGAGATGTTACGATCACAACTCCATCTACCGGAAGAGACTGGAATACAGTAAGCGGAACATCGCCTGTTCCTGGAGGCATATCTACAAATAAGAAGTCAAGATCTCCCCACATTACATCTGTCCAAAACTGTTTTACTACACCTGCGATGACCGGGCCTCTCCAGATGACCGGATCAGTTTCATCTTCCAGAAGAAGATTGACTGACATAATCTTAGTGCCATCCTTTGCCTCTCGAGGCAGCATTCCCTCTTCGTTTCCCATTGCACCACCATGTACTCCATACATCTTAGGAATTGATGGTCCGGTGATATCTGCGTCTAAAATTCCTGCTGTATATCCCTTTTCAATTGCAATTCTTGCCAATGATGCCGTAACGAGAGATTTTCCTACTCCACCTTTTCCACTGATAACTCCAATCACTTTCTTCACATGTGAATGTGGATTTGCCGGTTCCCTGAAATCCACTTTCTTGCTTGGACACGATCCTGCATGTTCACAAGATGCACATGCTTCCGGAGTACATCCACTCTGCTGTTCTTCTGCCATCTCTATACCTCCTATTTCTATTACCTGACTCAAAAGGGCCTCTGGACCTTTTGACCGCATACTGGCAACATAACATCGGTGAACAAAGGGCTATTCGCCTTTCGTCCACCGATGTTATTGTGGATTATTCCCACTTTACATATTCATAATCTTTTATTCTTCTACTACAGCGATAACTTCTACTTCACAAAGCACATTTTTTGGAAGTGTTTTTACTGCTACACAGCTTCTTGCCGGTTTTGATGTGAAATATTTTGCATATACTTCGTTAAATGCTGCAAAATCGCCCATATCTGCCACGAAACATGTTGTCTTAACAACTTTATCAAATCCTGTTCCCGCTGCTTCTAATACTGCACCAAGATTCTTACATACCTGTTCTGTCTGTTCTTCGATTGTTGTTGCTTCAATTGTGTCTGTTGCAGGATTGATCGGAATCTGTCCTGCTGAGTAGAACATTCCATTGTGAATATATCCCTGAGAGTATGGTCCTAATGCTTTTGGTGCTTTGTCTGTTGATACAATTTTCATTTTTTTCGTTCTCCTTTACTCAAAATAGTTATCACGATTTTCACACTATGGTGTTTTGTTTTATCGAACACCCATATAATAAGAATAACACAGCTTTCGAAAAAATCCAATTCCTATTTTATTTATTCTTACAAGATTATACGAATTATAATTGTCTTAATTTTTCCATTTTCTGTTGTATTATCTAAAAAAAATATGTTATAATAATCTCAGTGCAAAGAAAGGGAGGTGCCATAATGGGCATTTTAGTAATGATTATTTCACTCTGTATCGTCACAGCAGTAGTTGTTGCTTCTGTTACGGCTGTCATTGGTGGTATCGCTGGTTCAGAACTGGACGAAGAAGAATAAATCTTCATAGCTTTACAAGAACATTAAAAAACTGTCACACTTACGATAAACTCGCTCATGTGACAGCTTTTTTATACATAATTTTCAAGAACAATCTGCTCTCCTTTTCTCTAATCATCTAAATCTTCAAACGTTTCTTTTATTTTTTCCATAAATCCTTTTTTCTTAGATTTAGACTTTCCTTCCGAATCTCCGGCCTCCTGATGCAAAGTATTTCCTGAAAGTTCATCAAATTTGCGAAGTGCTTCTTTTGCTTCCGGACTTAATTTCTCCGGTGTCTGGATCACAAGTGTTACATAATGGTCTCCCCGAAGCTGTGGGTTACGCAGCGATGGAATACCTTTTCCTTTCAGACGTACTTTTGTATCTGTCTTTGTTCCCGGTTTTACAGTGTAAATAACGTCTCCATCTACAGTCTTAATTCTCACATCTCCACCGAGCGCAGCCTGTGCAAATGAAATCGGCGCTGTCGAAAATACATGTACATCCTGTCTCTGGAAAACAGGGTGTCTTGAAACAGTTACTTCGACAAGCAGATCGCCTCTTGGACCTCCATTGATGCCCGGTTCTCCTTTTTCCCGAATACGGACACTCTGCCCATTATCGATTCCGGCCGGAATCGAAACTTTGATCTTCTTATAGCTGGAAGTATATCCTGTACCACCACAATCCGGACATTTTTCACGAATAATCTTACCTGTTCCGTTACACTCCGGACAAGGCTGAACTTTCTGCATTGCTCCGAAAAATGACTGTGAAGTATAAATCACCTGTCCGCTTCCTCCACAACGAGAACATGTTTCCGGTGAAGTACCCGGTTTCGCCCCCGTGCCCTTACATTTTGCACATGGTTCTTTCAGAACGACATCTATTTCTTTCTCACAGCCTGTTACTGCTTCTTCAAATGTAATCCGAACTCCTTTACGGATATTGGCCCCTTTCATCGGACCTGTATTGGAACGGCTTCTTCTGCTGCCGCCGCCAAATAAATCTCCGAAAATATCCCCGAAGATATCACTGAAATCAGCGCCACTGAAATCAAATCCACCTGCGCCTCCGGCACTGCCATCAAATGCTGCATGACCGAACTGATCATACTGGCGACGTTTTTCTGCATCACTCAAAACAGCGTATGCTTCTGATGCCTCTTTAAATTTCTTCTCAGCTTCTGCATCACCGGGATTTGAATCCGGATGATACTTTTTGGCAAGCGCTCTGTATGCTTTTTTTAATGCTGCATCATCAGCATCTCTTGAGACCCCGAGGACTTCATAATAATCTCTCTTCGTTTCCGCCATCTTTTTACCTCATTTCTCTGCACAAATATAAGTATCTTTTACTTCAAACTACACAGGCAACAAGATTCTACGGAGCCGTAAGGACTCCGTAGAATTTACGCGAAGGCACAAGGCGAGCGGAAATGCAGGCATTTCCATTCGCCGCCGCACGCGAACGAGTGAAACTCGCAAAGCGTGTTTCATCTCGTTCTTGTATTTATCGCTTATATTATACTTCTTTATAGTCTCCATCTACAACATCGTCTGCTCCGTATCCTTCCGGTGCCGGACCTGCCTGCTGTTCTCCCTGGAAGCCCTGAGCGCCCTGTGCGCTCTGAGCCTGTTCATAAACTTTAGCAAATAATTTCTGAGCACTTTCCATTAATTTTTCTTTTGCTGCTTTGATTTCTGCAACCTGTGCATCTGAAAGTTCATCTGTATTTGCTTTTGCAAGAACATCTTTCAAAGCCTGAATATCTGCTTCTACAACAGTTTTATCTGTCGGATCAAGTTTATCTCCAACTTCACCCATTGCTTTTTCTGTCTGGAAAATCATTGCATCTGCATCATTCTTTGTATCGATGGCATCTTTACGTCTCTTATCCTGAGCTTCAAATTCAGCGGCTTCTTTTACAGCACGTTCGATATCGTCATCAGACATATTTGATCCTGCTGTAATCGTGATGTGCTGTTCTTTTCCTGTTCCAAGATCTTTTGCAGACACATTTACAATACCGTTAGCATCGATATCAAATGTAACTTCGATCTGTGGGATTCCACGTCCTGCCGGTGGAATTCCATCTAAACGGAACTGTCCGAGAGATTTATTATCTCTTGCAAACTGTCTTTCACCCTGAACAACATTGATATCTACTGCTGTCTGATTATCTGCTGCTGTAGAGAAGATCTGGCTCTTCTTTGTCGGGATTGTTGTATTTCTTTCAATAAGTCTTGTCGCAATACCACCCATTGTTTCAATAGAAAGTGAAAGTGGAGTTACATCAAGAAGAAGAATATCGCCTGCGCCTGCTTCTCCGGCAAGTTTACCTCCCTGAACAGATGCACCAAGTGCTACACATTCATCTGGATTAAGAGACTTGCTTGGTTCTTTTCCTGTTAAACGTTTTACTTCTTCCTGTACAGCCGGAATACGTGTTGATCCACCAACAAGAAGTACCTGACCGAGTTCTGCTGCTACGATTCCTGCATCTGAAAGAGCACGTTTTACCGGTTCTGCTGTTTTTTCTACTAAATCATGTGTTAATTCATCAAATTTTGCTCTTGAAAGGTTCATATCCAAGTGAAGTGGACCTGAGGCATTCATGCTGATGAATGGAAGGTTGATGTTTGTTGTTGTAGCTGTTGAAAGTTCTTTTTTCGCTTTTTCTGCAGCTTCTTTTACACGCTGAAGGGCCATTTTATCTGCTGAAAGATCAACACCATTGACAGCCTTAAAATCAGCTACAATGTAGTCAACGATTTTCTGGTCGAAGTCATCTCCACCAAGTCTGTTATTACCTGCTGTAGATAATACTTCAATAACTCCATCACCGATTTCGATTACAGATACGTCGAATGTACCACCACCTAAATCGTATACCATGATTTTCTGTTCTTTTTCATTATCAAGACCATAAGCAAGTGCTGCCGCTGTTGGTTCGTTGATGATACGTTTTACATCAAGTCCTGCAATTTTACCTGCATCTTTTGTAGCCTGACGCTGAGCATCGTTGAAGTAAGCAGGGACTGTAATAACAGCTTCTGTTACTTTTTCTCCTAAATATCCTTCTGCGTCTGCTTTTAACTTCTGAAGAATCATAGCTGAGATTTCCTGTGGTGAATATCTCTTTTCATCAATTGCCACTTTATAATCTGATCCCATTTCTCTTTTAATAGAAGAAATTGTCTTTTCTGCGTTTGTAACTGCCTGACGTTTTGCTGGTTCACCTACAAGACGTTCTCCTGTTTTTGTAAATGCAACTACTGACGGTGTTGTTCTTGCGCCTTCTGTATTTGCGATAACTACCGGCTGTCCGCCTTCCATAACTGCAACACAGCTATTTGTTGTTCCTAAATCGATTCCAATAATTTTTCCCATGACTGAGACCTCCTATAAAAATATAAATATTAGTTTGCTACTTTTACCATACTGTATCTTACAACGTTGCCGCGATAAGTATATCCTTTTAAGAACTCTTCAACAACGATGTTTTCGCCGACTTCTTCATCTTCTACATGCATAACTGCATTATGAAAATCAGGATTAAATTCCTGGCCGACAGCTTCAATTGGTTTGACATCAAGTCCTTCCAGGACTGTCATCATCTGTTTGTAAATCTTATCCATACCCTGAACAAATGGATTTTCTTTTTCTTCTTCCGACATTCCCTGTAAACCGCGTTCAAAGTTATCTACAACCGGAAGAATTTTTTCTATCACATCTTTCGCACCAATTTCATACATTGCAGATTTTTCTTTCTCTGTCCTCTTTCTGAAATTGTCGAATTCTGCCATCTGACGGGTGAGCTTATCTGTCAAATCTGCAATCTGCTCATCCTTCTTATCTTTCTTTGGTTCTTCCACTTTTTCAGAAGCCTCTTCCAAATTCTCCTCTACAGCTTCTGCTGTTTCTGCTGTCTCTTCTAAGACTTCTTCTGATTCAGTTTCCGCTGTCTTTTTCGCTTCTTCTACAGTTTCCTTTACCATTTCTTCGTTACTTAATTTTTTCCCCAATGGTTACCCACCTTTCTATTTACCATTCATTCTATCAGAATTGTCATTCTTCCTTATGAAAAATATCATCCAACTCTGCCATCAAGATCTTCAGCGTCTTCATTACATGTTCATAATCCATTCGTTTTGGTCCGATAATTCCTATCGTTCCCTGCATCCCTTCTTCAAATTCATAGGTTGCAGTCACAACACTACAATCTTTCATTTTTTCTACATTTGTCTCATCACCAATAAATACTTGAATATTTTTATTGTCACTCTGTGCCATCGTCTTGCTGACAAGTTCTTCGAGCTGTTGTTTCTCTTCAAAAGCACTGATGATATCTTGTGCACTTTCTTTATCACTAAGCTCCGGATATTTAAAAATATTCGTTGTACCACTGGTATAGATTTCCATGTCATCTTTTACTTGAATCAAATTTGCCACGGCATCTATCACATTACTCATGACACTGCTGTGAATTCCGGCCTGTTCTTTCAGCCGTGCAATCAGTCCAAGATTCACTTCTTCGAGAGCCATTCCCGTCAAAGTTGTATTCAAGAGCATATTTAACTTTAACAGTGCTTCATTGTTTAACGGTTCCTCCAAAGTGACAATCTGATTTTTCACAATATTTCCTTCCATAACGACCACAACGATCATCTGCACTTCATCAACTTGAGATAACTGGATGAACTTTACTTTATTATGATTATACACCGGTGTCGAAATCATCGAAGTATAGTTCGTATTATTTGCAAGAACTTTTGCCGCTTGTTTGAGAAGCTGTTCCATACGGTCTGCCTTCTCAAGCATCTGCTCCTTCATTTCTTCGACTTCCTGTACCTTCTCATCCATCAGCTTATCGACATACCAACGATAGCCTTTATCAGAAGGAATTCTTCCTGCCGATGTATGAGGCTGCATAATATAGCCAAGTTCTTCCAGATCAGCCATCTCATTTCGGATCGTCGCGGAACTCAGATTCAAGTCTGTATACTTAGAAATGGTTCTCGAACCAACTGGCTCCCCTGTATCAAGATAATTCTTAATGATTGCATGTAAAATCTTCTGCTTTCGCTCATTAAGCTCTTGTATCAGCTTCATATGCCACCTCCTCTTATATCTTATTAGCACTCATCATTTTTGAGTGCTAATATTTTCTTCGTTTATAAATGTATCACCACGATTTCCTTTTGTCAACCCTGTTTATATATATTTTATAAATCAGTTCAGCCATACAGTTCACCTACATAATCAAAAACTTTATCATTGCAAAAAATTCCCGCAGCATATTATTCGGTAAATACATCGGATTAGATTCTGCCACAATTCCACACACATTTTTTAATCCTTCTTTCTTAGCAATCTGAAGTGCCCTGAATATATGAAAATTATTTGTCGCTATACCAACCGACGCATCTTCCTTCATAAGTTCCATACTATTCGAAATATTCTGTTCCGTTGTCAATGACTTCGTTTCCAAAATAATTCTGTTCTCAGATATTCCTTTCTTTTTGAGGTAATCTGCCATTCCAACAGCTTCTTCAAAAGGTTCATTATACCCTTTTCCACCGGATACAATGCATATAGTATCTGAATTTTCATTCAGATACATAATCGCCTCATCCAATCTGTATTTCAAAACATGACTTGGTCCATGTGCATAAACCTGAGCCCCCAGAACGATAATATAATCCAGATGCTCTTCCTCTTGTTGAAAAAATCCACTAATGATGCATCCTTCCACAATCAAAAAGCATACGATTCCAGCACTCACTATTCCAACAAAACTTTTCCAGATCACCCTTGGCAGCTTGTTCCAGATTCCAAGCCAGATGGCTCCCGCGAAAACCAGAAACACCATTCCCATCACAAACCAGACCATAAAAAAATTAGTCCCTGATCCAGCCGAGAGAATTTTTATTCCATATATAATGCAGCCCACCGCCAGTACGATCAAAATCCATAGTAAAGATATTGATATTCCATTTCTCTTCATCTGTACTATTCTCCTGTTTTTCTCATCAATTTCTTATACTCCGACTCGTCTAATATAAAATGAAACCAACTTCATTTTGTCACTACTAATGATATAATTTCACACACCAGCTAACGCTTTGATGATGTTGGAATAAACTCAAGCTTTAATTGCATTCCTAAACCTTGTGCAAGCTTCTTAACCATACTTAAACTTGGATTTCTTGTTCCATTTTCAATTCTGCTTATATCAGCCTGGGTAATACCAGTTCTTGCAGATAATTCTTTTTGTGTAATATTCTGGTCAACTCTGGCATTAATCATAGCTTGAATAATATCATATTCCGGTTGTAATGCGTCATATTCTGCTTTCACTTCAGGATTCTGTAATGCTTTTTCTGCTTTTGGTGTTTTCTGTGTTTTTTTAATAAACCCATTTGTTAATACAATTTTGCCTCCTACAACAAAAAATATAACACTCTGGTGATAGCAGTTCCTTGTTTTGTTCGAAGTTCAAATATTCCATCTTCTAATAATTTTGAATAAGGTTCTCTTAAAAGAGAACCATTCACTTCTAAATAAATCAATCGTTCTAAATGTTTTAGCTAAAAGTTTAGGTTCAAGAGAATTTAGAAATTCTTGCACAGGACATTTACCATCTTCTGTATCATAAAAAATAATTTCATACATTAAGTATTCCTCTTTCTTTTATAATTATAATATGTTGTATTCAACACGTTTCTTTCCCCCTCGGCATATACCAATATGAATTAAACTGATACAGATAAGTCCTTGCCCCTTTTGGCATCTGTGTCAGCGCATTATATACATTATAATAATCTCCAGCGCCCATTCCGGCAGCAAATGCTCCAAGTGTTCCGAGAAATCCGAACTGCGGGAACACAAGGAAAATGATAAATGGAATAATTCCAAACACCAGATTCGGAAGCATGGACATAAAAATAAATCTTACCTTGCTCATATCCTCCGGTCCTACCACAAAAAGCATTCCCTGTTTCCAGTTCGTATACAGGTAAACTTCTTTTTTAAAGCAGACTGCATGCAGAAATTCATGCGGAAAGGCAGATAAAAACGCAGCCAGAACTCCCATGAGATTATAAGCTTTCATTCCTCCTCTCCAAAAAAGGATCCCCACAAGGGCTATGATAATTACAAGCGCAACTCCATTTGCAAAAAGCCCCATCTTTTTTGGATCATCGAATTCTTTGAACTTCACTGCTCCCGGCATATGCTCACCGTGCGGAAGCGATTTCTGGTCCCCGTCAAATTTCCCTTTGTAAATAAGTTTCATACTTTTCTTCCTCCTCTAAAACATAAACTCTACAAACACAGAGTTGCTGACATCAATTCCTTTTTCTGTCAGGTGAATTCTATCTCCGTTTTCTTCTAAAAGCAAAAGCTTTTTCAACTTCTCTATCTGTTTTCCATAAACTTCTTCTATTTCTTTACCAAAAGCTTTCCGAAATTTTCGTCTGGAAATTCCGTTCATCATGCGAAGACCGAGAAACATAAATTCTTCCATCTGTTCTTCTATACTGAGTTTCTCTGCTTTAAATTTTTCACCAAAACATCTTTGATATTCTTCTATGTCCGAAGGATTAGTATAACGCATCTCTTCAAATAAAGAAGCTGCTCCAATTCCCAATCCAAGATATGGCGTCCGTTCCCAATAACCTATGTTATGACGGCATGCATATCCTTCCCTGGCATAATTGGAAATTTCATAGCGTTCATATCCTGCACCATGCAGAACCTGTTTCGTCTGCCAGTACATTTCCCGCTCCACCTCTTCTGACGGAAGCAAATCCGCCCCGTCTCCTTCTCCATATACTTCATAGAACGGAGTTCCCTCTTCAATAATCAGACTATATGCGGAAATATGCTCTGGCTGCAAATCTATAATCGTTTTTAGCGTCTCACAGCAACTTGCCACTGTCTGCCCCGGAATTGCGGAAATCAGGTCGATATTTATATTATCAAAGCCGGCCTCTCTTGCCATTTGGTACGAATGTACAAATTCTTCATAAGAATGAATTCTTCCAAGAAGCTTTAATTCTTCCTTGTGCACCGATTGTAGTCCGATGCTCAGACGATTAATTCCGGCTTTTTTATAAGCGATAAGCTTTTCCATAGTCACCGTTCCCGGATTCATTTCCAACGTAATCTCTACATCTTTCGTAAATGTAAAAACTCCCCTGAGTTTTGACATAATTTTCTGAATCTGTTCCCCGGGTAAAACGGACGGCGTCCCTCCGCCAAAGAAGACGGTGACCACTTCATATTCTTCGATTTTTCCCCTGCATTCTTCTATCTCCCTGCAAAGTAATTCTACATAGTTTTCTCTGGTTTTTTCATCGGATGGCCCCGAAAGAAAATCGCAATATGCACACTTTTTTATACAAAATGGAATATGAATATACAATTCTAATGCTTTCATAATCTCTCCTAATTACGACAGAAGGAGGATGACATTCCGCCATCCTCCTGTAACCATCTACTTTTCATCTAATTTGAGAACACTCATAAATGCCTTCTGCGGAATTTCTACATTTCCAACCTGGCGCATTCTCTTCTTTCCTTCTTTCTGTTTTTCCAACAGTTTCTTCTTACGTGTGATATCACCGCCGTAACATTTCGCAAGAACGTCTTTGCGCATCGCCCTTACCGTCTCACGGGCAATAATCTTACCGCCTACTGCTGCCTGAATCGGAATTTCAAAGAGCTGACGTGGAATTTCTTCTTTTAATTTTTCACACATCTTGCGCCCTCTTTCGTATGCGCTTCCTGAAAATACAATAAAGGAAAGTGCATCGACAGCTTCCTTATTCACAAGAATATCAAGCTTCACAAGCTCAGATCGCACATAGCCAAGCAATTCATAGTCAAAAGATGCATATCCGCGGGAACGTGATTTCAATGCATCGAAGAAATCATAGATAATTTCGTTCAGCGGCAGATGATAGGTGAGCATAGCTCTTGTCCCTTCAATGTATTCCATGCCCTGGTATTCCCCGCGTCGTTCCTGACACAGATCCATGATTGCTCCGATAAATTCCGTTGTTACCATGATCTCTGCCTTTACCATCGGTTCTTCCATATACTCGATTTCTGCCGGATCCGGAAGATTAGACGGATTTGTCAAATCAATCACTTCTCCACTCGTCTTGTGTACTTTGTAAATAACGCTCGGTGCAGTAGTGACAAGGTCAAGATTATATTCTCTTTCCAGACGTTCCTGAATGATTTCCAGATGCAAAAGTCCCAGAAATCCACAGCGGAATCCAAAACCGAGCGCCAGAGAGGTCTCCGGTTCAAAGAAAAGCGCTGCGTCATTGAGCTGTAATTTTTCCAGTGCATCTCGAAGTTCCGGATATTTTGCACTATCCGCCGGATACATTCCACAGTACACCATCGGATTTACTTTCTTATATCCCGGAAGCGGTGTATCTGCCGGTCTGGAACTATCCGTGACCGTATCACCTACACGTGTGTCTTTTACATTTTTCAGGCTGGCTGTAAAATATCCTACCATACCGGCTGAAAGTTCTTCACACGGAATGAACTGGCCAGCCCCGAAATACCCAACTTCTACTACATCAGCTCTCGCACCTGTCGCCATCATTTTTACAGGTGTTCCTTTTTTGATACACCCCTCTTTGATTCGACAAAATACGATAACCCCTTTATACGGATCATAGAGGGAATCGAAAATAAGCGCTTTAAGCGGTGCATCCGGATCTCCGGATGGAGCCGGAATCTTCGCCACGATCTGTTCCAATACGTCTTCCACGTTTAATCCTGTCTTTGCAGAAATCTGTGGTGCATCCTCCGCTTCAATTCCGATAATATCTTCGATTTCTTCAATCACATGCTGTGGATCTGCACTTGGAAGGTCAATCTTATTAATAACAGGAAACACATCAAGATCGTGATCCAACGCAAGATATACATTTGCCAGAGTCTGTGCCTCCACGCCCTGCGCTGCATCTACTACAAGAATCGCACCATCACACGCAGCAAGGCTTCTCGATACCTCATAATTAAAGTCCACATGTCCCGGTGTATCGATCAGATTGAAAATATACTCTTCCCCATTCTTCGCCTTGTAAACGGTACGAACAGCCTGTGATTTGATCGTAATTCCTCTTTCTCTCTCCAGATCCATATTATCAAGGACCTGTGCCTGCATTTCACGACTCGTCAAAAGTCCTGTCTTCTCAATAATACGGTCTGCCAATGTGGATTTACCATGGTCAATATGGGCAATAATACAAAAATTACGAATTTTTTTCTGGTCCATATGCATTGTTTTCATTCTCCTTATCTATTACTACTATAACGTATCAAAAACATTTCTACCGAAAGTACGTCTCCAACCTTTCCGGTCTTTACGTCCTCTTCCGCCGTCACTCCTGCCTCCAGAATCTCCCTTAATTCTTTTACGGTAAATGGCTTGGCCTGAGCGCGGTATTTTCCTATTAAAAATGGCATAACTCCAGCTTTAGAAGCCATCTCCTTCGGGGCAGTTCCTTCTTTTTCCAGTTCTTTGATCTGAAGCAAAATACGAAACTGTCTGGTGAGCAGAAACAGGATTCGCATCGGCGGCTCCTTTAACGCCAGAAGATCATAATAATAATCCAGCGCCTTCCTCTGCTGACCCGTCGCAACTGCATCTACCATATCAAAAATATGGTTTGTGATTTGTGTTGTACAGATTTCATCCACTTCTTTAATCGTCACTTCATTATCATTTAACGTATAACAAAACAATTTTTCCAGCTCTTTCTGGATATTCTCCATATCATTTCCAACTTTACCAAGGAAATAGGCGGCCGCAGCCTCTGTCATCTGCTTACCTTCCTTTTTGACCATCCCGAGAATCCAACGCATCAATGTTCTCTCATCCTGCCTGGCAAGCTCTACGATGCGTCCCTTGTCCTTAATCGCCTTATAAAGCTTCCCTCTTTTATCCAGCTCTTCTTCCACAAAAATCATGTATGTCGTCTCCGGCATCTGTTTCACATACTCCGCCAGATCCGGACACGCATTTTTCAAAAACCCGGTATTCTCCAATACAATAAGCCTGCGTTCTGCAAAGAATGGAAGCGTCTCTGCCAAATCAATAATCTCCTTCGGGTTCACTCCCTTACCTTCATAATAGGAATAATTGAACGTATCCCCCTCCGGAAGCATAGCTTTCACGAACCGATCCTTATACTGCTTTTTCAAATATGCCTCTTCTCCATACAGGAGATAGATCTGTTTAAATTGTCCTGTTTTTAAATCTTCATTCAAACTTTTCATGGTCTACATAATACCCCTATTTTATGTATTATATCGGCTTGCGGAACATTTTGCAATCCAAATTTGCCTGCATTGTTTTATAAAAAAATAACCTTCCTTTCCATCTGTCTCAATCATCGTCATTCCATTCTCCATCGTACAAAATATTTCACTTCTTATATTTCTCAACCGTTCCACCGTCTCTGCATGTGGATGACCATATCGATTCCTCTCTCCTGCCGAGATCAGTGAAAACGTAGGCTGTACTACATCCAGAAAGTCCTCTGACGTGGAGTTCTTCGACCCATGGTGCCCCACTTTCAGCACCTCATATCGTTCCGGCAGAAGATGTTTCTTCTGTCCTTCCTCTATATATGTGACCACTTTTTCTTCTGCTTCTTTCTCCAAATCTCCGGTAAAAAGCATATCAAAAGAACCATAGGTCAGGCTCAATACAATAGAAGCCTGATTTTCATCCAATTCTTCTATATCCGGGCAGGGCCACAGGCATCTGATCTGCATTTTTCCTTCCTTTAGGAGTTGCCCCTGCTCCATAACATGTATCTTTGTTTCTACCTTTTGAGCAGCGGCCGCCAGCTCTCTGATATTATCGTTCCAATAGATTTCGGGTGGCAGAATCAGATTCTCTATACGAATCCCCACTCGTTTTCTTTCCACCAATTCTAAAATCCCATTCATATGATCCGAATCGCCATGTGTCACCCAGACATAATCCAACGTGTCCACCCCTTGTTGTTTTAAATATGGTTCGATGCGATATTTTCCACTTTGACTGACACTGCTGCTTCCACCGTCAATCAAATAGGTACTTCCCTTTGCTCCTTGTATACAGAAAGAATCTCCTTGTCCCACATTTAACATCGTAATTTTCAAATTTCCCGAAGGCCATTTTGTTCCTATCATCAAACATACACATGCAATCATCAGCCATTTTCTTTTCCTGGACAAAAGGCAGAATATTAGAATCGCATAATAGATTCCTATGCACCAAAACGAAGGCTGCCCAATGATCCATCTGGAACATGGCAGTTTCAAAACAAACGTTCCACCTCTTTCATAGAACCATAATACCAGTTTGCAAAGATTAAAAATACTTTTTGGAATGATCTCCGGCACAAATGGGATCTGGCTTACTGCCATGCTTACAATTCCGCTTCCCAGCACAATCGTAGACAAGGGAATTGCCAAAAGATTCCACAACAGGGAATAGATACATATTTCATAATAATAGTAAAGCTGGATTGGGAAAAGAATGCTCTGAATGGCCAGCGGTACCGGCAGCTTCCCCGCAGGCGCCAGAACATAAATTCCCAAAACTGCACCAAAAGAAAGGAGAAAACCTGCATCAAATAAAAGAACCGGTTCTTTTGTCAGCACCACAAGCGCCGCCACTGCAAGTGCCGTCTTGCCATCATAGTTTCTCCCCGTGATTTCGGCTCCCATTCTGAGCAAGAACATGATCCACGCACGAAATGCGGATGTGCTTCCACCGGTCATCAGAACATAAAGGGTCAACAGTATTCCTCCTAAAATGGCAGATCCACCAATCGGGATACCTGTTCTTCGCATAATTTTATAAAATCCCATTCCGATAAAGGAAATGTGAAGTCCAGAAATGGAAAGCAAATGACCAATTCCACTCTTCTGCAAAATTTCTTTTACATCTACATCCGCAAATGCATCTTCTCCTAATACGATTGCACTTAAGATTCCACCATACTTTTCTCCCATATAAGAAATGATCGTATCCGTCAAACGCTGTTGTACTTTCCACAATTGCTCTTTCAGTAATGCAAATACCGACCTTTCCTGTCTTAATAATTCCACAGATGCATCTTGCAATTTCACATAAATATTCTGTTTTTGATAATAAAATTTCTGATTAAAATTCCCCGGATTCGGAGATTCTTCGAATAACAAGGCCTTACCAGTCACGCGCACCGTCTGCCCCGTCTTTAAATTTTCAGATATGCTACTGTCTGTCATGCTGACATAGACAAATTCTTTTTGATGTTCCAGTTTCAAATAAAAGTCAAAATCTTTTTCTTTTCGAAGTTTTTTGTAAATACTTCCATCTATCGTAATTTTCTCTCCTTCTATTACCTGGCTTTCCAGTTCAGATACTCGAAGCGCAGAAAAGCTCTGCGCTCCGATCACATGATATACCAGAAAGAGAATTCCCACCACCACCGCTGCAACCTGGCAGCAATAGCGCTTTTTCAAAAGCATCACTCCTCCATTAATTCATAATTTCTGCTTAACGTTCCACTAAGATCTATACTTTCCTGAAACATAATATTACTGTTTCCATTAATCGCAATCTGTACCCGACTGACAGAACTGCTTTCCATTACCGAATTCACAATAGAATAGATCACTACCTCCGGTTTGATCCCCGGAACAATCGTTTTCAAGCCTTCATCAAAATTCAGATAACAGACGCTGTCTTTAATGGACACTCCAAGCAGATGGGTTTCCTTTGGAATGGTACGCTGACACTTTGCGTCAGATGGGCCACGCATCAACTGCTCCACAATTGCCTTTTCCAGCGCCTGGTTACTGTCATGCTGAACACTCACCTGCTCCACCGCCAGTTTTTCACCTGTCTCATCTGCAAAATATAATTTCAATTCTGTTTTCTCATAAGAATTGATCGATGCTCCTGTATTTCTCACAAAATCATCTGCCTGAAAATAACCATACTCTTTTCCATCCCGATTCTTCAGTGGCTCTCCATCCACATAGAAAGCTACCTGTTTCACCCCATCAAGCTGTGTAAGCGACCGTACCAGCGCCGCCCGGCTGAGTACTTCCTGAACCGGATCCATCTTCAGATAATCCGCATTAAAATAAAGAATCAGTTTCGCATTCTGCAAATCATATTTCAATATCTCTACCCCTTCCGGGATCACTGACTGCTCTTCTATTTTATCGTTTCCCTTCTGAAGACATTCCAGCATTTCTTCTACACCTTTTTGAGCATCCTCGGTTTCACCCATATATGCTTCTTCTACCAACCCCGTCTGCTCTGCATTCAAATAATAAATCTTATACGGCGCCGAAGAAACATCTTCCTCCTTGCAGCCGATCAACAGAACAAGCATGGCACAGAAGAACAAGAGAAATACTCGTTTTATACTTTTCATTTTCTTCTCTCTCCTATTTTGCAATATAGTTCAGTGGAATACGAACTGTAAATGTCGTTCCCTCTCCGATTTCACTGTGTACTTTAATTGCACCTCGATGCATGATCACCGCATTACGGACAATAGCAAGTCCAAGTCCCGTACCGCCAATTTCTCTGGAATGGGACTTGTCCACTCTATAAAAACGTTCAAAAATATGTTCCGTTTCTTCCTCTGGAATTCCAATTCCTGAATCCGTTACTTTCAAATAGAAATATTTATGATCCGCGTTCAGAGAAACCTGCACCCATCCGTTTTCTTTATTATACTTAATCGCATTTTCCACAAGATTCGTCACTGACAGCGCCAGCTTTACTTCATCCACCTCAGCAATGACTGAACGATAACTCTCAAAAATAAGTTCAATATTGCTCTTTTCGGCAAGTGGACGCAGGCGTTTTAAAATGCGTTCCACCAATGCATTAATATCCTGGCTCTCAATATTTAAGTTTCCACCAGTCTTGTCCATCTTAACCAGTGCAAGTAAATCATTGATGATCTTATTTTCACGTTCGATTTCTTCCGACAAATCCCCCATGAATTCCTGATAAATCTCTACCGGTGCATCCGACTGTGTCAGAAGAGAATCACAAAGTACCTTCATTGATGCAAGCGGGGTTTTCAGTTCATGTGAGACATTTGCAACAAACTCTTCTCTCGATTCATCCAAAAGTTTGAACCGATCCCACAGACGGTTGAACGCGTCCGAAATAAGACTGGTCTCATTATATGCATTTTCATGCAGATAATTTCCATCGAACTTTATCATTTCTTCAATGCTTCGACTCATTCGTTTCAGCGGGCGCACAAGCATACTTCCTACCATTGCTGCCGCCAGCGCCGCAACCAGACAAATGCAGAACGACCAGATATCTGCATTTGTTTCCAGAAAGGCCACATTATCCCGAATACTTTGTGTGGACACACTGATCAGCATCATTCCAAGCACATGTTTTCCATCGTAATCCAAAATAGGCGTGCCGATCTCAATATAACGATTTTCTTCATCATAGTTGACCGTCTGCTCGCCACGATAACATTTTACAACATCTTCCGCAACAATCGTTTTCCCTTCCTGAAGGTTGTATGTATCCTTCACGATGCGAAATTCATCATCAATAATCACGACTCTTCCATTATATAAATTGGATAACTGTGAAAGTTCTGCATTAATGACAGCAGAATCTGTATTTTTAAGATAATTAGAGCTGACCAGCTGATTGCCAAGAATCGTACACTGGCTCTGGATTTCTGCTGTGCGTACTGCCACAGATCTCTGTTCATAGCTTTTCAATATTCCCAATTGCAGAAAAAAGCAACTGAGAACTACGAACAAAATCAGCAACATTGCAATACGCACACGCAAACTTTTTATGAATTTTGTTTTGAATTTAAATTTATCCCCTGAAATAATAACCAACTCCCCACTTTGTGTAAACATATTTCGGGTCGCTTGGGTTTGGTTCTATCTTCTCACGCAGTCTTCGAATATGTACATCCACGGTTCTGGCGTCCCCCGGATACTCGTATCCCCAAACGATATTTAAAAGATTTTCTCTGGAATACACTTTGTTCGGATTATTTGCAAGAAGTTCCAGCAAATCGAATTCTTTTGCGGTAAGACTTAGTTCTTTATCACCAGAAAAAACTCTGCGACTCTCACAATCAATCCTCAAGTCTCCTTTGACAATCTCTCTTCCGGCAGTTGTTCGATTGTTCTTTTTGCCTGTTCTGCGCATGATCGCCTTCATACGGGCTTTTACTTCCAGAATATTAAATGGCTTTGTGATATAATCATCTGCTCCATAGTCCAGGCCAAGGATCTTATCCATATCTTCCCCTTTCGCAGTCAGCATGATGATCGGAACATCTGAGAATTCACGGATCTGTCTACAGACCTCGAACCCGTCACACTTCGGAAGCATGACGTCCAAAAGGATAATATCATATCCTTTTCTCTTCGCCATGTCAATTGCCTCTTCCCCGTCATAGGCACAATCCACTTCCATGTCCTCCTGCTCCAGACTGAACCGGATCCCCTTCACAATTAACTTTTCGTCATCAACTACCAGCACTTTTCTTCCCATCTCATATCTCCCTTATTCTACAAAGATTTTATCTTTAATTTTCTGAAAAACACCCTCTTTAATGCCTTCGATGTTCATGATCTCTTCAATGCTTCGGAAACCGCCCTTTTCTTCTCTGTAACGGACAATTGCCTCTGCTTTTGACTCCCCGATACCACTTAAAGACATCAGTTCCTTCGCATCTGCGGTATTAAGGTTCACTCTTCCGTCGGCACGCTGCGCCTCCGCCTCCTGCTTTACCTCTTCCGGTGTGGGAACACGAATCTTCTGTCCATCCACAAGAACTGCTGCCTGATTCAAATACTCTGGATCCGCTGCTTCTGTCATTCCCCCTGCCGCAGCTATCGCATCTGCGATCCGCGCATTCTCCGGCAGTTCATATATCCCCGGGTGGTTCACCTGTCCACAGACATATACTATGAGTAAAGGTTCCTTGCATTCATCATCGGAACTCATAGTCTCTTCCAGAACCTCTGGTTCTTCTGAATCATAAATAACTGCTGTTTCCTTTTCCTTACACCCCATAAGACACAGCAGAAACATACACCCTAAAACAATGTCTCGTCTTCTCTTACGCATCTTTCCTCCTGACTGGAAAATGCCCCTCGTTCGATCAGACAACTTTATTGTACCGAATTTTACTCAAAAACTCAAGACTCCCATTCAAAAATTACAAGACCTGCAAGCGCCACCAGAAGTCCCAGTGCTTTTCTCCACTCAAATACTGATTTATCCGCTCCGAACATTCCAAAAAGTTCAATCAGATACGCTGCCAACGTCTGTGTAATCACAATAGCAAGAACTGCTTTGGCTGGCCCCAGAGCTTCCATACTTTTAATTACTGTCCAGGTAATTCCGGCGCCAATTACACCTCCTAAAAGTACATATTTCGGCTCCACTTTCCCAAGTGCTGCCACGCTGTCTCTCCCCATAACAATCCACGCTGCCGCACATACTGCAAATGCACTAAACTGCACCCACGCATTACTGACCCACATTCCGGTCACTTTCGTAACCTGTGTGTTGAATACTCCCTGAACACTCATCAGTGCCCCGGATAACATTGCAATAAAAAACCCAGTCATCTGAATATACCTCCTGTTTTTTAAGTATATCCGGACACCTGGGTTTCCATACGTTTTATGCAAGTACTTTTTTTAAGATTTCTGCCATTTCATCAATATGCTCTTTTTCAACAATAAGCGGCGGAATGATACGAAGCACATTTCCACCCGCACTAATCACAAGGAGTCCCTCTTCCAGCGCTTTATTACTCACTTCTCCCACCGGAACTGTGACCTGAATTCCCTGAATCAGTCCTTTTCCTTTTACTTTCACAGCCTTATCACTGGATGCAACAACTTCTTCCAGCTTTTCTGTCAAATACGGCGCAATCTCATTTACATGTTCCAGAATCTTCTCGTCTTCCATCAGATCAATGACCTTACTGACTGCCGCGCAGGCAAATGGATTTCCACCATAAGTGGTTCCATGATCCCCCGGTTTGAGTGAATATGCTGCCACCTTCTCTGTCATGGCAAATGCTCCCACAGGAACACCATTTCCAATCCCCTTTGCCATGGTCATAAGATCCGGCTTCACTCCCATCTGCTGCCATGCAAAATAAGATCCGCTTCTTCCCATTCCACACTGAATTTCGTCTAAAATAAGCAAAATATCATTTTCATCACAAATGTTTCTTACTCCTTCCAGAAATTCCTGCGTTGCCGGATTGATTCCGCCTTCTCCCTGAATCGTCTCCATGATAATTGCACAGGTCTTATCATTTACGAGAGACTTGACGCTGTTCAGATCATTAAATGTTGCAAAATGAACGCCTCCGATCATCGGTTCAAACGGTTCCCTATATTCTTTATGCCCCGTCACAGAGACAGCACCCATCGTTCTCCCATGGAATGCGTCTTCCATGGCAATAAATTCATAACGGCCGCTTTTCTTCTCATAGGCATATTTTCTCGCCGCTTTGAGCGCCCCTTCCACAGCTTCTGCACCACTATTGGTAAAAAACACTTTGTCCATCTGTGAAATTCTCTTCAACTTCTGCGCCGCCTGCCCACAAGTCGTATTGTAATACAAATTGGACGTGTGCATCAGTTTATCAATTTGCGCTTTCAGTGCATCGTTAAATGCTTTATTCCCATGTCCCAGAGCACATACCGCAATTCCCGCTGTAAAATCAAGATATTTCTTTCCTTCTGTATCATAGAGATACATTCCTTCCCCATGGTCTAATACCACAGGAAAACGATTATAAGTCTTAAGAAGGCCTTCTTCCGTATCTGTCATATATTGATTGCCCATATTCATTCCTTCTTTCTAGTCCTGCTCTTCTTCTCTAATAATTGCCGTTCCGATACCTTTTTTCGTAAATATCTCCAACAGAAGGCAATGTGGAATTCTTCCATCCAGAATATGTACTCTGGAAACTCCATTTTCAATAGCTCCAATACAGTTCTGAAGCTTCGGAAGCATACCACCCCGAATACTTCCATTATCAATCAGATCCTTTGCTTCCTCTATCGTCATTCTTGTCACCAGAGAACTCTTATCATTGTAATCTTTGTATACGCCGTCAATATCAGATAAGAAAGCAAGTTTTTCTGCATTCATGGCCTTTGCTATCGCGTATGCCGCATCATCTGCATTGATATTGTAAGTATTGTAGTCTTCATCTACACCAATTGGACATACGATCGGAAGAAAATCTTTCTCCAGAAGATCAGATAAAATCTGACCATTTACTTCTTTAATATCTCCCACGAATCCGATATCCTGTCCATCTGCATATTTCTTTTCTACTTTCAAAAGTCCGCCATCTTTTCCACTGATTCCGATTGCTCTTACCCCAAGCTCACCGACCATACGGACAAGATCTTTATTGATTTTATTTAAAACCATTTCCGCAACTTCCATAGTATCCATATCGGTGACGCGAAGCCCGTTCACAAACTGCGATTCCAGTCCTACTTTTCCCAACCAACGACTGATCTCTTTTCCGCCTCCATGTACAATGATCGGTTTGAATCCTGTCAGCTTCAGAAGGGTTACATCTTTGATGACCTTCTTCTGGAGCTCTTCATCAATCATAGCGCTTCCGCCATATTTTACTACAATGATCTTCCTGTTAAATCTCTGAATATATGGAAGTGCTTCGATAAGTACCTCCGCTTTATCCAGATACTGCTGCATATCTTTATCCATTTTCTTATCCTTCCCTAGCTTCTGTAATCTGCATTGATCGAAACATATTCGTGCGTCAGATCACATCCCCATGCCGTTGCCGATTCAGTTCCCATTTTCACATCTGCAATTGCTTTTACTTCCGACTGTGATAAAATCTCTGTTGCCTTTTCTTCACTGTAATCTGTTCCTACACCATCTTTCATGATTTGAAGACGTCCTGCCGAACTCTCAAAAAATAAATCCACTTTTTCCGGGTCAAACTGTACTCCTGAGTATCCCATTGCACACAGAATACGTCCCCAGTTTGCATCATGCCCCGCAATAGCAGCCTTGGTAAGACTCGAACAAACGACTGACTTGGCAAGCGTTTTTGCAGTTTCTTTTGTATCTGCGTTTATAATTTCCACTTCAAAAAGACAGGTAGCTCCTTCTCCGTCTGCGGCCATTCTTCTGGCAAGATATTCATTCACTTCATGAAGCGCTCCCGCAAACAACTGATAATTTTCTGAATCTATTGTAATTTCTTCATTTTCAGCCATTCCATTTGCAAGCAGAAGAACGGTATCATTCGTGGAAGTATCTCCATCAACCGAAACCATGTTGTAGGTTTCTTTCACATCATCTCTGAGTGCCTTCTGAAGGGCTTCCTTTGTAATGACTGCATCGGTTGTGATAAACCCAAGCATGGTACACATATTCGGGTGAATCATACCAGAACCTTTTGACATTCCGCCAATGGTCACCGTCTTCCCTCCGATTTCAAACTGCACGGCAATTTCTTTATTTACCGTATCCGTCGTCATAATCGCATGGGACGCTTCTGTTCCATTTTCAATAGAAGCATTCTTTTTACCGGCAAGCGCTTTCACCCCTGCAGTAATACGGTCAATCGGAAGCTGCTTTCCAATCACACCTGTAGATGCCACAAGCACACCTTCCGGATCTACACCAAGCGCTTCTGCTGCCGCATCGGCGGTATCCTTACAATATCCAAAACCTTCCGCTCCTGTACAGGCATTGGCAATACCAGAGTTTACAATAATCACCTGTGCCTTTTTCCCACTCTCCACAATCTGTTTATCCCATTTCACGCATGCGGCCTTCACTACATTTGTTGTAAATGTTCCAGCGCACACACAGGGAACCTGACTATATACCATCGCCATATCCGTGCGATCTTTATACTTAATCTGTGCTGCCGTCGCTGCTGCTTCAAATCCTTTTGCAGCAGTGACTCCTCCTGTTGTCACTTTCATATTCTTCCTCCTAACCCTCTTCTATAAATGCAGTTATATTTTTCTCATTCAATGTAAAATCATAGTAGTTAAGATCTTCTCTTCTGGTCCATCCGATGGTGTTCCAAAAGGCATTTCCAATATCATTTTTCGTAAATGCAATCAAGGAAACCTTATTGATCTCCTCCGCTTTCAGCGCTTCCATTGCAAAAACTACCATCTGCTTGCCAATTCCCTGTCTACGGTACTCCGGCTTTACACACACGTGATAAAAACATCCGCGCCGTCCGTCATGTCCGCAGAGAATTCCTCCTACGATCTTTCCATTCACTTCCGCTACTACACTGGTTGTCGGATTTCTTTTAAGAAACCGGGCGATTCCTTCCCTCGAATCATCAATGCTTCGGATTCCAAATCCCTTAATATGCATCCATATCTCATAAATCTGATCATAATCTTCAATTGTCATTGCACGAAATGTCGGTTTCATAATTCATTCTTTCCCTTCCAGGCCATCTATATCCGTCATCAGTTATGGGAACATTGGAACCAGATTCAGCCCTTCCTCTTCTGGAAGACCAAATACAAGGTTCATATTCTGTACTGCCTGACCTGCCGCTCCTTTTACAAGATTATCGATTGCCCCCATCATAATAATACGGTTCGTTCTCGGGTCAATCTTAAATCCTATGTCTACATAGTTGCTTCCTTCTACCCATTTTGTCTCCGGGTAAATTTCCTCATCAAGCACACGGATAAATTTTTCATTTGCATAATATTTATCATAAATCGCTTTTACATCTTTATAAGTAACTTCTCGCGTAAGCTTTGCATACTCTGTCGCAAGAATTCCACGATTCATCGGAACCAGATGCGGTGTAAAATTAATGAGCACTTCTTTTCCCGATGCATACCCCAGCTGTTCTTCAATCTCCGGAGTATGTCTGTGTGTTGCAACTCCGTATGCTTTCATATTTTCATTGACTTCACAGTAAAGATTTGCCACTTTTGCTCCTCTTCCTGCCCCTGATGTTCCTGATTTCGCGTCAATAATTAATGTGCTCATATCGATCAAGCCTTCTTTTGCAAGGGGGTATGCTGTTAAAATGGAACAGGTTGTGTAACATCCCGGATTTGCCACCAGACGTGCTTTCCGAATATCTTCTCTGTTAATTTCGCAAAGACCATATACGGCCTCTTCGATAAACTGTGGACTTTTATGTTCTATGCCATACCATTTTTCGTAAACATCCACATCTTTAATACGAAAGTCCGCGCTCAGATCAATAACTTTTACCTTCGACAAAATCTCTTCATTTATAAGAGATGCACAAAACCCCTGCGGAGTTGCCGTAAAAATAACATCGACCTGATCTGCCAGTTCTTCCATATTATCATCCAGGCAGACCGCATCAACGATCTGAAACATATTCTGATATACGGAAGAATATTTCTTATCTATATAGCTTCTTGAGCCAAACCATGCAATTTCAACTTCTTTATGTCCTGATAAAATACGAACCAGTTCTCCGCCTGCATAACCGGTAGAACCAATAATTCCTGCTTTGATCATATCTCCTGCCTCCCATCCAAATGTACCGGGTACCAATTGTCCGCGTATAGTTTATCACAATTTCCAAATAATGCAAAGCGTTTATTTTATTCCGCATAATTATACATCTTAATCGTTTGTTAATCAATATATTTTAATAAATTTGCATATTTTTCATTTTTTTGTTGCATAAATATAAATTATAGTGTATAGTATGCCATAAGTTGATTTTGAAATTATTCAGGAGGATTCATAATATGAAAGAGAAAGTTGTATTAGCATACTCAGGAGGACTTGACACCACAGCTATCATTCCTTGGTTAAAAGAAAATTTTGGCTATGAAGTTATCTGTTGCTGCGTCAACTGCGGACAGGGAGAAGAATTAGAAGGACTGGAAGAAAGAGCAAAATTATCCGGTGCATCTAAATTATATATTGAAGATATTACAGATGACTTCTGTGAAAACTATATTCTTCCATGTGTACAGGCAGGCGCTGTATACGAAAATAAATATTTACTTGGAACAGCAATGGCTCGTCCGGGAATCGCTGCTGCACTTGTGAAAGTTGCACGATTAGAAGGAGCCAGCGCCATCTGCCATGGCGCAACAGGAAAAGGAAATGATCAGATTCGTTTTGAGCTCGGAATTAAGGCTCTCGCTCCAGACCTCAAGATCATCGCTCCATGGCGAATGACAGACGTATGGACTATGCAGTCTCGTGAAGATGAAATCGAATACTGCAAGCAGCATGGTATCAACCTTCCATTTGACGCAAGCCACAGCTACAGCCGTGACCGTAACTTATGGCACATCAGCCATGAAGGCCTTGAACTGGAAGACCCTTCTCTTGAACCAGATTATAATCATCTTCTCGTGCTTGGTGTTTCTCCGGAAAATGCACCGGATGAAGGCGAATATGTAACAATGACATTTGAACAGGGCGTTCCAAAATCAGTAAACGGTGTAGAAATGAAAGTTTCCGATATTATCCGTAAGTTAAATGAACTGGGTGGAAAACATGGAATCGGTATCTGCGATATCGTGGAAAATCGTGTTGTCGGTATGAAATCCCGTGGTATCTACGAAACTCCGGGCGGAACGATTCTCACAGAAGCTCAGAAACAGTTAGAAGAGTTGGTTCTTGACCGTGCTACAATGGATATGAAAAAAGACGTTGGAAATAGACTTGCTCAGATCGTTTACGAAGGAAAATGGTTCACACCGCTTTGTGAAGCAATTCAGGCATTTGTAAAATCTACCCAGAAATATGTGACTGGCGAAGTAAAATTCAAACTTTACAAAGGCAACATTATCAAAGCTGGAACCACTTCTCCATATTCTCTTTACAGCGAATCTCTGGCAAGCTTCACAACCGGCGATCTTTACGATCACAACGATGCAAGTGGGTTCATCACATTGTTCGGATTACCACTCAAAGTTCGTGCAATGAAACTTGCTGAAGCAAAAAATAATAAATAGTCCCTTTCTCGAAAAGACGCAGCATTCTCAAAATGCTACGTCTTTTTCACATAAAAGGTTTCATTCATGTACATGCAAAGCCATCCCTCTTCTGTCCTTCCCCAAATGGAATGTGTCAGGTATTTTATCTCCATAATTTTCACAATGGTTTTTTCTGGTACTGTGATCCGTTTCTGTCCATTTAAACCTGCTTTGTCATGTAAAAATAATCTATATAAACATTCATAATATCCTTCTTTTATATCAGGAAATCGCATTTTTTTCGTCACCACTCTTCTTTTTTTCTCGAAAAATATCTTATTCTCTCGAAAATTACACATTTTATCAATTGAATAGTATTGTAATAATATGCTAAAGAATAAGGCCAGAAAGGACAGATATGCCAAATGTTTACAGATTATTGCGAAAGCTGGGAATGAACGCAAAATATACCGGCTACAATTATTTCGCTTTGGCAATAACATTTGCTCTGTCAGATTCAGATTATTTGCGGAATGTCACTAAAAACCTATATGTTTTAATAGGAATACACTATAACGTTCCCTCTTATTGTGTAGAAGGCGCTCTCCGAACTTTACTGAAAAATTACTGGACGCAATATGGTGACTCTATTTTATCTCAGTATCTCGGATACCCTATCCATGACAAACCTACAACACGTGAATTCATTTCTATTTTATCTGACTATCTTCGAGATAATCCTGAATTTTGACGTTAAGCGTTAAAGCACATCTCTTATACAGGCTATCCACTTGGATAGCCTGTATATCCCTAACAATTTGACTTCATATCAAATTCAGGATTAAATGCATAGAAATTCCGACTGTCAAGATTATCCTGAACGATTCGAAGACTCTCACCAAATCTTTGATAATGCACAATTTCTCTCTGTCTCAGAAAGCGAATCGGGTCACAAATTTCAGGATCCTTGATCAACCTCAGAATATTATCATATGTGGTGCGCGCTTTTTGTTCTGGTGCGACCTCGTAAGAACAACATAGCTGGAAAGCCTTGGAAACATGCTATTTTGTGTAGGACAAGTTTTTTCCTGCTACGGTTGCATAAGAACAAAAATATAGAAAAAATGAAGATGAAACAAACGATCCTGCATAGTTCCAGTGGTTTCAACAATTAAGACGTTCAGAAATGAACGTCTATTTAGTACCATAAAAGTGTAGTTGTTAGAGAGTAATTAACTCTGACATCTGCACTTATTTTATTATAATATAGGGGAGTAATTGGTCTGACGTGGCTCTATTTGGATCATTGCATCCGT
>Ga0129317_1000549_pt1 | contig 38583 bp, 34 predicted proteins | sample Cm1ome_FD_94430 | JGI IMG/M metagenome (GOLD analysis project Ga0129317, IMG submission 94430) | Eastern black-and-white colobus group fecal microbial communities from Wisconsin, USA - Cm1105 metagenome | ecosystem: Host-associated > Mammals > Digestive system > Large intestine > Fecal | place... | reverse complement strand
TCATGAGTTTGTATAGGCTGGAGCAAAATACCGGCCTTCTTGGTGTACGCAAAAATAGCTTGACGAAATAATTTAAAAAACCTGCTGAAAAGTACTTGACTTTTGTTAGCAGGTTTTTTTGCGACGTGGAAAATGGCGATGGATATGCCGAAATCCATTTCATCATCTTCCATTGGGGTCTTGTGTCTTTTTTCTTAGCGCTAAATGCTCTGTCAGAACACTCGTCCAACCACTAATACACTTCGAGGAATCATGGTGCTAAAAAATAAGGCCTGTGTATTTTTAGCTTCATAATCATCGAGAGGGCCGATTAGTGGCTGGAAGAGCTTCCCGAAGGGAGCTCGATAAAATTATTTAATATAAAGTGCATCCGTATAAGAATGTCCCGAATCACTGGACGCATAATGGCTGCAACTCACACGATAATAGTAACCTCTTGGCACCGTCAATTCTTTGCTGGTACTTACATATGCTGCGTTTGTCTTTGCAGCACTCCATGTATGATAGTTTCTCCAAACTCCATTATCCAACCATTGTACCTTTACCGTAACCGAAATTTCATCCACAAATCTCTGTCCCGTCGTACTTCCACCGACACCGATTTTTCCATCACCTGGTTTCGTAATGGTAGAAGTTCCACTCTTTAAATAATATCCTCGTGGCATAATCTGAATTTCTCCAGTTGATTCACTGGCATCGTCCAGAAGATAAGATCCATCTACACAGACCAGGTCTTCCGCTTCCTGTGCCTGCACACTTCCTGTCATTCCAAAACTCACCGACAAAACCAATGTCAAAATCAAAGCAATTGCTTTTTTCATCCTGTTTTTCCTCCCTTCTACTATAATAACGATTGAGCGAGAAAAAACTTACGCGAAAATCTAAAATTTTTTAATATTTTTTAAAATTTTTTCGATTTCAGCCTCCGGAAGGGTGGTTGTGGCATTAAAAATGTACTGTACATCCTGATAATCAAACTGTGCAGCATACGCTATCTCACTACTATCCTCAACTTTATACTCTTGCAATTGAATAGATATTCCATCAACCAAAAACGTTGTTTCATTCACAAGTTCATCTTCCATCATGTATCCGTGCGATTTATTTACACAATTAAATACCATCTGATATTCTATAATTGAACCATCACACTGAAAAATAATAGTTGCCCGATTTAATAGTACATCCATTTCATAATCTACAATCCCCATATTATCTGGCATATAATCTAATTGAATAATATCTACCTGAAAGGTATCCTTGATTTCTTCATATATCGCTAATTCTGATTCTTCCGTAGCCTCAACATTATTTTCATGTTCTCTTTCAGAATTAACTCGTATCATATCACCATTCCCGAAAAATACTTCTTTCAGCTCCGTCACCAATGGCACTTCTCCCATCGCACTCATTCCCATCACCATGACGAGCACAGCCACCACCGCAACGAGCAGATATACCCGTCTCTTCTTTTTCCTAAATGTAATCACTTTCTGATCTGTATCGCTGGAATCCTTCCTGTCATCGCCAATTGTATTTTCCTCCTGCATCTGAAGCTCTCTTCCGAGACGCAATGCTTCTTTGTCTTTCTCTGACAGTTGTTCGTACACTGCCCGTTCTTCTTCCAGCTTCTGAATCTTCTGCATCATCTCCTCTTCCGCCTCTTCTGGCATAGTAAGTCCCTGCAAAGATTCATCTTCCTCTATTTCCGCCAGAATCTCCCTGGCTTCCCTGTCAAGTTCAGCCTTTAAAATGTCTTCCATTTCTTTCTGCTGTTCCTGCATATTTTTCATTCAAGGCACCTCCTCAAACTCAGTTTTTTTCACACATCTCTTGACCTTTTTTTCTTCTGTGCTTAATATGATAATGCCAGGGTCAAAAGGTCCTATATGACATGCTTGCATGTCGTTACATGACTTTGAACCTTAGGAATCATATGTTAATTATTGGCACCTGCCAGAAATCAGGAGGAAAATGTATGAAACGTATTATTTTAACAGGCGGCGGTACCGCCGGCCATGTGACACCTAACATTGCATTATTACCACGTTTAAAAGAACTTCAATATGATATACACTACATTGGTTCGTACAAAGGAATCGAAAAGGAACTGATCGAAAAGCAGCGGATTCCTTACCATGGAATCTCATCCGGGAAGCTTCGGCGCTATTTCAGTTTACAGAATTTCACCGATCCTTTTCGTGTACTTAAAGGTTTCTCAGAGGCTGACAAACTCATCAAAAAATTAAAACCAGATGTTATCTTCTCAAAAGGCGGATTCGTCAGTGTTCCTGTCGTGATCGCCGGAAAGCGCAACCATGTCCCTGTCATCATTCACGAGTCCGATATGACTCCAGGGCTTGCAAATAAGATTTCCATCCCTTCCGCATATAAAGTATGCTGTAACTTCCCGGAAACGCTCAAGGCTCTTCCTTCCGGTAAAGCCGTTCTGACCGGTTCTCCGATCCGTCAGGAACTTCTCACCGGAGATAAAGAAAAAGCACGTAAATTCTGTGAATTCACATCAGATAAACCAGTCATCATGGTTGTCGGTGGAAGTTTGGGTGCGGCTGCCGTCAACGATGCTGTCCGCGGCATTCTCCCTGAACTTCTGAAGGACTTTAACGTCATCCACCTCTGTGGAAAAGGAAAGCTTGACCCTTCCAAGATCAACTGGGATGGTTATGTTCAGTTCGAATATATTCAGGAAGAGCTCAAGGATCTCTTTGCCCTGACGGATATCGTCATTTCCCGTGCCGGTGCAAATGCAATCTGCGAGCTCCTTACCCTTCGGAAACCGAATCTTCTGATTCCACTTTCTGCAAGCGCCAGCCGTGGGGATCAGATTTTAAATGCTCACTCTTTTGAACGACAGGGATTCAGCAAGGTAATTGAAGAAGAAGCGCTCACCAGTGAACTTCTGCTTTCTACCGTGCGTGAATTATATGCGCAGCGCGCGGATTATGTGGAAACCATGAATCAATCCGGCCAACAAAATCCAATCGAAACCATCATCGGTCTGATTGAAGAGGCAGTACAAAAATAAACAGGTACTAAGTATTTTGCCCTTCCGAGACCTCAAACGCAAAACAGGTGTCAATCCGACACCTGTTTTGATACACTTATGGTGGGATTATTATTTTTCTTTATCTGGCTTATAATTTTCCCTAACCCATCTTTTTGCTCTATGTAATACACCGTGTAACACCCCAATACTTACTCCCAGAATATCGGCAACTTCCTGTTGTTTTCTTCCCTCGCAATAAACCATCGTCACAGCTTCATACCAACGCTCATTTATCTCATACAATTGATCCAGCAAATATCTTCCTTCCTGAATTCTGTTCTCCGTCTCAATTCTATCAAGTACAGTTTCTTCTGCACTTGGAACCATTTTCACTTTTTCTTCATCGAAAACAATATTTTCATCCGGAATTTCCCGGATTCCTTTCTTCAGATAATCGAGTGCCGCATTCTTTGCAGTTATAACCAGCCACTGAAACAAATAGTCTTCCTCATACGTATTAAAGTGTTCATATAACTTTATGAAAACTTCTTGTGTTATCTCTTGAGCTACATGATAATTAATGTTAGAGTATCGCATTACAATCTTTAAAATCACATCTTTGTGTTCTTCATAGATGGCACGAAACGCATCTATGTTTTTATCTTTTGTATGCATGTGCGCTCCTCTATTCACTCATTAGACATTTTTTTATTTCTTTATTCTCGCCAATATATCTTCTTTATCATCGTCTGTAAGTTTTCCACTCTTCCATCCAAATCCGGCATCATCTCCTTTATACCTTGGAATCAGATGCATATGAAAATGAAATACCGTCTGTCCGGCCACTTCTCCATTATTCTGAACAACATTGTAACCATCACAGCCAAGCACTTCTGTGAGCTCCGTTACCATTTTCTTTGCAAGTATAAATGCTTTGCCTGCCAACGCTTCATCAATTTCGTACAGATTTGCGTAATGCTCTTTTGGCAGAATCAACGCATGCCCTTTTGTTGCCGGACCAAGATCTAAGATTACTCTGAAATCTTCATCCTCATAAAGTGTTGCGGAAGGAATTTCTCCATTCGCAATTTTACAAAAAATACAATTTTCATCTTTCATATCTTATCCTCCTTAAAAAATATATTTGATAATCTTTCCCACCAATGCTAAACTAAACTTATTTCAGAAAGGCGGTACGATTATGTCATTTACATCCAACGATTATGAACAGTTACAACAGTTGATAAACGAAAGTCCTGAAAATCAGGTTCTGATTCAGAAACTTCTAGACTACCAGCAATATACCATCAGTAAGATCAGTCATGAACTTCGCAATCCGCTGACCTTTGCCTACAGCACGTTTCAGTTGATCGAATCCCAGCACCCGGAGGTTACTTCTTACAAATATTGGGACAGCCTGCGCGGCGACCTGGAATTCATGAGTCAGCTCCTTGCAGAACTATCCACATATAACAATAGCCAGCGCCTACATAACAGAGCTTTTTCTTCTCTGGATTTTCTTCGGAAAATATGTCTTTCCTTCGCAGCTTCCTGCGTGGATACAGAGATCGAATTTACCTCAAAAATTCCCGACTCACTTCCGACAATTACCGGCGATGAGCTAAAATTAAAAGAAGTGCTTCTGAACCTTCTGAAAAATGCCAAAGAAGCTGTCGGCTCACAAGGAGCAATTCACCTTCTGGCCGAAATGAACGAGAATCATCTCATCATTCATATTTCCGACAATGGCTGCGGTATTCCTTCCGAACATCTGGACACCATTTTTGATGCTTTCATCACTCACAAATCAGGTGGAACCGGACTGGGGCTTTCCATCGCAAAACGCGTGGTCGAAGCCCACGGAGGAACCATTTCCGTCTCCTCAGTTGCTGGTCAGGGAACCACTTTCCTTCTAAAACTTCCTGTCACATAACCTTTGAGATGTCAAGCATCTTTTGACCTCAACATCATCTCTGAATCTTTATTATAAAAAACGGGCTTGCCTTTGACAAGCCCTGAAAGTGGAATATTTTAGGAAAATTTAAATTTTCTTTTTACTTTTTCAGATGTTTGATAATCCGAAGTGACCCTTTTCTGGTTCCCCTCTTATGCACCTATAAAGTTTTTGGCAAGTTCTACCGCTTCAATTGCATTCCTTGAATATCCATCTGCACCAATTTTCTCTGCAAATGCAGATGATACAGGCGCACCTCCAACCATAACTTTTACTTTATCGCGAAGACCTTCTTCTTTCAAACGATTAACGACCGCTTCCATTCCCGGCATCGTCGTCGTCATAAGTGAAGAAATCGCAACAATATCTACATCATTTTCTTTCACATAATTTACAAATACTTCCACCGGGACATCTCTTCCGAGATCATGCACTTCAAATCCGCCTGTTTCCAACATGATTCTTACAAGATTCTTTCCAATATCATGTGTATCTCCTTCAATAACTCCAATTACAACTTTGCCTGCGCTTAACCCTTCTGTATTTGGAAGATATTTCTGAAGTTCTTCGATTCCTGCATACATTGCATCAGAACAGATCATAAGCTCAGGAACAAAATATTCTCCTTCTTCATACATTGCACTTGCTCTTTTCATACCGTCAACCAGTCCCAGGAGCATGCCTTCTTGTGCATCATATCCGGCATTTATATACTCTTTTACTACATCAACAACTTCTTCATCTTCCATTTCAAATACACAATCTGATAATTTCTGTAACAATTCTTCCTTTGTTGCCATCCAATTTTCCTCCAATAAAATTCTATTTCAGTACTACTTCTTTGATCGAACCCGTTTTCAATATATAGTCAACATTTTTCACACACTGTTGCCCCACAATCTTTGCTCTTCCAATCGTTTCGATACAACCCTGTCCATATGAAATTTCTCCAGAAACCGGAACATCTCTGAACTCCGCATGGTCTGTTCCCAGAAGTGCAAAGGTGGTCTTCGGGCAAAGCATAATCATCATATGTTCATCAGCGAAACTTTCAAGTTTTTTTATAAATTCATAAGTGAAATCTTCCACCATCTGTTCCGCCATCTTAGGCCCCAGAATATTCACTCCTCCAGCAGAATCTGCATAACTGATAAAATCAACTCCGAATTTTTTTGCCTCTTCTACATAACGCAAGATTGCCTCTCCTACTTTCCAGAACACTTCTTTCATAAGCTCCGGATCCTTACGCATCCCTTTGAAAATATGTTTAGCATCGATCAGAACATTCAATACCGTAATCGGTCCTGACACTTCAAGCGCCACATGCTCGCTCTGCTCTCTGAGCATTTTGCAGGCAAGAAGCACTTCATGGATTCTGCCTTTCGTAAAATCAATTTCTGGCAGATTAACTAAATCTTCATAATTTGTATAGACATATTCCCTGGCTCTAGGTCCCGCTACTTCATTTCCTAATGTAATAATACCTCCCAGCGCTTCCGCTTCTACCGTGTGACAAAAAGGGAGAATACACATAGTGTTCCCCTCATTTTCTTTATTAGCTTTCGACAGTGTCGCCATCATATCTGCGTGAAGATATGCGTCTGGAAAGGCAAGACCTGATTTCTTTGCCACTTCCGGACTGTTTTCAGATGCATGATCGTATGTGCATTTAAAATCTTTGATATCTTCCATATATTTAACCTGTCTTTCTATTTATCCTCTTGAACGAAATCCGGGAAAATCAGGCAATCAGAAAATAATCTTTCGTATCCCTTTGTTGCCCCAAGTTCCATATAATCCATGTAACCTGCCAGATCTTCCATCTCTTTTTTTACTTTTGCTGACATCAATGCCATGTAGGCTCCCGTCTTTGACGAATTTCCTACATATACAAGTTTATCCTTCACTTCTTTCGGAAGAATTCCTGTTCCCACTAAAGACTCTGCCGGCAAATGTGCTCCAAACTGTCCGGCGATCATCACTTTATCAAGGTCCTCCATCGCAATTCCCGCTTTGTTGAGAAGCGCAATAAAGCCCGATAAAATCGCACCCTTCGCCAACTGAACCTGACGAACATCTCCCTGGGTAATAAGAAGCTTTTCCGGTTCTTCGGTCATAATAAATTCTCGCTTAATTCCATTAGCCTGAAGCATCTTGTAACGATAATCATTTTCATCCAATTGCTTCAATTTGATAAAGGCACCTTCCTTGCGGACGAGGCCTACTCTTAACAATTCTTTTACAACTGCAAGAATCCCGCTTCCACAAATGCCGGCCGGTGCTTCATCTCCAATTACTTTCAGCTTAACACCTTCTTCTGTAATCTTTACATCTTCAATAGCACCTTCTGCGGCACGCATTCCGGCACTGATATTCATGCCTTCCAGCGCAGGACCGGCTGCACAGGAACAACAAAGAAGCCTTCCTTCATTGGAAAGCACAATTTCCCCATTCGTTCCGATATCAATAAAGAGCACATTTCCCTTTTCTTCCTTCAATTGACATACATAAGCTCCTGCCACAATATCCGCTCCAATATAAGCTGATACCGATGGAAGACAATAAAGTCTTGCACCTTCTGCCGCCCGGATGCCAATTTCCTCCGCCCTGACATCTTTTGCTCTCACAAACATCGGCGCATATGGCGCCTTGCCAATCGAAGTCGCATCTACCCCGAGCAGCATATGCATCATAGTACAGTTCGCACCTACAGTAATTTCATAAATGTTTTCTCTCTGAATTCCTGCCTGACTGCAAATATCTGCAATCATATCATTGATCGATTCTACGATTGCTTTCTGTAATTTTTCTATTCCATCTTCCGGATGCTCCAACTCATAAGTGATTCGCGTAAGAACATCGAGCCCAAAATGTTTCTGGGCATTGATCATAGACGAATTTGCCAACTCTTTTCCTGTCAGCATATCAATCAGTGTACACACAACCGTTGTCGTCCCGATATCTATCGCAACACCATATAGCATATTTGTTGTATCGCCCTCTTCTACCTGGATTACATCATTTCCATGAACCACAACCGTAGTTATGCCCGGAACAAATTTTGTTGTTTTCAAGGCAGAAAAACACAATTCATGTCCAACCTGCATTTTAATCTGATCCTCAAACGGTGTCTGGTCCTCCAGCGTTGGTTTGTGAATTTCAATTACCCTTTTTGTAATATCCAGATCAAATTCGAACTCTGGAACATAGCCGCTTGTAAGAACTTCATGCTTTCTTTCCTTTTGCATAAGTTCTATTTCAAGGTCACTTTCCGGTTTCACAAGACACGAAAGACGCACGCCTGCTGCCAGCTCTTCCTCTTTTAAAAGCTTTAATTCCGTTTCTCCTGGTTCTGTAAGAAAGCCATCCACAATCTTTACGCGGCATTTCCCACAGACTCCTTTCCCGTTGCACGGGTTGTCCACAAATATTTTCTGAACAAGAAGAATTTCCAAAAGAGTTCTTCCCACTTCATATTCATACACTCTGCCTGACGGCTGTACTGTTATTTTAGGCATTTTACATTTCCTCTTCTTCCAGTGAAGTAATCTCTTCCACCTTATCAAACGTCTCTTCATCCAATTTTAAAGTCTTAAGAATTGCCTGAATATTGGCAATCGGTGACCTTGTCCCCAGTCCACACGCCGGTGCAATAATATCCGAACCACCTCTCACACAATATTTCGTCAGCTTTTCAACACGTTCTTCATCTCCAAATTCCAGTGCAAATGTACTTACATTTCCCATCAGAACGCGATCTCCCAGATTCGCCCTCGCTTCCTTCATTGGGACAACTGCATCAAAACTAAGTGCATCTGCATGCACCATATTGATTTGTTTATATACGCTTCGCATCTGTCCGCAAATATGCACAATAGTTCCTGCATGCTTGTTTTTGATTCCATCCAGAAGCATGTTCAAATATTTAACCGCATATTCTTCAAAAAACTTTGGTCCAAGAATCTCTCCAGTTCCGCTCGGATCTGAAATTGCAATAACATCTGCTCCCGCCTCAATCATTGCATTTCCAAATTCAATCAACTGTTCCGTTACAAAAGTCATAAATTCGTGTGCTTCTGTTCTACATTTTCTTAGTTCCTTATAAAAGGAAACCGGATCTACTACAGAACTTGCCGTACTGATCGGCCCTACCAGATTTCCAATGATTGGAACATCCAGATTCTTCTCTTTTAAAATACGTATTGCATCCAACACCACTTTTGTACGCCCTTTACTCATATCTGCTCTGCTTAATGTTCTCCAGTCTTTCACTGAACTTGCAGCGTATGCGGTTACATGTGGTTCAAAATTTCTTGTACCCATGGTAACTTCCGCACCCATCGCTTCCGCTTCCACAGTCATGCAGAATGGGACACCGACATTTTCAAAACATCCCTGCTCATAACTTGCAAGTGCAAGTTTTGCCATCATCTCTGCATCTGTATGTGCCTCCGGCCATGTAATTCCACAAATATCCATCAAATCCGTAGTAATCATATTCATCATACCACCTGGGCAGATGCAAGGTGGGCGGTCTACCGCCTCATTGTGTAATGCTCTATTCAGACGTTCTTTTTCGGTCAACATATTTTTCTCCTGCTTCATTTTACTCTATTATACAATATTCAATAATTGTCTGGCAAGTTTTACGACTTCTACTACTATAATAATCACTTTTCCCTGCCAAAAAGATGCTTTGGCTCAATGTTAACATGAGCTTTAGCATTCGAACAAATTGATATTTTCTATATACATATCAAATTTATCTATTGCTATTTTCTTTTCAAAAAGCTCACCAATTCCCGCAAGATTGTAGCTTTTTGAAATTGCTGATTATTCACTTTTTCTCCATTCTGTGGTAATACAACCGATTTGTTATATTTAATATCGTAATATAACAACCGGAAATCAACAAGGGGTATAAATAAATTATGAAACGTAAAATAATAGAACTCTGAACTAAATAATAACAGCCACATCGGAAATGATTCCAATGTGGCTGTTCCTGTCAATAACCTCCTATAGCATTTACAATGGAATCGGTGATTCTCCTTTGATGTTTATGCTGATAATATATATTTAGTTTTTAAATCATTACAACAATTATAGTTTATGAAGCCTTCCTTCTGCAAACGACCGACAACAATGCCACAGAGGATATTGTTCTCCTGAGCAAAGGAACAAATGGACGCTTTTGAAAAATCATTCTGGATAGTAAATGCATTGAATTCTTCAGCCGGAATCAATATTTCTTTTGCAAATCTATCAGCAGCATCTTCGTCCTCATCAGTTGTTCCATTCGTTTGATTAATATGACCAAGTAAAATATGACCAAGTTCATGGAATAAACTAAACCAGAATTTATCTGCATCTTTGCCACGTACTGTTATGCCAACAACTATTTTATTTCCATCATAGAAAGTTGCACCATGAAGGAAGGAACCTCCGATATGCGGGAGAAAAACAAGGGCAATTCCACATCCGGCTAATAATTCTATTAGCTTTGGACAGAAATCTGCTGGATCCATTGTTGTCATACTTCTGATTTCTGGCAGTCGCTTCTTAAGAGATTTTAGATTGATTAATGAAGTCTCAATAGTACGAGCTTCTAGTTTTGCTTTCTGAGCCCATGCCAACAATGCAAGATTACTTTTCTCGCTCTCAGCTAATCTACGGCATGCTATTCTTGATAACTGCATATCTTCAATAATTTCTAAGTTTACAACCTCAAAATATTTTCTCAGATATATTACTTTTTCAGTAGAATCTCTGGTTTCCGGAACCCAACCATTCTTTGACATTTCACGATACGGTAATTTTTTTGCAAGCTCCTTATCGGCATCCATTTCGTTTTCTGCATTTGCTTTTACGAGTTTTTCACGATAGGTAGCCTCTAACTTATTCCAAAACTTGGCAGGCATACCTAATACCATTTCTAAACGAACTGCAACATCCGTAGTCAACTGAACTTCGCCATTGATTAATTTACTAATATGTTTTTCAGACATACCCATACGCAACGCAAATTCTTTCTGGTTAAGTCCTCTGTCAAGCAATTGCTCTTTGATCGTTGCTCCCGGTGGTGTTGCAATAAAACTGCGACTTTTCACCATCGTAATACCTCCTTAAATGAAATGAAAATTAGTGATAATCTACAATTTCCATTATGTTTGCAATTTGAATTTCATTCCCTATTTTTTCAAAAATTAATCGATAGGGATGAACTAAATCCATTGCGTATTGGCCTTTTCGGCTCCCCTTTAGTGGATGGCATCTCCCGATATGGAATTGAACCATCTCTTCAACAGTATCGGATGCATCTATTTCATCTATACGCTGATGGATTTTTTCAGCCATTTCTGAACCATATTTTTTTCGCCCTCACTTGCGATTGTACACACCTTTTCAATCTTGTGAGTTTTATAAGTTATTTTCAATCCATCACCTCTTTTACAAATTCACCTTTAAGGTAAATTAATTATATATTTTTTTATATTGAATGTCAATCAAATCAATTAACCTTGCAGGTAAATTTATAATAACATAAACTCTTTAACTTTGAAAAATAGAAGCTGTAAAAAGCCCCGCCATACTATAAAATCGCCAGTGCCGGCATTTGCCGGAACTGGCGATTCCTGATTAAGTACTTAATAAATAGACCAAATAATATTCATATAGGAAGCAATATCTTGCTCCAGTGCTCGTGTTGCACTGTCAACATCATTCTTCTCCATATACTCTATAACTTTCAGGTGATTTTCGCACCCCATTTTTATAGTCTGAATACCCCATTTTTCCCAATGTCTCTGAACATAGGCTCTTGCCAATATGCCTATACTTCTTTCCAACATCTTGTAACAGTATTCATTCCTATTATAAGAAAGTAATTTCAGATGAAAACGATTATTATTATACCAGTGTTCAATCAGTTTCTTATCCTGATCATCTCCTGAGCACTCGTTTAATGTGAAATTTTTCAACTCTTCTATGTCCTGTTTGCTCATAGTCTTCATTGCCTTTTTCAAATTAGACACTTCCAGCATAATACGAAATTCCACAATATCCTTAATTTCTTTTTCGTCAATTCTAACTACTTCATAGCCGTATCTGGGATGACAGATCAATACTCCTTCATTACACAATTCTATCAAAGCATCCCTGATCGGCGATTTACTTACTCCGTACTTCTCAATAAGATATTTTTCATTTATGATGTCACCCGGCTTGTAAGTTCCTTCTACTACCTCTTCAAGAATGGATTCATAAATTTCTGTTTTTAATGATGAAGTTTTATTCTTTTTCATTTCTGTTTTCTCCCATACATTTCAAATTGAACCAACCAACGTCTATCTGAATATTATAACACATTATCCAGTTCTACCAAAGTTATAATGTATGTTTTTATCCCTTTAAACAGCAAATCAGCAAGAATACATTCATCTGGCTGGTGTCCCTGTCCATGACCATTTTCAAAAGGATTCGGTGCGTCCGGTATTCCCGGACCAAATCCAACCGCACATGGCAGGTGTCTTGCATAAGTTCCCCCTCCCATGGTATATGGTTCATAATGCTTTCCCTGCACAAAATCACAGATTTCGCCAAGGATTGGTATATAAGGATTGTCCAAAGACACATAAGCCGGCGCAGAAAGTTCTCCTATCTCTACCTCAAATCCCAGTTCTTCTGCATTTTTGGTAAATCCTCTGGCAACCATATCGCCATTCACAGTCACAGGATAACGAACATCAAACTGGATCTGCAGTTTTTGATCTTTTACACAAATTACACTTCCAACACAAGTCAGTTTTCCGGATTCCTTATCTTCAAATGGAATTTTGCATCCTTCACCATAGGCATCCGCTGTCATTTTCTCCACAGAATCTACGATTTCGACAGCATCCTCTACAAGAAGACCACTCTTTAACAGTGCCTCTGCCAACACATGTATTGCATTAATCGATCCTTCTGGGAAAGCTGCATGTCTGGAAATTCCTACAGCTGCAATTTTCACATTTGCCCCATCCTGTGCGACACTAATGCCCTCCATAGAGCCAAGTGCTTCTTCCGCCTCTTGCAGGTTCACACCACTGATGACTGCTTCCGCTTTTGCCGGAATCACATTCACAACGCTGCCAGCCTGAAAGGAAACCAGATTTCCTGCCATTTGACGGCTCACTTTTGCACGCATAAGACCTTTCTCGCCATAACATACCGGGAAGTTAGTATCGATCACCAGATTGAAATCCGGAATCTGCTGTGTCTTGCAAAAATACTCAATATCCTGCATTCCTGTTTCTTCTGAACAACCATAGTAAATCTGAACATCATTTTCAAGCTGTATGCCGTGCTCTTTCAAAAAACGCAGCGCATACAATGCACAGATTCCGGGACCTTTATTGTCTCCTACTCCGCGCCCAATTAAAAATCCATCCTTCATGGTACATTCCAGCGGTGGATGATGCCATCCTTCTCCCAGTGGAACTACATCCAAATGTGCATACATTCCGATTCTTTTCGGATTCTCTTTCTTCCCTTTCACCAGAAGACTTCCACAATAGTATTCATGATTATCTATGGAAAAACCATATTCTGATGCCAAAGAAATCATTTCATCCAGAACGTCTCCACAATTTTTACCAAATGGATATTTTCCCTCTTCCCGTTCCGAGATACTTGGTATCGCAACAATACGGGCCAAATCTTTCACATATGCATCTTTATTATCTTCTATCCATGCATCTATTTCTTGTATTAATTTTTCATCGGGTTTAAACATACCACTGCTCCTTCTATCTTATCTATTTCCAAAGCAATATTTATGATTCTTCACACAAATGACAGGCAACCAAATGCCCATTTCCAATATCATGAAGCATTGGACAACTCTGCCGGCATTGCTCTGATGCATATTTACATCTGGTATTAAAATAACAGCCTTTCGGTGGATTCAAAGGACTTGGTACATCTCCTGTAAGAATTTCTCTCTTCATTTTCTTATTTACATCCGGTATTGGAATTGCTGACAGTAATGCTTTCGTATATGGATGCTGTGGGTTGTTATATAACTCATCTTTTGTAGCTACTTCTACAATTTTTCCAAGATACATAACTGCAATTCTGTCTGATACATATTTTACAACGCTAAGATCGTGGGATATAAATAAGTATGTGAGTTTTTTGGTTTTCTGTAAATCCTGAATCAAATTCAAAACCTGTGCACGCACAGAAACATCAAGTGCGGATACTGGTTCATCACAGACAACAAATTCCGGATCAAGAACCAACGCTCTCGCAATTACAATACGCTGTCTTTGTCCGCCTGAAAATTCATGTGGATATCTATTCATCATATTTTCCGGCATACCAACCAGTTCCATAATCTCTTTAACTTTCTGAATACGCTCCTGATTCGTTCCGATCTTATATGCATCCAGCGGCGCTTTTATTAATTCCAAAACGGTCATTCTGGGATTTAAAGACGCATACGGATCCTGAAAGATCAACTGCATCTTTCTTCTCATTTGACGCATTTCTTCTTTATTTAATTTTGTAATATCTTCTCCTCTGTAAAGGACTTGTCCCGATGTTGGCTTAATCAACTGGAGTATGGTACGACCAAGCGTGGATTTCCCACAGCCGGATTCTCCTACAATACCTATTGTTTCTCCTTCATAGATTGTAAGATTTACATCTTCTACTGCATGAACAACTTTCTGAGGTTTTCCTAGAAAGGATTTTGCTGTAACAAATTCTTTTTTTACATCCTTTACTTCAACCAGTACAGTTTTATTCTGCGTCATTGTTCCAGCCTCCCTCCGGTGCATATTTCCAACAACGAACTTTCTGTTCGCCAACCTGATAAAGACCCGGTTCTTCATCTATACACTTCTGACATGCCTCTGAACATCTTGTACAGAATTTGCATCCCTTAGGCATTTCACTCAAATCCGGAACAGATCCCGGAATATTGAACAGTCTTTCTTCTGAATCCTGATCTAATCTAGGAATAGATTTAAGCAGTCCACATGTATACGGATGCAATGGATGTTTAAAAATATCTTCTACACTTCCATATTCCAGTTCTATACCGGCATACATAACCATGATATCATCTGCCATCTCTGCAACCACACCCATATCGTGTGTAATCAGCATAATGGATTTATTTTCTTTTTCCCTCAATTCCTTCATAAGTTCCAGAATCTGTGCCTGAATCGTAACGTCCAGTGCCGTTGTCGGTTCATCAGCTATAAACAGATCCGCACCACATGAAAGCGCCATTGCAATCATCACTCGTTGACGCATACCACCGGAGAGCTGATGTGGAAATTCTTTCAGGCGCTGGGCCGGCGAAGGGATGCCTACTTTCGCCAGCATCTCTTCTGCCCTTTCCCAAGCTTTCTTTTTATCCATCTTACTATGCGCGGTTATTGTTTCAACAAGCTGTTTTCCGATTGTCATTACCGGATTTAGCCCCGTCATTGAATCCTGGAATATCATTGCAATTTCGTTTCCACGAATCTGACGGATCTCTCTGTCAGAAAGTTTGGTCAAATCTCTGCCTTTAAAAATTATTTCCCCCGATGCGATTTTACCGCTCTGCTTCGGAATCAGTCTCAAAATCGACATACTTGTCACAGATTTACCACAGCCGGACTCCCCTACAATTCCAAGTGTTTTTCCTTTTTCAATTGAAAAGGATACTCCGTTTACTGCTGTAACTGTTCCATTTTTTCCAGAGAATTGAGTGACGAGTTTTTTTACTTCAATCAAATTTTCGGACATTTAAAATACCTCGCTTTTCATATGGAAACTATTGGAACAGATTATTTATTAACCTTCCATTCCCATACATTTTTATTAATGTTATAGTCAAGAGCTCCTTCACGAACGTTTTCAATCTTATCACTGTAAGCGAAGAGGTCGTTCGTATGATACAAGAATGCCATAGGCATCTGATCATAAAGCAGCTGCTGATATTCATCATATACTTTTTTACGAGCTTCAAATGTAATTTCTTTTGCACCAGCTTCACCTGTAAGTCCGATGGTAGGATCAGTTAACTGTGCAAAGTTATTCATATATCCAACTGTTACGTTTGGTACAGATTCTGAAGGATCTACAGAACCTGCTGAACCGATGAAACATAAATCATAATCGCCGCTTCGTGCATTGTTAAGGAGTGTTGGGAAATCAAGTGTCTGAATTTCTGTCTTGATTCCAATTTTTTCAAGATCCTGCTGAATCAGGATTGCTGATTTTTCACGTACTTCATTTCCGGTAGAAACAAGCATCTGAAGTACACGATTTGAATCCCAGCCAGAATTTTCAACAATTTCTTTTGCTTTTTCTACATTGTATTCCGGCTGAATATCCTGATTGCGGTATGCATGGTCATCTGCAAGAGGTCCAATGGCAATACGGCCTTCTCCCTGAAGGAGCTGGTCAACGATAACCTGACGGTTAATCGCAAAACTGATTGCATGACGGATATCTTCTGTGAGGTAATCTCTTGATGTGTTCATAGCCATATACTGGTATGCATATGTCGGAACAGATTTAGCAACAACGCCATCTGCTTCCTTTGCAGCTTCCCAGTCAGCAAGAGGAATCTGTGTGTTTCCTGAAAGAACATCAATGTCGCCCTTAATCAAACCTGAAAGTAAGTTAGATGACTGTACTTTCTTAAACACAAGTCTATCAAAATCCGGAGCCTGAAGATAGTAATCTTTGTTAGCTAAAAATTCAATAGAAACACCTGATTCCATACTGTCAAAGATACATGGGCCGGAACCAACCGGTTTCTGCCAGAATGGATCATTTGCTAAAGCTTCATCAGAGATATCTGCAAGAAGATGCTGCGGAATGATGAAGAAGTCACGGTTTACCATCGCATAGATAATTGCCGGATCCATTGGTGTCTTTAATGTAAATTCTACTGTATGGTCATCCAGTGCTTTTACTTCAATACTGTCTTTTGAAAGTTCACATCCTGTTTCATCTGTACCTGCAAAATACTGCATACGGATACGTCTCTGATAGAAATATTCTGAAGATGAAGCAACCTGTGCAGAGTATACAACGTCTTCTGCTGTTACAGGTTCACCATCATGCCATTTTGCATTTTTGTTAAGATGATATATAATCTTATCCTGAGCTTCATTTGTTTCCCACGATTCTGCAAGACGAGGACCAAATGTTCCGTCGGAATTCAAAACCATAAGACGATCAAACATTAATTCATTTACATTATCTGCACCAGAATTAGTAGTATCCATAACCATAAATTTGTCCCAATCGCCAGTCTGTGCAATTGTAACTACTTTTTCTTTTCCTTCATTATTAGTTGTTGTTTCAGTTCCTGAAGACTTGCTGCCGCAGCCTGAAAGTAACATTGTACCTGCAAGAACTGCTACTATAACTTTTCTTAATTTACTATTCATAATTGTCCTCCTTAAAACTATTTTTTAATTTTTACTTTTGAATCCAACGCATCTCGAATTCCATCACCTATAAAATTTATGCTGGAAACTGTAAGAACCAGTAAAATTCCTGGCGGGACCCAAAGCCATGGCTTCGATGACAGTACTGTGATTGACTGTGCTGCATATAATATATTTCCCCATGAAGCCTGTGGCGGCTGAACTCCCATACCCAGAAAGCTTAATGCTGATTCCTGAATAATTGCCTGCGCTGTTCTAAAAGTAAAATTGATCAAAATCGGAGCAAACGCATTTGGAATAACGTATTTAACCAATAACGGTAAATCTTTGGTTCCTACTGCCTTTGCAGATTCCACATATTCCTTTTCTCTTATTGACAAAACGTTACCATAAATTAGTTTGGCAAAATCTGTCCATCCTAATACCCCGATTACTAATGTTACCGTCCAGACAGACGGTCCAATCACTGATACCAGAACAAGTATAAGAATCATGGATGGGAATGACATAAAAATATCTGCTGCTCTCATGACAAGAGTTTCCCATATTCCCTTATAATAACCCGCAAGTAGTCCCAACGGAACACCAATACAAAGGCTTATGATTGCAGAAAGTAATCCTACAAGCAGAGAAACGCGGCCTCCATAAACCAAGCGCGCAAATATATCTCGTCCTGTGTCATCTGTTCCCAATAAATGCCCTGCCCCAGGTGCGGCCCCAAAAGCCTGTATATCAGATGTATACGGATCTAACTGCATGATCTTTGGAAGAATTACAACAAGAATTACTTCCAATGCAATAACAGCCAGACCTAGCATGGCCAACTTGTGAGCCGTAAATTTTTTTAATACATCCCGATAATACGAGTCCTTTTTTACAGCTGTTGTTTCTGACATCCTCTTATCTCCTTTTTGCTACAAACATTTATCAACCCAATTTTCACTATTCTACTACATGAATAAAATTAGCGGCTTTCTCTGATCTTCGGATCTAAGATACCGTATACGATATCCGTTAAAACATTTCCGATCAGAACTGCAATTGCAATAACTACCGTAATTCCCATAATCATTGGATAATCCCTGGAATTGATGGACTGAACCATCAAACTTCCAAGTCCCGGCCAGCTGAATACCTGCTCTGCCACTACTGCTCCTCCGAACATAAATGGAATCATTGTACTCAGAACAGTAACAACGGGAATCAACGAATTCCTAAGTCCATGTACGATAACAACTCTTGGTTCAATAATTCCTTTTGCCCTTGCGGTCCTGATATAATCTTCATTAAATACCTCCATCATACTGCCTCGTGTCTGACGCAATATGCTTCCGATATTAAAGATTGTAAGAACCAGGCACGGCAAAATCAAATGTTGTAGTGCCGAGGATGCTGTATGAATCCCCGGATCGTACATTCCGCCCATAGGCAATACCTGTAATTTTACTGCAAAAATATAAATCGCAATAAGACCGGTGAAGAATGTAGGAGTAGAAGCCCCTACAAACGCAATCCCTGACGAAATATAATCCCATGCCGAATATGGCTTATATGCAGACATAATTCCAAGCGGTACTGCAATCAAAACTGATAAAAGTGTAGATGAAAGAGTGAGTATTAATGTAGGTCCAAGTTTTTCCAACACCTGTTGTAATACCGGAAGACCGTTTCTATAAGAAATTCCAAGATTTCTCTGAAGCAGTGCTGCCAACCAATGAAAATATTGTACGATTGCCGGATCATTCAATCCCATCTGCTCTCGCAACGCTTCCATTGTTTCTTCTGTAGCCATAGGATCTGCCATAAGCATTTCCAGTGGACTTCCAGGAGCCATTTCCGATATGAGATAAACCAGTACAGTTATTCCAAAAAATGTAAGGAACACCCCCAACAGACGTTTTACTATGTATTTAAACATGTTGTCTATCTACCTCCATATCTCATTTTAATCTTAATCATCCGTTATATCATCCGTGTGCCCGACTTTTGATATATCATTGTTATATTACTGATAATATCACCTATTCACAAAAATATCAATATTATATATGTAAATATATATATTTTTGTATATATTGTTCACTTTTGCTCATTATTATTGTACAATTCTCCATTTTTCCTTAATATTCCGAATATTTATTGACTAAAACATCATAGTGTGCTTTACTATATATTAAGTTATTCCTGTGTGCCTGATTAAATTAAAATCATTGTTATATTACTATTTATAATATGACGTCACGTCTCATAATATAATTAGAATCATTTAATTTAATCAAAAAAGGAGAACTTACTCAAATGTCAATTAAACATAATGAACCTAAATTTACCGATGCCGCAACTATGGCTTGCCGTGGAGCAGTAGAACACAGAGCTACTTGGATGGCACTTCTTTATGAGCAGGCAAAAAAACAGGGCGCTGATGCTGAAAAAATGTGCCGTGAAGCGATCCGCAAATGTGGACACATTCATGGTGACACAATGTGGAAACCACAGTGTGCAGACCCTGCAAGTGCTGCGGATTTCGGAAACGCGTTTTTTAGCGGACAGGGTGCTAAAAACATGGAGATTGATGTCCTTGAAGCTACCCATGATGATTTAGTTGCCGAATTCCACCAGTGCCCACTTGTACAGGCTTGGGAAAAGCTTGGATACGAGGGCGAAGAACTGAAATTACTTTGTGACATGGCAATGGACGGCGACCGTGGTATTGCTGATCAGATGGGACTTACTCTTGACATCGAAAAAACAATCGCTGCTGGAGATGGATGTTGTCATTTACATTTCCACAAATAATTATATTGCATTGATACATAAGATGCTGCTGTTACAGGCAGCATCTTTTACTCTTTAGTATTTATTAGAAAAAGGTGAATATTTTGAACGTAAAAGATAGATTTTTAACATACGTAAGCTATGACACGCAGTCAGACAGTTCGAGCCGGGAAGTTCCTTCTACAAAAAAGCAATTAAAACTGGCAGAACATCTCATGAAAGAATTGAAGGATATTGGAGTACAAGATTGCGAGGTTGATGAATACGGATGTGTATATGCTCATATTCCTGCTTCCAGCGGTTGCCTTGCTCCAGCTCTTGCTTTGATTGCACACATGGATACCGCCCCGGATATGAGCGGCGCAAATATCAATCCACGGATTATTACAAATTATGATGGTAAAGATATCATTCTTAATGAAGAAAAAAATATTGTTACCAGTGTTTCTTCTTTTCCTATTTTAAAGAACTTTGTCGGTCAGGATTTGATCGTGACAGATGGCACAACACTCCTTGGCGCCGATGACAAAGCCGGAATTGCAGAAATCATGACTTTAGCAGAATACTTGATTAAAAACCCGGAACATTTACATCCTGAAATCTGTATTCTTTTTACTCCTGACGAGGAAATCGGACGCGGCTCTGACCATGTTGATGTCGAAAAAATAGGCGCTTCTATAGGTTATACCGTAGATGGGGGACTTTTAGGGGAATTTTCATATGAAAATTTCAATGCAGCCAGTGCTGACGTAACCATTCATGGTATTACCGCACATACCGGATATGCGAAAGGAATTTTAAAGAATTCTATGCTGATTGCAATGGAATATCAAAACTTGCTTCCGGTATATGAGACGCCGGCATGTACGCAGGATCGCGAAGGATTTTTCCATTTGAACCATATAGAAGGATGTACTGAAAAAACTTCTATGAACTTTCTAATCCGGGATCATGACTATGATTCTTTCCAGAACAGGCAGCTGATTATGAAAAATGCAGCCAACTTTCTTAATCAAAAATATGGAGAACATACTGTTGAGATTGACATTAAAGAAAGTTACTTAAATATGTATGAAAAGGTAAAAGATCATACAGAATTAATAGACTATGTATTTGAAGCCATGGAAAAAGCACATGTCACGCCATTGGTAAACCCAATTCGCGGTGGAACCGATGGTTCCAGACTTTCTTACATGGGACTTGCTTGTCCAAACCTTTGTACCGGCGCTCAAAATGGACATGGACGCCATGAATTTGTTTCTGTTCAGGCCATGGATAAGATAGTGGAGATTCTAAAAAATCTTGTCACCCTTTTTTATAAAACAAACTAATAACTCTTAATCACCGGAAGTGCCAAAAGGCACATTCCGGGATTGTATGCGGTCGCCAAGGTCTTAAGCAAGCTTAAGCCTTTGGCTCGTCGCCTCTAGAAAAAGCTGCGTACCGATCTGATACGCAGCTTTTTCTATAAACCAATCATTTTATCTATAATTCCTGGCAGCATTTACTGCTGTTCTTACCTTTTCCAAATCCTGCTCTGTCGCAAGTGTACAATCTGCCCCTAAAATAAATCCTTTATTTCCAAACTCTGAAATAATACGATTTACTTCTTCTTCAATTTCTTTCGCTGTTCCATCTACGAGTACACCATTTCTATTCGGAAGACCACCCATAATAGTCTTGCCACCGAAAAGTTCTTTTCCGCTTTCTAAGCTATATGGTGCCTCATACACTCCCCAGTTAATAACATCTGCATGTTCTGCATAATCGCGATATCTTTCCATGTTCAAACCATCTTTGCAAATATGTAAGAAACAATAGCCCCCTGCATTTCTAATCGCATCCATAACTTGAAGATCAAATGGTTTTATCCATTTTGCGAATTCTTCATCTGTAAAGAAGCAATTTTCTCCTCCTAATGCTGCATAGTAGACAGCATCCACTCCTGCTTCAATATATGCACGCGCCAACTCACAAAGCACATCTGTTATTCTTTGCATTGCTGAAAGCATCTTTTCTTCATCCCATCGCAAAAAGTCTACCTGCATCTGTCTTGCTGCATAATAGTTAATCCCTGCCTGTTCAATTGGATGGATTCCTGACGCACAGATACCATGTAGCGTTCCCATGGTAAATACATCTTTTTCACAGCCTGCAAGGATTGCTTTTGTCAATTCCATCTGACGGCGCATAAAATCATCATCCATTGTCATTTTCGGAATCAATCTGTCATAATCTTCCGGTGAATGAATTTCTCCAAATACAGGAATCAGATTTTCATTCATAATCTTGCAAATATCGGTATCTGTCTCTTTAAAAAACTTTAAATGCGCCTCCACACATGCTTCACCGGTTTTCTTATCCTCTGGAAAATGGAGGGAAAAAGCAGAAGGAATTCCTGCTGTTTCTTCTTTATTAATTGCTGCTATTACACGCTCTCTTTTTGTCATAATTTTCTCCTTCTCAAACTTTAGCACTGCCCGCCAACCATGATATCTATGATTTCTTCATTGGTCTGCCTCATTCCTTCTTTGCCAAGTCTGCCAACATTTTTTATTGTCTCATCTGCACCTTTTGTTACGATTCCATCTCCTGCATAAAATTGTTGTCCATTTTTATACATATTATATCCAAGAATCCCTGCATCCACTGCATAAGCAATTTTGGCCGCACAAGAAGCCTTTGCGCCGTCACATACAATTCCTGATACTACTGCCAATGCATTAACTACTGTATGGGTAATATCTTCGTATTCTCCGCCACAAAGATAAGCTATTCCTGCACCTGCTGCCGCACCTGCACACACTGCTCCACAATAAGCGCTCAATCTTCCGATTCCTGTTTTCTGATGAATAGCAATCAAGTTCGAAAGTACCAATGCCCGATACATTTTTTCTTCACTGCTTCCTAACTCTTTCGCATATTCAATCACCGGAACTGAGCATGTAATTCCCTGATTTCCACTACCTGAATTAATAATAACCGGAAGTTCGCATCCATTCATTCTCGCATCAGAACCTGCTGCCGCTTTTGCTTTTGCGCGTGTCCGAATATTATTTCCCTCCATAGCCAGAAGAACGCTTCCTATGTTCGCCCCATAATCTCCTCTGAGGCCTTCTTCTGAAATAGCCGTATTATATTTGATCTGACAGTCAATAATTTCACGCACATCTTCTATATCTACTGTGTTCGCGAAATCCCATATACTCTTCATATCCAACAGCGTTCTGTCCGTCAATCCTTCTTCGCTTTCGCCTTCTACCTCTATTTCTTCTATTACATCATGATTCTTCTCAACTAATACAATATTAGTATGATAGTTAGCGATACGAACTTTCGCATACTCTTCTTTTGCATATTCTGTAATAATAATATCAAACGTAATTCCATTATCTATATGCCGAACCTCGATCGGAACTTTCCTTAGAAATTCTCTCATCTCCTCGATTTGTTCCTTGCTCGCTGCCGAAATAACTTCCAGCCCTTTTTCAGTCTGCCCAGCCACAATTCCTGCGGTCGCTGCTGCCGGAATTCCTTTTAGCGACTCTGTATTTGGAACAATAACAGATTTTACATTCTTGATAATGCTTCCACTCGCTTCAATTACTACACGATCCGGCTTCTGTCCCAACACATCTCTGGCTTTTGCCGCTGCATATGCCAGCGCAATCGGCTCTGTACATCCCATAGCCGGAATCAATTCTTCTTTGAGAATCTGCACATACGAGATGTATTTTTCATCTGTTTTTATCATCCTTATAACCACTCCTTTTTCCTTTGATGTATCTCCTGTTTATACATACTAGTATATCACTGATATTATCAACAGGCAATATATTTATCTCAAAAAGAGTGTTTTACTTCCACCATAAAAGTAATCACCGGAAGTGCCAAAAGGCACGTTCCTCGATTGTATGCGGTCACCAAGGCCTTAAACAAGCTTAAGACTTTGGCTCGTCGCCTGTACAAAAAGCCGCATCTGCCCCAAAACAGATACGGTCTTTCAAAACAATATTAATTTTTACAAAGCAAAGAATTATTTACTTCTATGAATATACATTCTTGTCATCTCAGGCTCATCATCTCCCTGTACCTTACACAGAAATTCCCAGCCATACCGTTCATAAAAAGAAGTATGATCTGTTACAAGATACAAAGTAGCTATTCCTCTTTCTTTCATATCAGTGCATACATAATTTAACAATGCACCTGCCACCCCTTGGCATCTCTTGTCTTTTTCTGTATAAACAGCACAAACATTCGGAGTAAGATCCTTTCTGTCATGGAAATCATTTTCGATCACACCTAAGCCACCAATGATTCTATTTTTCTCCATTGCCACATACCATTGAGGAACCGCCTCTTTGTTAATAAGACACTCTTCCATGCTTTCTATATAAGCTTCTAATGGAATCCCCCATTTCTCATGAAACCACCTTGCCGCCTGCTCCTTCAATTCAGGCTTATCAATTAATCTTATTATTTCAAAATTCATTTACGCAACTTTCTCCTATGACTAGTATCAAACAAGAGCGGGATTCTTCTGAACCACGCTCTTGTTTTTCATCTCGTTTAAGTTAAAAAGACAATATCTATTTCATTATTTTTCGAAAGAAATAAGGAGATCTCCCGTATTCACGCGATCTTTATCCTTAACATAAATCTTATCAATAGTTCCTGCCTGTTTTGCAACAATAGTTGTTTCCATCTTCATTGCTTCAATAACAAGCAATGGCTGATTGATCTCAACTTTTTCTCCTTCTTTAACGAATACTTTTTCGATCGTACCAGGAATAGATGAACCAACATGTGCTGGATTTTTCTTGTCTGCTTTCAACTTATTATCAGATTTAACTGCCTGTTTTTCATCCACAATCATAACTTCACGAACTGTACCATTCACTTCAAATGATAACGTTCTCTTTCCTTCTGCATTCGGTTCAGACATATCAAGGAACTTGATAATCAATTCCTTACCTTCTTCTATCTGTAAGGTTGTCTCTTCACCTTTGCGAAGTCCATAGAAGTATACGTGGCTCTCCAGGCGGGTAACGTCATTAAAGTTCTGGAAATGTGTACAGTATTCTTCGTATACCTTTGGATAGAGGGCATAGCTGATAACCTTACATTCCATATCTTTTGGTGCAAATCGACTCATATCAAAAGTTGATCTCAAATGATTTTCTATTTCTTCAAAATCAACTGGCGGCAACAATGAACCCGGACGAACCGTAATAGGTTCTGCACCTTTCAATATTATTTTCTGAAGCTCCGGATTGAATCCACCTTCTGGCTGTCCAATCATACCTTTGAAATAATCCACAACTGAATCCGGATATGATAACTCTTTACCAGCTTCAAAAATATTCTCTTTTGTTAAACCATTCTTCAACATAAAGATAGCCATATCACCAACCACCTTTGAAGAAGGAGTAACTTTTGTGATATTTCCCAGAAGTTCATTTGCATCTTTGTAAAGCTTTTTGATATCTTCAAACTGATCTTTGGCATTCATCGCCTCAACCTGTGCTGCAAGGTTAGAGTACTGTCCACCAGGAATTTCATATTTATAAATTTCCGTATTAGGTGACACCATATCGCTCTCAAATGATTTGTAAACCTTACGAACACGTCCATAATAATGGCTTAATTCCTGCAATTCATCAAAGTCAAGACCTGTGTCTCGCTCTGTTCCACGAAGCGCCTCAACAACTGCATTCATTGATGGCTGACTTGTAAGTGTACTCATAGTTTCAATTGCAAGATCGACGATATCCACACCTGCTTCTGCGGCCATCAATACGGTAGCAACACCATTACCAGTAGAGTCGTGTGTATGTAAATGAATTGGAATGTGAAGTTCTGATTTAAGCGCTGTCACTAACTCTTTTGCAGCATATGGTTTCAACAGACCTGCCATATCCTTGATTGCAAATGTATGAATACCAAGCGCTTCTAATTCTTTTGCCTTCTTTACATAATAATCCAATGTATACTTCGTTTCTTTAGGATTTAAAATATCTCCTGTATAACAAATTGTACCCTCAACAATCTTGCCTGATTTAAGTGCTTCTTCAATCGGCATTTTCATATTTTCCACCCAGTTCAAGGAATCAAAAATACGGAAAACATCAATACCATGCTTTGCGGCTACACGAATAAATTCCTGCACAACATTATCCGGATAGTTACTATATCCGACTGCATTCGAAGCACGAAGCAGCATCTGCAATAATGTATTTGGCATTCTCTGTCTTAAAATACTCAAACGTTTCCAAGGAGATTCTTTCAAGAAACGGTAGCAGGTATCGAATGTAGCGCCACCCCAACATTCTACAGAAAATGCATTCTGCATAAATAAATTTGTTGCACAGGCCGCACCAGCAATATCTTTTGTTCTCATACGTGTTGCCATCAATGATTGCTGTGCATCACGCATAGTAGTGTCTGTTACATATAATTTCTTTTCATTCAGAATCTTCTGCGTAAAATCACGGGCACCAAGTTGTAAGAATTCATCACGGGAACCATGTACCAGTGCTGTTTCATCATAAACTGGAAGAACCCTGTTTTCATACATAGGTTTCTTTCCCTGTGTAACATTAACAATTCTGTTTCCAAGGAAATCAACTAATTTTGTAGCTCTGTCCTGACTGCTCTGTAATTCAAACAATTCCGGCGTTTCTTCAATAAATGTTGTATAACATTTTCCTTCCTTAAATACTGGATGGTTCACAACATTAATCAAAAACGGAATATTTGTTTTAAGTCCACGAATTCGCATTTCTCTTAATGCACGTAACGATTTTCGTACAGCACCTTCAAAAGTACGATCCGTAGAAATTACTTTTACTAATAAACTATCATAATACGGAAGAATTTCTGCACCTACATTAGCATTTCCTCCATCAAGACGAATACCGTGTCCGTTACTTGGGCGATATACTGTGATCTTTCCTGTATCCGGAAGGAAGTTGTTCGTAGGATCCTCCGATGTCACACGAGTCTGGATAGCATATCCCTGGCATTTGATAGCTTCCTGTGATGGAATATCAATTTCTTTACTGTTTAATGGATATCCTTCAGCAACCAGAATCTGTGTTGCAACAATATCAATTCCTGTAATCTGTTCGGTAACAGTATGCTCTACCTGAATACGAGGATTCATTTCAATAAAGTATGGATTACCTTCCTGGTCTACAAGAAACTCTAATGTACCAGCATTACGATATCCTACCATCTTAGAAAGTCTTACTGCACTATCAAAGATAATCTTTCTGGTTGCTTCCGGAATGCTGAATGCTGGTGCGTATTCTACCACTTTCTGATGGCGACGCTGAACAGAACAATCACGGTCATATAAATGAACAACATTTCCATAATTATCTGCAACAACCTGAACTTCAATATGTTTTGGTCCTCTTAAATATTTTTCAACAAAAATCTGGTCATCACCAAATGCTTTCTTAGATTCATTGCAGGCTTCACGGTAAGCTGTTGGCATATCTTCTGCGCAATTTACAATACGCATACCACGTCCGCCACCACCATTGGAAGCTTTCAGCATAACTGGATAACCAACCATTTCCGCAACTTCCATAACCTCTTTTTCTGTTTTTAAAGCATGATCTACACCTGGAATAATAGGCACATCTGCTTTGATAGCCATCTGCTTTGATGAAATCTTATCACCCATTGCATTCATCAATTCTTTAGATGGTCCAATAAACGTAATTCCATTATCTTCACATGCTTTTACGAATTCTGGATTTTCCGCTAAAAATCCATATCCCGGATGGATAGCATCTACGTTTGCAGCTTTAGCGATATTAATAATTTTCTTAATGTCCAAATACGCATCTACTGGTCCTCTATTTGGGTTCAGAGGATAAGACTCATCTGCTTTTGCACGGAATAATGCATATTTATCTTCTTTTGAGTAAATTCCAACAGTAGTAATACCAAGTTCATTCAATGCACGGAATACACGAATTGCAATTTCTCCACGGTTTGCAACCAGAACTTTTTTGAATGGTTTAATTTGCACTTTTGTCATAGACACACCTCCATCGTACACCTGATTTCTTCGTTATTTTACACAAAACAGAAGTACTTTTTCCACTATCTTTATTAAATATACATAGATAATTTTATGATAAAGCAGAGCGACCTTTTTTGCAATAGAATTTCCATAAGTTAGTTTTTTCACAAAGAATCATATCCTATTCTCTTCCATTTCTCTGCAACTTTCGACTCACAAATCCCCACACACCCGTTCTTTCTCTCATCACGGTATTCTTCAATTCCTGCTCGTCTGCCCAATCGTCCAGAATTCTGTCATCTTCCAATTCATAGGACATGTCTTTTACATCTTCTTTCACCCGATTCATTTCTGTCTCCTTTCTCTCCAAAATCTTTTCCAAAATTTCTTCTATATTATAATTTTCCTCCATGGATGACTTATGCAATTCATATGCAAAATATATAGCCTCTTTGTCCTCATAATTCGTTTCCCGCACAAAGTACTCTGTCAATTCATGAAATGCTTCCCATAAATCCTGTTCTAAGGCCGGGCAATAACTAAAATAAAATTTTCTATCGTTCCAATAGACATGCTCTGGCTTTAAACTGATACAATTTATGTTCAACAGATAATTATCCATTTCTTTTAATACTTTAATAAACTGCCTCATAAAGTTTTCCATTTGCAAATAACTCCAGCTTTCCCTCTCTCCCAATGCCTTCATACTGATTTTTCCACTGATTTCATATCGATATCTGCTTTTTTCATCCATTCCCTGTCCCTGAACGCTCAGAAGTCCGGGAATTACATTTGAATTAAGCATCTTCATCTGATAATCTTCTTCATATATTTTCTCGATTTCAAATATCATCCATGTATGTCTTAATTCCCGTTCAAATTCTGTTATCATTTTGTTATATCCTCAACTGTTTCCTTTAATATCAACTTGTCCCTGACCACTTTCTCCGGTTGTGTAATTGCTACCTGTTCTTCTACATGAAGTGTCATCCGATGTTTTATTGCCGAAACTTCCACTCCGACTTCTGTACGATTTACCAGAACATAAATTTCTACATTTTTGTAAAATAATAACTTTCCATTTAGTCTCTTTCTAAAATACTCTTCTATCTTCGCACTCCTATATTCAGTTTCTTCTGCCCATAATTCAGTTCCTACCACAGCAGATTCATATGCAGCCCCTGTAATCACGTTTTTATCGTGGTAATAAAAAAGAGCAAAAATCACGGCCATCCAACACAATAGCACCACCGGCATCAAATATGCCATTTCTACAACAGCACTTGCTTTACATGTTCTTTTCACCAAATCATAACTCCTATATATCCTATCATCAGAAACGGATAAAATGGAATTCTTGTACGCCTCTTTAATTTTCCGCATACAAGACCTGTACAGGAGAATATAAAGCTTACTCCGAATACGATTCCTAGCAAAACTATCAGTTTCCAAATCCCCAAATAAATACCCAAATTCAGAATCATCCAACTGTCCCCATACCCAATCTGTTCATCTGTGAATTTTGATAACAATAAAAAACCCACACCAATTAAAGCACCACAAATACTTACATACCAGTTGTTTCCACAGTTAAATATTTGATACAGAACTGCAAAAGCAGTTCCGCCTATCAAATATGCCGAAAAAATTTCTCTCTTAACCAGATCGCATATCGTTCCCAGCAAAAGATAGATACCCATCCCTAATTTCCACATTTCGAACACACTGCCTTTCCTTTCACTTCTGATCTCGGCACTGCATAAATTTTCCTTTTTATTCCGGAACAATTCCGATCTGCATGATACCTATATCCATAGTCCGTTATGTATATCGTTTTATAAGACATATTTTTATTTACACACAATGGACATTGATAATATTTTCCTCCACTATCATTACGCAATTCGTCTATAGCATCCATATTCGCACTTCGCACCGAAGGTTCCAGGTAAGTGCATCCAGCATCAAGATGATATACGACACCTGTTTCAGTCACATATACAATATCCTCGTAATCTGATCCTGAAAAAAGTTCCTTTGTATAACCATTCCATCCTTTTATTCTCATATTTTCTTCACATTCCAAACCATTTGATCCAAAATATGGAAATGGAAGCTTTACTTTAAACTGGGCACTCAATTCGTAAATTCCACTTCCCGGTATACAGTAAGACTTTTCACATTGAATACCATTAGCACCTCCTATCAGAACACTTCGCTCCAGTCGTTCCTGTCCAATTATATCTACAATTTCATTTTCAAGATTTACCGGCATTACAAAGGATGACTCAAATGTATTCTCTGCCATCTGTTTTCCAGCTGACTGTAAAGCACATCTAATTGTTGTCTGTATTGCACGTATCTCCAGCAACCAAATCAACGATAACGCCGCATAGAGAAAGAGTGGCAAACATATAACCGCTTCTACGGTAATACTTCCAGATACCTTGCGCGAGATGGACGCAGATACCTTTCCCGTTCTACAAGAAGGTATATTATTGTCGCGTGAGAAATCAAACTCTTCCTCCTCTCTGGTAAAATAAAAGACATCATGTGGGTTAGTGTATGTTTGAATCAAAAAGATAAAAAACGGAAAAGGCATCTGACTCCACCTCCCTTCCATAAGTCAGTGATATTGATAAGAAACCTGAAACTGATAATTGACATTTCTTCTCATCAGACAGTTCATTTGAAACTTAGCCCCTGTTATACATGCATCCGCTTTAAAAAAGCTTTTCCCATCCATACTCGAAATATTTGCCTCTACCAGATTGAGGGCTCGCATGGCCAGCGCTTCTTTACTTTTTGTCAACAACAACATTTGCAGATATTCCTCATATGTTAAACCGCCTTCCTCCTTCTTCTGTTCTATGGGCAATCCATGCTCTTTTATATCCAATAAATTTTCTAATGACAATTTCCATGTTTCCTGTGATTTTATCAGTGCCACTTTATTACCTTCCAGTAAGGTTCTGATATCCATCATCGCTTCTCCATAAGACCATGTCAGAAGAATTCCCTGTTTCAGTACCGGAATAATTGCCGGCACCGCAATCAAAGCGCCTATCGTTCCCGCAAGCGCTTCTGCTTCCGCCTGCATTGTCTGATTGGTCAGCAAATATGCATAATTGATTCCAAATCGTATATTACATAACTTCTTTGTAATTGCTTCTAAATTATCTCTATCACTTGATTTTCCTTCTAATAAATACTCCAATTCATATTGCAAACAAATATCCTCCTTTCTGTTTACTGCATTTCCAAATTTTTCTAAAATGTACAGATTAAAAAAAACGGCATCTCCTGATTCTGGTTCTTTTTCATACAGTGCACCATACCCCTTCCGGAATTCTCGTTCACTCAAAAGATCACGCGAATCAAGTGTTTTATCAGATACGGTAAACGCTTCCGGCAGAATCAAACTCAGAAAAGCTTCCGATTTTAATGTTCTCAAAAATACCAGTGGATTATCTTCATCCGGCAGTTCCTGTTCTTCATTTTGAAGGATCTGCTGCAAATCTTCATCCGTTTTATCATCAGCCTTCTCATATTCCTCTGCCAAACGCTCCTTTTCTTCCCAGACAGAATGTTTATCCAATACATTTTCAACTACTGATACTCCTGTTTTCATCTTCTGATATTCCACTGCCTGACGATAGAATTCTTGTCCACCATTATCTGTCAAATAGCGAATAGCAATCACCGCAATATCCATGTTTTCTGCCCCATAAAAAGACAGTCGGTTTAAAACATTTTGTTCTGATATTTGCCCGGATTCATAACTTTCTTCTAATGCAAAGATTCCATATTTTTCCAGTAAATCTCTCTGATATTCTGCAAAAACAGATTCTGCAGCCCTGCTTGCATCCGCTCTTTTCTCATTTTTTCTGACCTGAATGGATACACTTTCCATCGCAGCTCCCACCAAGGCCAACAATAGTAGAAAAACAAGGCTAAAAAATACCGTTAATTCTCCTCTTACCGTTTTTCTCATCTCTGTACACTTCCATTTTCTGAAATTAATTCTTTAGATTAAATTCCTGCACTTTCACTGGTTATTTTTGCAAAAATTGACTCCACCAGATTAGTCAATTGTGTTTTAAAAATAATGACTAATCCAATAATTACCACCATAATTTTAGCCCCCTGTCTGATACCCCGCATAAATACTGGCTTTATCTCCAGCGTTACCGAGTAGCCTTTGTTCTTTTTTCTAAGCACTTGCTGTCAAAACTGTGTACACTGTGTTTAAGGTAAAATCTCCAAATACAAAAACGGAGTATATCTATTTTATATGCTCCACTATCTATGTAAAGAAAACAGCCGGTATATATTTTCATACTACCCGCTATCACCTATCTTTCTTATTATTATTCTACTTTCTCTGTTCACTTAATTCTTTTGTCAATTCTTCTACTTTTTTCTCTAATCTACTATTCTCGTCCTCTAACTCTTTTATCCTCTTTTTCAGCTTTAAATTCATGCTTTTTAAATTAACATTCTTTTCTTCCAGCGCTCTATCAAATATTACTTTCTTCGGATTGTAACATTCCCCTTGTTGAAGCTGTGCGTCATCTAATGCCTTTCTGACTTCCGGATTTCTGTAAAAAAAACTTTTTGCAAATCCAGTTCTTTTAGCCAGTGCTGTTACCGAAATACGTTCTTTTCTTTCAATCGTTTCCCCAATCTCTCTTATAGCAATATCTGCTTTCTGCTTGCTTTTAGCCTGATTCATCGCAACTATTTTATCGTATTTCATATCCTATCTATTCCCTTTCATTTACAATCGTTTCAGCAGAGAGACTTCTTTTCTTCCGATCTGTTTCTGAAGTTTCTCTATCTGCTGACGAAGTTGTTCATTGTTCTTAGAAAGTTCCTCATTCTGTGTTGCTAATTCCTCATTTTTAGTTTTGACTCTTAATAATTCGATTCTCAGATCAACCATTGTATCTTCAAGTTCTCTATCCATTATAACTGGATGCCGATTCTTGAACATTGCTTCTTGCCTATGAATCGCATCATCCAGCTTACGCCTAACTATAGGATTTTTATAAAAGAATCCTCTGGAGAGCCCCGTCCTTCTTACTAACTCTGCAACCGTGATCCTTTCCATACTTTCAAGCATACCAGAGATGGCTTTTTGGGCAATGTCCATCTTTCTTTGGCTCTCTGCCTGTGTAATCTCTATCATTTTATCATATTTCATAATCATCCCATCCTTCTATGATATCTAATAGAATTCTGTCCATTTTTTCTCTTGCGCCTCTTGTCTCATCAGCCATCAGTTTATTTCCGATTTTCCGGTAATAATGCACGGATAGTGTTGTGGTATGCCCTAGAAGCTTTGCTATCATCCAGTCATCCACATGCATTTCTGTTAATTTCTTTCCATAGCAGTGCCGGAATATATGTGTTCCAAATCGTAGCAGCTCGCCGTTATCATCCCGGATATCTTCCTGGCGTATCATCTTCATAATCTGATTTTGGATCATGCTATACTGATAAGGTTTCGTTGGCTCATCCTTTTTCACAAAGATGTAGGTTGTTTCTCCATACCGCTCCTTCGTATAATCAATCGCTTTCATGATAAGCCTTGCCACCTCTTCACTAATAGCTTTTTCATATGTTATAGATTTTACCTGATCGATTCTGATAAAATATCGTCCTTCCCTCATGCTCAAACAATCTGGCTTTAAGGTTAAAGTATCCGATATTCGGGTTCCCAATAATTGGTGGATAATCAACGCCCTGCATATCTGTTCATCCATCTTGAAAATGTGTTCGTTTAATCTCTTGATTTCCGCATCTGTATAAAATCTAAATAGATGCCTTGGTGTACTTGGGAAATCATTACTTAAAAATAATTCACTCATGCTCTGCCGTTCATAGAGATTCCCAACATCCTCTATTAATCTCCGCAGTGCGTAAAGATCTGATCTGTAATTTTTCCGCTCATGCGCTTCCGTCTGCAAATATATCAGGTACTGTTCTATGTGAAGCCGTTCCAGCTCCTGTAAAGATTTAATATCCGGGCATCGTTTTTCCAGAAACTTGGCAAACCGCTTGATGGCTGTCATCTCACTTTGAATAGTCCCTAATGGGGAATATTTCAGATGCATGAAAACCGCTTTTTTTACTTCCTCCCGGATGTCTGGCTGCGTGATCTTCGTAAAGTTGATTGTTTCCATATTCAGGATTGGGTTCGACTGGATCGGGAAGTCAAAATTCTTTAAGTTCCAGATATCCTTTTCCTGCTCATCCCGATCATCGTCCTCTTGCGCAAACTTCAAGATCTTCTTCATGTGTTTTACAATACCGGGAGTCTCAATTCCAATCTTGTCATATAATGCCCGGTATTTTTTGCTCGTTAAGGCATATCCCTTTTCCATCATCCAGCCTTTTAGCGTGAGGAGTATTTTTTCTTCATCTTTTGCATCCAGTCTGCGTATATTCCGGTCAATCAGAAAATCACGGATATTATTGTAATAAAGGATCTCACTTGTCATGCTGGAGGGAGAAAGTTTCTTTCCCCTATCCCATATAAATTCCTCTAGCAGCCTGCCGATGTCCTCCGCAGGAAGCCCTTCCAAATCAAAATATCGATCTGGACGGATATGCATTTTTTCAATTTGTTCCTCAGATGCCTGCTTGTAGCAGTCCAACTCATACACATAAATTCTTTTCTTCATTTTTTATCACCACGCTTCTTGACCGTGATCGCTGAAGCCAAGTCATTCCCCTGCTTCTTAAAATAGGCATCACTCGCTTTTGCAATCCTTCTTGGCATAAAGTCTACATACTGCTTCGTCATATCCTCTGAGAAGTGTCCGAGATAATCCCGAATCGTCTGTATGGAAACGCCGTCATCATAAAACCGGGTAGCCAGCGTATGCCTGTAATCATGGCTTTTAAAAATATATTCTCCATCTGCAATCTGGTTCCTAATGCAATGCTGTTGGAATTCCTTCCGGAATGTCCCTACCCGGTATGCTCCGCCATTTTTCCCTTTAAATATATAATCTTTGGGCCGGATATGATTTTTCTCTACATATTTCCTCATCACTTTATATAACACAAGCGGAATCGGAATCATTTTGTCTGCTTTCATCTTAATCTGATAAACTTTCAGCCATGCATCTTCTCCATCCCAATAGTAGGCATCTCCTTTTAATGTGCATACCTCGCTGATTCTAAGTCCAGTACACCACAGATGTAAAAATATCAACCTGGGAACCTGCGGAAATAAGTGGAGCTTATACAGAATCTCCATATAAACTTCTTCCTCCACTGTTCTGTCATGATGCTCTGGGTATGCCTTTTTCAGATAATACTCCGGTTGGAATGGGATTTCTTTGATATATCCCCGCACATTCAAAAACTGATAAAACTTCAGATAACACACAATTCTTTTATTAAATGTGTCATCCTTTGTATCCTTTTCTTCCAGTTCCCTGAAATAGCCATCCAGCTGATTTTCATCCACCTGACAGATGGATATTTCGTCATTAAAATATTCCAGCAGTTTCTTAACCTCATATAACTGCGACCGAATATTAGCTATAGTAAGCCCTCCGATTCCAACATGATATTTTGCATATTCCTGCAAAAGTTCCCGATTCTTCTTATTTGTAACTTCTATAAAGCTCAATCTCTGCACCGGACTACTCGGATTAAGTCTGTCCTCCGCTAAGTGGAACCGCTCCATATACCACACATTTGCTTGCCAGTGAATCTCCGGCGCGGTCAAAAATAAAATTTTCCGGCTGTTATCTATGATCTGCATGGAATTCTTTACATTGACCACTTTCCCTTCCACAATCTTTTCAAATTGGTGGATCTGACGAAGTTCCAAGCACTCCAAATCTTCGATGCCATCATCCACACAGAAATCATACAGCCAGTGCAGGGGCAATAAGAAGCGCACCCTTCTTTCCTTGGGATCGTTCCGGTATAGGTTTTCCAGTATGTAATTTAATAGCTGGAACACCTGCCTTTTTAATTTCTCAGGCGCTCTCCTGGCAAAATCCCATACCAGTTCCTGTTTATCCTGAACATATTCAAAATCCTTGACCAGTTCCGGATCTGACAGATAGGGCAGGAAAATAATCTGTGCTTTGTACTGCATCCGATGTTTTACCATGCCTGGCAGGCTCCTCATTTCACTCCGTATGCTGTACTGCTTTATACGGTCGAACACCTTCAGATATTTCAGGACATTTTTACTGTGTTTCTCCTGCTGTAGTTCCGCTTCATATCGACTCCGAGTATTATAATCAATATCCTTGATATGGTGGATTCCCTGTCGGATAAGAAACCTCTGAACGTTCCCTTTCAATGCCTCATCCGGTACCTGACATTCCTTAATCCCTGAGAGGAGCTCCCCATATTCGATTTCTATCCAATACTTCTGAATCCTCCGCAGGGCGGATGACCGATCAATAGCGCGCTGTCTTGTATATCGGCAGCTGTCCATCAGAAATTTTTTGTATTCCCTGAAATCAGTTTCCTCTATCAGCGTGACATCATAAATGTCCTTTTGTATCAGATAGCTCTCTGCTTCTTCCCACAATTCCCTCTGCAATATTCCGCCTGACATAAGCTGCCTATGCAGATGCCGTATATCCTCCTGCCGTTCAGCTTGCAGCAATCTAATTGCAGACACTTGACCGCCTCCTTCCTATAACAGATCCTGAATGCCATACATAGCCTGATGTTTATTGTAGAATTCATCACTGACCTGTATCAGTTCCTCATCTGTTATATTCAGATACTTCATGGTCGTCTCGATATTCCGATGTCCGAGTGCCTGACTGATAAGTTCCAGCTTCCAGCCATCCTTCCGTCTTGCATTTGCAAAATAATGCCTTAACCTATGCGGGGATGCTTTGATGCCAGTCTTACTCTCCAGCCTCCGGAGCATGGCATATACACCGCTTACCTTGAATGGCTTTCCAACATAGTCACCGGAAATATTAATGAATAGGTACTCCTGCTTCATAATCAGTTCCTTGTAGTCTTCGATGTAAAACATTAAGATATCAAATGTCGCATCGCTGACCTTTGCCCTGCGGAACTCCGCATTCTTTGCCCTTGCACCGTTTTCATTATCTTCCCGAAAATTCACATAGATCATGTGGTTTTTATAATCAATGTCCTCCATATACCGTACTCCCAAGAGTTCCCCGATACGGAATCCTGTCTCAGCCAATAATAAAAGCAGAACCTGATCGCGGCAGTTTGCGCATTCCTGCAGCAAACTTACGATCTTGTCCTGCTCAATGGTTTTTCCCTGATGTCCTTTTTCTTTCAGATAGCCGTGAAAACTCTTCCGATTCAGCACCCTTCTGACACCTATCGAGTTTCGCACAATCGTCTGTGCGTCCGATAACACTTTCAGGCTCTCTGACTGGCCGTTTTCCCGTTCCATAAAAGTATAGAACCGGAACACTTCTTTCAGATATGCATTGCAAGTCTCATTATTGGGGAGTTTTGAATATTCCTCCCTGCTATGCTCACCTGCTTTTAACCATATCAGAAAGTCTGTAAAATGTTCATGCTGTTCAGCATATTTCATTTGATATATATCGTCCAGATGCAATTGGTTTTCATCCATATAATTCAAATAATAGGATAATGCAAATGCACTTCTCCGGATCGTATTCGGTGATATCTTCGACCGTTTCTTATGCATCAGATATTTGGAAGGTAAAAGTACAATATCCATGCTTTCCTTCTCTCGGATAAAATAGAATTTTTCCTGTTTTTCAGTCTGCATACCTACTACATATTGTGCCATTTTACTCACTTCCTCTCTTTCTAACGCTATACACAGTATACCCACTTCATGCGAATAAAGCTATCACAAATCCCACCAATCCGGCGAAAAACGCCCGAAAAACTCCAACAAACTTTCGGCTCCAAAGCGTCCTGTTTTTTAAGCAGAACCAACAATGCCGGAAACTGTTTCTACATATAATATTCTTCCCGTTTTTGTCTGCGGATAAAGGCTTCCACATCCTCAATAGACTCCGCCATCTGGCAGGCCGGAAGCGCGCACAGCACATCCTCATGGTACCGACCTCCGGCCACTGCCCGGTGGTCCAGGATGGACACCACGCAGGTGTCGCTCTCTGTCCGGATCGCCCGTCCAAATCCCTGCCGCAGCTTCTTCTGCATATCCGGCACAATGATGTCTCGGATGTAATCTGTCAAAGTCGCATACCGTTCTTTCTCCGCTTCACTAAGCGGGTCCGGCACAGCAAAGGGGAGCCTTACAATGATCAGCGAGGACACGATATCACCGGGGAAGTCCACACCCTCCCAACAGGAACCTGCTGCGAACAGCACCGCATTTTCCAGTGTC
>Ga0129317_1000547_pt1 | contig 38755 bp, 40 predicted proteins | sample Cm1ome_FD_94430 | JGI IMG/M metagenome (GOLD analysis project Ga0129317, IMG submission 94430) | Eastern black-and-white colobus group fecal microbial communities from Wisconsin, USA - Cm1105 metagenome | ecosystem: Host-associated > Mammals > Digestive system > Large intestine > Fecal | place... | reverse complement strand
TCCGGTTGATGTGAGTTTGGTTGGCAAACCTTTTTCATTTCAACTCGGGGACTTTTTCTTGTTTACTTTTTTCATCGCTATAAGCTCTTTTACCCCCCCGGCAGAGCCGGGGGTTCACTTTGCAAAAGCAAGAGCGAAAAAACTCCCCGTCCGATTTCGGACGGGGAGTTTTTTTGATTGCCCGTATTACCGCAGGAAGCCTTTGACCCGCTGGCTCAGGGTCACTGCCAGCACCAGCTTTAAAAGGTCCGGGATCACATAGGGGAACACGCACCAGCCTAGGGCGGTCATGATGCCCACGGGACCGGTGGACCTGGCATAGACTGCCATGAACCAGGCGGTACCGAACAGGTAGCAGACCAGCAGGCCCAGCACACTGGCGGCGATGGACACCGGCAGGGAGTCGCCCAGCTTTGCTGTCATCAGCCAGTAGATCAGAGCGATGCAAAGGAAGCCCACGATATAACCGCCGGTGGTACCCAGCAGCCAGCCCAGGCCGCCCTGGAAGCCGGCGCCAACCGGCAGGCCAACGGCGCCCAGCAGCAGGTAGACTGCCACGGCGTAGGTGCCCCGGCGGCCTCCCAGCGTTGCCAGCGCCGCGAACACGGCAAAAATCTGCAGGGTAAAGGGCGCCGTCATGGGAATGGTGATCCAGGCGCAGACGGCCATCAGCACCGCGAACAGGGCGATGTAAGTCAGGTCCCGGGTCCGCAGGCGGGTGGAAACAGCGGAAGTAGGCATGGCAAAGGCCTCCTTGTCAAATTCTGCGTCTGAGGATACAGCAGGTGGGCTGGACTGTCAATGGTCAATTTCCATAAACATGAAAAGGCCAGCGGGGACTATGTGCCCGCTGGCCTCAGGCTGCCGATAAACCCGGAAATCTTGCGCGACGGGAAGGAAGGGTGTGCGCGGGGAACCCAGGAAGGGCGCCCTGCGCCATTCAAATCCATAGATTTCAGAACTTTTTGAAAGTTCTGAAATCTGAAGCAGCTTGTCGAAAAGACTTTTTCGACAAGCTGAGGCCAGCAGGAACTACGCCCGCCGGCCTTTGCGGTCTCTCATTCACACAGCTCCCGGTACTTGGCCTGGATGGCTTTCAGGTCCTCGAAGGTCTCCGGGCGCTTGCCCACATCCCGCAGCAGCGCCGCGGGGTGGTAGATGGCGGTCATCTGCACGCCGCCCCGCTGGAACCACTGGCCGTGCTCGCTGGTGATTTTGAAATCCTCCTTGATAATGGCCTTGGCGGCAATGCGGCCCAGACAGACGATAATCTTGGGCCGCAGCAGCGCCGTCTGGCGGCGGAGGAAGCCGATGCAGGCGTCCTGCTCCACATTCAGAGGATCCCGGTTCTGGGGCGGGCGGCATTTGACCACGTTGGCAATGTAGACCTTGGTGCGGTCCAGACCGATGATCTCCAGCATGTCATCCAGCAGCTGACCGGCACGGCCCACAAAGGGCACGCCCTGCTCGTCCTCATGCTGGCCGGGGCCTTCGCCGATGAACAGCAGCTTGGCGTTCTCCGCGCCGTCCCCGAAGACCACGTTGGTCCGGGTCTCCGCCAGAGCGCAGCCCCGGCAGGCCATACATTCCTGTTTCAACGCTTCCCAGCTGTCCGCCATGGCGCACCTCCCGCGGTTTTGATAGGACCATGCTACCACGAAACGGCGGCACGTGCAACCGGGAATCAAAGTTTTCCCCCGGGGAACACTGAGACGGGAGGGATGGAGATGTGGCTCTGGTATTTCTGGATTTACAGCTTTCTGGGCTATCTGCTGGAAAAGGTGTTCGCCAAGGTGACCCATGCGGCGCAGCAGGGGCGCAAGTGCTTTCTGCTGCTGCCCCTGTGCCCGGTGTACGGTTTGGGGATGCTGGCGGTGCTGGCCCTGCCGCCGGTATGCCAGGAGGGACTTTGGCTGATACTCTGGGGCGGTCTGGCGGCCACGGCGGTGGAATACGCCGTCCACTGGGCCTACGACACGGTTCTCCATGTGCGGTTCTGGGACTACTCCCGGGTGTGGGGCAATCTGCATGGCCGGGTGTGCCTGCCCTTTACGGCGGCCTGGGGAGTGCTGACGGCTCTGGCGGTGCGGTGGGTCCAGCCGGGGGTGGAGGCCCTGGCGGCACGGGTGCCGGGGGAGGTCACCTGCCTGTGCCTGTTGGTGTTCACGGCGGACGCCCTGATGTCCGCCCGGCTCCTGTGGGTGACGGGGGATGTGGAGCTGCTGCGGGCGGATATGGGGTGAAATTGGCCCGCTGTCAACGGCCGGTTGACAAAATGACAGCTTCGGACGCTTGTCAACCGGCGGTGTCTCGGGTATGATGGAGGAAAAGGAGGGATGCCGATGGAACTGAACGAGCGGATCGCCGTGGTCCGCAAGGCCATGGGCCTGACCCAGGAGCAGCTGGGCGAGCTGGTGGGCGTCAGCCGCCAGGCAGTCAGCAAATGGGAATCCGGCCAGACCGTGCCGGAAGCCATCACTGTGGCAAAGCTCTGCCGGGCGTTGAACGTCTCGGCGGATTACATTGTATTAGGCAAGGAGCCGGGGGAAGGCGAACCTGGCAGCACCCCGGCGGAGCCGCCCTATGAGCCGCCGAAGGAGTGTCCCGTCTGCAAAAGACCGGTAGAGGGGAGCATTTGCCCCGGCTGTGGGTATCCCGTGCCGACCCAGCCGCCCAGAGGCCCCAGCTATGCGTTGGTCACAGAGGGCGTTGTGGGGACGGTGGATAACGACCGGAGAGCTGCGGAACTGATGCAATACTGTGGTTTCAGCCAGGGATATGCCAATACCTGCTGCAAACAGATGAGCGAATACGGCACTTATACGCTGCTGCGGCGGGGGTTGAGTGACACGGCTGTACAGTGGCTTGCCAGCCATCTGAATCAGGACCTATTCCGCCTGAAGATCGTGGAGGACTGCGGAGAGTCGTATGACATGCTTGTCATTAAGCCCAGGGCCATGGAACTGCCTGCCGCGAAGCAGAATAAGGAGCCCATGGGCTTCGGCGGCACGGTGCTGGCCGTGGCGGTGGGGGTCATCTTGGCGCTGCTCCTGCTGTCGGTGTTCTGAGATGAAACGGTACATCCCGCCCGCAGCGGTCATCGCCGCTTTGTACATTATGAACCGCTTTTGCTTCATTCCGGCCACCGCGGGGCCGCTGCACCGCCTGCTGGCCTGGCACGGGGCGGACTTCCTGGCGGGCACCCTGATGCTGTGCGTGGTCAACGGTCTGCTGGCCCTGACGGGCCGCCCGCCCCTGCGGCGGTTGGCCGCCGTGACGCTGTTTCTGCTGGGCTGCGGTTTGTTCTGGGAGGTCCTCACGCCCCTGTATCTGCCCCGCTCCGTGGGGGACCCATGGGACGTGCTGGCCTGCTGGCTGGGGGGCATGGCCCTGTGGCTTTGGGGCAGACATGAAAAACCGCCTTCGACCTGACAGGCCGAAGGCGGTTTCAGGCTGTCGAAAAAGTCCAGTGGACTTTTTCGACAGCCTTCACAATGCCTCGCTTTTTTGTCTGCTTCGCAGGCCAAAAAGCTGCCGCTGCGCGGCGCAAACGCCTGCTACCGCAGGTTTTTTGCAGGCACTCGATTCAACACGAGGGGACTCCCGCCCCCTCATACTCCCCCTGCGAAACTGAACGCTTTTTCTCCAAACTGGGGTTTTCGACAAGCTGAACCGCCTTCGACCTGACAGGCCGAAGGCGGTTTTATTTAATAGAAGCGTTACACCACCTGGAACAGGTAAAATTTCAGATAATTGGTCTCCTCCACGCCCCAGAGGATGGGATGGTCGCAGCTCTGCTGGCGGGCTTCGATCTGCCGCAGCTGCACGCCTGCGTCGTGGGCGGCGTCGTGGAGCATGGCAATGAACTTTCCCTCCGTGGCGAAGTGAGAGCAGGAACAGGTAGCCAGATACCCGCCCCGGGGCAGCAGCCGCATGGCCCGGTAGTTGATCTCCTTGTACCCGGTGATGGCGTTGGCCACGGTTTTGCGGCTCTTGGTGAAGGCCGGGGGGTCCAGAATGATGAAGTCGTACCTGGGCGGCTCCTTTTCCAGCTGGGGCAGCAGGTCGAAGACGTTGGCCGCCACGCAGTCCATGACATCAGAGAGGCCGTTGCGCGTCGCATTGGCCCGGGCCATCTCCACGGCGGACTCCGACACGTCCACGGCGGTGACGTGCTTGGCCCCGCCCCTGGCGGCGTTCAGGGCGAAGGAGCCGGTGTGGGTGAAGCAGTCCAGCACTGCCTTGCCCCGGGCCAGGCGGGCCACCGCCCGGCGGTTGTACTTCTGGTCCAGAAAGAAGCCGGTCTTCTGACCGTTCTCCACATCCACCAAATATTTGATGCCGTTTTCTACGATCTCCACAATGGGAGACTCCGGCACCAGCTCGCCCTCCAGAGGGAACCAGGCCTTGTACTGGGGCAGGCCCTCCTTGTCCCGCAAGGCCACGTCGTTGCGCTCATAGACGCCCCGGATGGCCTGCCCGTCCTCCCGCAGGATGCGGACCAGGGCGGGCAGCAGGGACTTCTTGATGCCCTCCATGCCCACGGACAGCACCTGGACGGAAAGCAGGTCGTGGAACTTGTCCACCGTCAGGCCGGGGAAGGCGTCGGCCTCCCCGAAGATGACGCGGCAGCAGTCCAGGTCCTCCGGGTCCATGACGCTCTTGCGGTACTCCCAGGCCCACCGGAGCTTCCGCTCCCAGAAAGCCTGGTCGAAGCGGTCGTTGGCATTGCGGGAAATCAACCGGACGCGAATCTTGGACTGCTCCGACAAGAAGCCAGTGCCAAGATATCGGCCCTTTTTGCTCAATATATCCACTAATTTACCGTTTTCAGGGGTCCCATCTACAGAGAGGACCTCGGCGTCGTAGACCCAGGGATGGCCCCTCAGAATGGCGGCCTCCGCCTTGGGGGTGACGGTGAATCTGGGGTATCCGCGCTCTGCTTTCATAGGAATATCTCCTTTTTCATGCTGGCATTGTGCAGCCATCCTATCACATTTTTCCGGGAAATGCCATAGGATAAACAGAAAAGGAGGGACCCATCATGCCCATCATCTATTTGAGCCCGTCCACCCAGGAGTGGAACCAGTATGTCACCGGAAGCGGTTCCGAGGAGTACAACATGAACCTGCTGGCGGACGCCCTGGTGCCCTATCTGCTGTCCAACGGCATCCAGTACACCCGCAACACCCCGGACATGACGGCCGCCAGCTCCATCCGCCAGGCCAACCAGGGGTATTATGACTTTTATCTGGCGCTCCATTCCAACGCCGCCCCGGAGGGGCAGTACGGGGAGCAGCGCGGCATCATTGCATTCTATTACCCCGGCAGTGCCCAGGGCCAGCGGGCGGCGGAGCTGATCGCCGAGGAGCTGCGGGTCATTTACCCTCTGCCCAACCTGGTTACCACCCGGGCCACCACCACCCTGGGAGAGGTGCGGTTGTCCCGGGCACCAGCGGTGCTGGTGGAGATCGGCTACCACGACAGCTATGCCGACGCCACCTGGGTGGAGGGGCATATGGACGCCATCGCCCAGCAGCTGGCCCGGGCCTTGACCCGCTTCTTCGGCCTGCCCTTCATCTATCCCATGAATCCGGAGACCGGCACGGTGTCCGTCAGCTACGGGACGCTGAACCTCCGCAGCTATCCCTCCTCCACCGGGACCATCATCGCCAACATGCCCAACGGCGCCTCCGTCCGCATCTACGGTGAATGGCAAGGTTGGTATGTGGTGCATTACCAAGGGTATGTGGGGTATGCCGCGGCGGCTTTCATCGACACCTGAGGCAATTTTCCTGAGAAACGGCGCGGCTTTCCGAAAAATGGCAGGACAAAACGACGGTTTTCCTTGACACTTGCCCTGTAAACGATTAAACTAGAAAAGGATAATTATCGGATGGTATAGGGGTGCCTCCGGTCGTTTTCTATGTGATCTGCCATCTGTTTGATAAGAGACAGTACGCCGCAGTCAGCGGTGTTTTTGCAATGCCTGGCGGCGCTTGCCGCTTATTGGCCGATGGTATATGAGCGAACCGATACCGAAAATAAAATGAAGGAGACATAGCCGCATGGTACAGTATGTCATCGCCGCCCTGATCGGGCTGGTGGTCGGCGGCGTCGTTTGCTTCCCCCTCGGTATTCGCTATCGGAAGAACGTGTCCGAAAAGGAAATCTCCAGCGCTGAAGAAGAAGGAAAGCGCATTATCAACGAGGCCATCAAGAGCGCCGAATCCAAGAAGCGCGAGGCCCTGCTGGAAGCAAAGGAAGAGATTTTAAAGAGCCGCAGCGAGTACGAGAAGGAAGAGAAAACGCGCAGAGCCGACCTGCAGCGGCAGGAATACCGCCTGCAGCAGAAGGAAGAGAGCCTGGAACGCAAGATCGAGGCCAACGAGAAGAAGGAAGAGTCCCTGGCCCAGAAGCACGCCGCCCTGGACAAGGAGAACGAGGAGATCAAGATCATCAAGCGCAGCCAGACCGAAATGCTGGAGCGAATCTCCGGCTTCACCGCCGATGAGGCCAAGGCGTATCTGATCGCCCAGGTGGAGTCCGAAGTGACCCACGAGACCGCCCTCAAGATCAAAGAGGTCGAGTCCCGGATGAAGGAAGAGTGCGAGGCACGTGCCCGCGAAGTGGTGGCCCAGGCCATCCAGCGCTGTGCCGCCGACCAGGTGGCCGAAATGACCGTCAGTGTGGTTCCCCTGCCCAATGACGAGATGAAGGGCCGCATCATCGGCCGCGAAGGCCGCAACATCCGCACCATCGAGACCCTGACCGGTGTAGACCTGATCATCGACGATACGCCGGAGGCCATCACCGTCAGCTGCTTCGAGCCCGTCCGCCGGGAGATCGCCCGCCTGGCTCTGGAGAAGCTGATCGCCGACGGCCGCATCCATCCCACCCACATCGAGGAGATGGTGGAGAAGGCCCGCCGGGAGGTGGAGGCCACCATCAAGGCCGAGGGCGAGCGCGTGGTGTTCGAGTGCGGCGTCCGCAATCTGCACCCCGAGCTGGTGAAGATGCTGGGCCGCCTGCATTACCGCACCAGCTACGGCCAGAATGTGTTGCAGCACTCCGTGGAGGTGTCCCATATCGCCGGCATGATGGCCGCCGAGCTGGGCGCCGACGTCCAGGCCGCCAAGCGCGCCGGCCTGCTGCACGACCTGGGCAAGTCCGTGGACCATGAGATGGAGGGCACCCACGTGGCCCTGGGTGTGGAGTTCGCCCGGAAGTACAAGGAGCGGGAGGACATCATCCACGCCATCGAGGCCCACCACAACGATGTGGAGCCCAAGACCATCATCGCCTGCCTGGTGCAGGCCGCGGATGCCATTTCCGCCGCCCGTCCCGGCGCCCGCCGCGAGAACCTGGAGAACTACATCAAGCGCCTGGAGCAGCTGGAGACCATCACCGGCTCCTATCCCGGCGTTGATAAGGCCTACGCCATCCAGGCTGGCCGCGAGGTCCGCGTCATGGTGAAGCCCGAGCAGGTCAGTGAGGACCAGATGGTCATTCTGGCCCGGGACTTGGCCAAGAAGATCGAGGAAGAGATGGAATATCCCGGCCAGATCAAGGTCCATGTCCTGCGGGAGACCAAAGTGGTCGAATACGCAAAGTAAAAGAGCATCAAAAAATCCTCCGGAGAATCACTCCGGAGGATTTTTTATGCCGGTTTCTGCCCGGGTTTCAGGCTCCTTGTCCTCTTCACATCTGTCGGAGGGCAGTACCAAAAGGGCCGGTCCGCCATCCTGAAGATACAGCTCCTCGCATTTTTCCTGGGCTTCCACCAAAATACGGATGGCGGATTCGGTTTCCCGCATCAGGGACAGGTACATTTCTATCCAGTCTGGCATAGTTGCCTTCTTTCTATATGTAACTATAAGTTATATTGCATTAATTAATTATATAATTAATTAGTGTTTATGTAAAGAGCAAATCTTTCATAATATATATTCAATAGGATATATAATGGGAAGGTATGTTATGATTCGTTTTAATTTAGAAGCTTTATTGAAAGAACGAGGAAAGACTCGTTACTGGCTAGCGAAACAATCCGGCATGAGCCATCAGAATATTACTAAAATGACACGAAACAAAGCAAAGGGCATCCGTCTGGAAACGATAGAAATATTCTGCCAGGTATTGGAATGCACGCCAAACGATCTCTTTGTTATTGATCTTGACGCGCCGGAGGGAAAATAAGTGCAAAAAATCCCGGAGAACGTGTTCTCCGGGATTTTCTTATGCCAAAAAGCCCTTCAGGATGCACTCCTCTGCTTCCTCGGGGGTCAGGCCCAGGGTCTCCAGCTTCAGGAGCTGGTCGCCGGCGATCTTGCCGATGGCGGCTTCGTGGACCAACTGCGCCTCGGTGCAGTTGGCGGTGATGGCGGGGATGGACTTGATCTTGGCGTCGCCCATGATGATGGAGTCGCACTGCACGTGGCCGAAGCACTGGGCGTTGCCCACCATCCGGGGATAGAACACCTGGCTGGACTGGTCCTGGGCCACGGACCGGGAGATGACCCGGCCCTTGGAATCCTCGCCGTCCAGCACGATCTCCATGTCGCTCTCAGCGATCTGGTCGCCGTGGGTCAGCAGGCGCTCGGTGATGATGGCCTCGGCGCCCTTGCCGCACACGATTTTCGTGTACCGCTTGGTGGAGTCGATGCCCCGGATCTGGGTGGTCTCCATCTGAATGGTGGCGCCCTCCTCCAGGTAGACGATGGTCTGGGGGTTCATGATCTTGCCGCCCTTGCCGTCGCCCTCGCCGTAATGCTTCTCCGTGTACTTCACATGGGAATTCTTTCCCACGTAGAAGGTGTGAACGCCGTCGTGGCGGCTGGTCTGATCGCCGCAGTTGTGGATGCCGCAGCCCGCCACGATGTTCACGTCGCAGTTTTCACCGATATAGAAGTCGTTGTAAACCATTTCCTCGATACCGGGCTTGGTGATGATGACGGGGATATGGCAGGTCTCGCCCACGGTGCCGTCCTTCACCCGGATGTCGATGCCGGACTTGCCGTCGGTCTTGCCGGTGATCTCAATGTGCTCGGTGGACTGGCGGCCGTCACAGCCGCTGTCCTTGCGGATGTTGAAGGCGCCCACGGGCTTGCCCAGCATGTCCGCAATCTTTTCCAGAAGCTCGCGGTCGATCTCGTTTTCCATCATTACGCCTTCACCTCCTTGGTCAGTACCGGGCAGCCGCCCAGGGTATCCGCCAGAATCTGGGGCAGAATGTCCGCCGCCGTGCCCCGGTGGCGGATGGCGCCGTCGCCCACCACGATGACCTCGTCCGCCAGGGAGATGATGCGTTCCTGGTGGGAAATGATGATCATGGTGGCCTTGCCGGTGCGATGAATCTGTTCAAAGGTCTCCGTCAGCCGGGCGAAGGACCACAGGTCGATGCCGGCCTCCGGCTCGTCGAAGATCATGAGCTGGCTGTTGCGGGCCAGGATGGAGGCAATCTCAATGCGCTTCACCTCGCCGCCGGAGAGGGACACGTCCACCTCCCGGTCTAGGTAGTCGTTGGCACACAGGCCTACCCGGGTCAGGTACTGGCAGCACTTGTCCTTGGACAGCTTCTCGTCGCCACTGGCCAGAGTCAGCAGGTCCCGGACCGTCAGGCCCTTGAAGCGGGGAGGCTGCTGAAAGCCGTAGCTGATGCCCAGGCGGGCCCGCTCGGTGATAGTCAGGCCGGTGACATCCTGGCCGTTCCAGAGGATCTGGCCGGAGGTGGGCGTCACCAGGCCCATGATGATCTTGGCCAGGGTGGTTTTGCCGCCGCCGTTGGGCCCGGTAAAGACCACCAGCTTATGGTCGTCGATGGTGAGGGAAATATCCTTCAGAATGTCCGTCTGCTCGTCGCCCTCGCGGACGGAGTAACTGATGTGTTTCAGTTCCAGCATGAAATGGGACCTCCTTTAGTGGAAAAAATGCTCAAGCTCCATCATTTTAGCAGAATCTGTCTGAAAATGCAATCATTACCCGCCGGGGTTCAGGGTTATTTTCTCCGCTTTCCGTAAAAAACCATCCCCTATGCCCCGGGCAGGTTACGACAGCCGGTCCCCCGGCATAAACTGGAGGGAAAAGGAGGGACGCTCTATGGAACAGAGTGCACAGAATCATCCGGAGGTATACGATTTCCGCCAGTATGACCGCATCTGGCAGCGGGTGGCGCCCACGCTGGAGCCTTATCCCAGCCCCGGGCAGGAGAGTACCGTCCAGCAGGAGACCGCCGGGGCTGCTTCCCAGGCAGAGACCGGCCAGATGCCCGGTCCCGCCCTGACGCCCGCCCAGGTCCGCCAGGAGAGTACCCTGCCCGGAGCGGAGCGGAACCCCTGCTGCATGGGCTCCGCCGCGGCGGAGATGCTGGAGGTGCTGACGGGCTTCGTGGAGGGAGAGCTGGCAGACCAGCGGTATTACCAGACCCTGGTCCGGCAGGCGCCCCCCTGGGCCCGGCAGCAGCTGCGGGACATCGCCGCCGACGAGGGCGGCCATGCCCAGCGTCTGATGGCGGTCTATTTCCTCATCACCGGGGAGTGCTACCGGCCCACCATCCACTGCGACCGCATCTATCTGCCGGGCTGGTGCGCGGCCCTGCGGGAGCGGTATCACGAGGAGGCCTGCGGCGGCCTGAACTACGTTCGGGCGGCGGAGGGGACCACCGACCCCGGCCTGGCCCGCCTGCTGAATGAGCTGAGCGCCGACGAGTACCGCCATGCGGACACCATGCTGCGGATGCTGGAGCGCAGCCTGCGGCGCTGAGAAAAGGACGTTGCGCGCGGCGGCGGAGTGTGGTATCATAAGGATGTAAAAACTTCCTTCGCGCATGTGCGTGGGAACAGGAGGCAGCGAATGAACAAAGTCATTACCATCAGCCGCGAATACGGCGCGGGCGGCCATACCATCGGCAAGCGTGTGGCCCAGGAACTGGGCATTGAGATCTATGACAAGGACATCGTCCGGGAGACGGTGCGGGCCAGCGGGTTCGAGACCGAGGTGGTACAGGAGGAGGAAGAGGACGTCTCCAAGGCCAGCACTTTCCTGAAGAGCCTCTGCTCCAGCAGCGTTCACTACCGGGACCCCCAGGAGGTCATCCATGAGGTGCAGAAGGCGGTGATCCTGCAGTTTGCCAAAAAGGGTCCCTGTGTGATTCTGGGTCGCTGCGCCGACGACATTCTGCGGGAGAGCGGGGTGGAGGCGCTGAATGTCTTTATCCACGCCGATGACCTGCACCGGGCGGTACGTATCAGCGAGATGACCGGCGTCACCAACGCCACGGAACTGCAGAAGCTGATGGCCAAAAAGGACAGCAGCCGCCGCAACTACTATGAGCACTACACCCGCAAGAAGTGGGGCGACAGCCACAACTATGACCTGACGCTGGACAGCGGCAAGCTGGGCGTGGACCTGTGCGTGCAGATGATCGTGGAGGCTGCCCAAGCCGGAGAATGAGTAAATACTTCAAGGGCCGGGGAGAAAATTCCCCGGCCTTTTCCGTTGCTCCCGGGCCGGTTTTGTGCTATACTGGCTTCGATTTTGGAGAAAACGAGGAGACCAGCATGTTTACCGGATTTACTGACGAGACCGTGGACTTCATGTGGGGCATCCGTTTCAACAACGAGCGGACCTGGTTTGAGGCCCACAAGGAGACCTACCTGACCCAGCTCTACCAGCCCATGAAGGAGTTGGGGAGCGAACTTTACGACTTTCTCCGGAAGAAGCGGCCGGACGGAGACCTGATGTGCAAGGTGAGCCGCATTTACCGGGATGCCCGCCGGCTCCACGGCCGGGGGCCCTATAAGGACCACCTGTGGATCGGTGTGCGGCAGCCGGCGGACGAGTGGACCGCCCGGCCTACCTTTTGGCTCGAGGTGACACCGGATGGGTGGAGCTACGGCATGGGCTACTGGATGCCCAAGCCCGTCACCATGGCCAAACTCCGCGCCCGCATCGACCGGGACCCCAAGACCATGGAGAAGCTGACCCGGGCGCTGAACGGACAGACAGAATTCGTCCTGGAGACGGCGGATTATAAAAAGCCCCGGAGCCAGGCGCCGTCACTGCTGCTGGAGCCCTGGTACAAGGCCAAATCCTTCTCCCTCTGCCATGAGGACAAGCTGACGGAAGAACTGTTCAGCCGGGAGGTGGTGGACCGGGTAAAGACCGGTTTTGAATTTCTACTGCCCTATTACGACTATTTTGTGACCCTGGACGGAGACCCCGACCCCAGGGAACCGTAAAGAAAGGAACGATACAGATGAAAGCCTGCCCCGAAAGAGAAGCAGCCCTGGCGCTGCTGAAAAAGTACAATTCTGAACCCTTCCACATTCAGCACGCATTGACGGTGGAGGGCACCATGCGGTGGTATGCCAATGAACTTGGCTACGGCGAGGACGCGGACTTCTGGGCCACCGTGGGCTTGCTCCACGACGTGGATTTCGAACAGTGGCCGGAGGAGCATTGCAAGAAAGCTCCCGAACTGCTGGCGGAGATTGGCTGCTCCGACGAGTTCATCCATGCGGTTTGCTCCCACGGCTACGGCCTGTGCTGCGACGTGGAGCCCACCCATGAGATGGAAAAGGTGCTCTTCGCGGCAGACGAGCTGACGGGTCTCATCGGCGCTGCCGCCCGGATGCGCCCCAGCAAGAGCTGCATGGATATGGAAGTCAGTTCTCTGAAAAAGAAGTTCAAGGACAAGAAGTTCGCCGCCGGCTGCTCCCGGGATGTGATCAAGGAGGGCGCCGAGCGCCTGGGCTGGACCCTGGAGGACCTGATGGAAAAGACCATCCAGGCCATGCGGAGCTGTGAGGCGGAAGTGAACGCCGCCGTGGAGGCCCTGTAAACATAAAAAGAGTGTCCGGGAATTCCCGGACACTCTTTTTATGCTTCCTGCTGGAATTTCCGCAGACTCCGGTTCAGCGCCCGGGTGTCCCGCCAGCAGGCCACCTGCTCGCCGAACCAGATGGCCGCCAGGCCGCATTCCAGCAGGGCGATTAGCAGGATGTCTCCCCACAGGGGCACGCCGGGGAACCAGCCGAACACCAGCGCGCCGCCGATATACAGCACGTTGGCGCTGACGGCCCACACGGCCAGCCCCTTTTTGGAACTCCAGTTTCCCGCGGGCAGCACCGCGTACTGGATGGCGGAAAAGACAAAGCTGACCAGCAGCATCTCCAGCATAATCCATGCATTGACGGCGAATCGGCCCTGGAGTGCCTCAGTGATGGCCTGGAAGACCACGAGGGCGGTGGTGTACAGGCTCATGTAGAGCTTGACTTCTATACCCCAGCAATAAAAACGCAGAAACTGCTTCATAAAAAATCCTCCTTCACATTCCCAGCCGCTCCCGCAGCAGCGGCCCGTAGTGCCGGGAGATCATGACCTTCTCCCCGTTGCGCATGGTGGCCTCAATGCGGCTCCCGGCGCAGCTTTTCAGCTGCCGGATGCCGTGGAGGTTCACCACCATGGACCGGCTCACCCGGCAGAAGCCCAGGGGCTCGTACCGGCTTTCCAGCTCCGCCAGGGTCAGGGCGGTGCGCCAGACTGCATTCTCGCAGTACAGCCAGGCCTTCTCCTCTATGGATTCGGCGTACAGCACCTCGCCGGGGCGGAGAAACACCATCTGTTTGTCCTCAGTCCAGCCGCAGATGGTCTGCATCCCGGACCGCAGCAGCGACAGCACATGGAGCATCTCGTCATCCAGATCCCGGCAGCGCAGCACGATCTCGTTTTCCGGCACATCCTTGTGTTCCACTGTGATCTTCATGATCTCCTCCTTCGTCAGCTGACAGGATGAGCATAGCCTATGGCGGAAGAAAAGGCAAGGGGTGTGCCGGTAAGGTGCGGTTCCGGTGGGGCAGAATGCAGCAACACGCAAGGGCAGACCGCCCTTGCGTGTTGTTGTTTACAGAAACAGCCGCACCGCGCACCAGACCATCAGCAGGGGCATGACCTTGTTGACGATGGCGGCGTACCGGGAGAACAGCACCCGCAGCAGGGAGCCGAACCCCGCCCAGCACAGGTTCAGGCAGAAGCCCAGGAAGGCCAGCAGCAGGGCGAACAACAGCAGAGTCACCGGCTGCCCCTGGTACAGGGGGAGCACATAGCTCTGCATGGACACGATGCAGTAGACGTAGATCTTGGGATTGACGAACTGGAGAAAAAAGCCATCCCGGAATCCGCTCCGGGTGGCAGCCGTGTCTCCCACGGCACCCGCCCGCCAGGTCTTCCAGGCCAGGTACAGGATGTAGCAGGCGCCCAGCACCAGCATGGGCTTCCGGATGGAGGGAATCAGGGCCTCCAGCGTGCTGCACAGCAGCGTGCAGGCCAGGGAGACGATGGAGAAGCCCGCCCGGATGCCGAAGATGTAGGGCAGGGTCCGCCGGAAGCCCAGGCGGCTACCGCCCACCATGGAGGACAGGGTGTTGGGCCCCGGCGTCCCGGCGGTGACCAGCACGTAGAGGAAAAAGCGCGCCCAGGGGAACATAGGGAAAACCTCCTGGCATGGCACAGCCCGGACTTTCGTCCGGGCTGCCTTGAAAGCAAAATTTTTATTCCATGGAAATGATATAGTAGTAGACAGGCTGTCCGCCGGGGAGAACGGCGATCTCCGCATCGGGGCATACGGCCTGGAAGGCGTCGGCGGCCTTCTGAGCCTCTTCCTGGGAGACATCCTCACCGTAGTACAGGGAGATGAAGGTGGCGCCCCGCTCCAGCGCGTCGGTGGCCAGCTTCTCCAGCAGGGAATCCAGGGAGGTGTCGGTGCCGAAGAGCTTGCCCTCCTCCAGGGCCAGATAGTCGCCTTCCTTGATGTCGAAGCCGTCGAAATCGGAGTTCCGGGCGGCGTAGGTGATCTGGGCGGTGGTGACGGTGGACAGGCTCTCCTCCATGGCGGCGGCGATGTCCGCTGCCTCGGGGGCTTCAAAGTCCACATTCATCATGGCGGTAATGCCCTGGGGTACGGTCTTGGTGGGGATAACGATGACGGTTTTGTCCGTCAGGGCGTCGCACTGCTGGGCGGCCATGATGATGTTGCCGTTGTTGGGCAGCACGAACACCACCCCGGCGGGGATCTTGTCCACGCCCTCCAGGATGCTCTCGGTGGAGGGGTTCATGGTCTGCCCGCCGGACACCACGCCGTCGGCGCCCAGGTCCTGGAAAACGGCTGCCAGGCCGTCACCGGCGCAGACCGCCAGGAAGCCGTACTTCTTCTCGGGAGCGGCCACCACATGGCCACCCTCCTGGGCGGGGGCGGCTTCCAGTTCCGCCTCCACGGCCTCCAGATCGTCGGTGCTCTGGGCCTGCCGTCCGGCGGCCAGGTCCTCCGCCTGGGTGCGCATGTTTTCGATCTTGGCCAGCTCCAGGGTGCCGTACTTCTGGGCCTCGTTCAGAGCGCTGCCGGGGATGTCAGTATGGACATGGACCTTGAAGGCGTCGTCATCCTCGCCGATCACCAGACTGTCGCCGATGCTGTTGAGGTACTCCTGGAAAGGCTCCAGGTTCACATCGGGCTGGGTCTTGCGTACGATGAACACGGTGTCGAAGGTGAAGGTGATATCCTCTTCAGAGAGGGTGGCGAAGTCGGCCTTCTCCTGGGTCTGGGCGGCTTCCTCCAGCTCGGGCATAGGCTCGCCACGCATCTCGGCCAGCATACCCTCCAGGATCAGCAGGTAGCCCTTGCCGCCGGCATCCACCACGCCGGCCTTTTTCAGGACGGGGTTCATATCGGTGGTCTGGGCCAGGGCGTCGTAGCCCTCCCGGATGGCCTCCTCCAAAACGGCTTCCAGATCGGTCACTCCTTCGGCTGCCACATCCACGGCCCGCTTGGCGGCCAGGCGGGAGACGGTCAGGACCGTGCCCTCGGCGGGCTTCATGACCGCCTTGTAGGCGGCGGAGACGCCCTCCTGCATGGCGGCGGCAAAGGCGGCTGCGTCGGCGGCCTCCTTGCCCTTCAGGCTTTTGGAGATGCCCCGGAACAGCAGGGAGAGGATGACGCCGGAGTTGCCCCGGGCGCCCCGCAGCAGGGCGGAGGCGGTGACGGAGGCTGCCTGGTCCAGGGTGGCGGGGGTGATCTTGTGGAGCTCCGCCACGGCGGTGGCGATGGTCATGGACATGTTGGTGCCGGTGTCACCGTCGGGAACAGGGAACACGTTCAGGTCGTTAATGGCCTGCTTCTGGGCGGTAATGGCGGCGGCGCCGTGCAGCACCATCTGCTTAAACAGCGCGCCGGTAATCTGTTCGTTCATTGGCTCAGCTCCTCCTTACAGGGTCATGGAGTCCACGCACACGTCCACGGCCTTGACGGTCACGCCGGTGTTGCGGGTCACTACATAGCGGACCTCGTTCATAATGGAGCGGCAGACCGCGGGAAGGTTGACACCGTTCTCCACGATGATGTGGAGCTCGATGGAAATGGAGTTGTCATCGTGATATGTGATGCTGACGCCCTTGCTCATGGCCTCGCGGCGCAGCAGGTGGACCAGACCGTCGGTCATGGAGCGGTAGGCCATGCCCTTGACGCCGAAGCAGTTGGTGGCGGCGATGCCCGCAATGTTGGAAAACACGGCGCTGCTGACGGAGATCTCACCTTGTTCAGACTTGAATTGGATCATGAGAACGTCCTTTCTTTCCTTGAATTGGCAAAGGAAGTGAAGCCACTTCCGGGGATACGCGTACTTTTAGAGTTTTATTATATACGATTCTTCTGTAAAGTACAAGTCCAAAAAACTATTGAAATACAAGGGACTTTGCCGTAAAATAAAACAATAACGAAAGAGCAATGGTTCCGGTCCGCTTTCCGGAGCCTCGGAAAGAGTGAGACACATGGCAAAAGGGCCGCTGTATGTGCTGGGCTGCTATATTTTATGGGGCCTGCTGCCGGTTTTCTGGAAGCAGCTGGCGGCGGTGGATTCCCTGTATGTGCTGGGCAGCCGCATCCTCTGGTCCGTGGTGTTCACAGCCCTGCTGCTGGCCCTGCGGCGCGGAGGGTTCGCAGGCGTACGGGCCGTGTTCCGGGACAGACGGGAATGGCTGCGGCTGACCCTGGCCGGCTGCACGATCTGCGTCAACTGGGGGACCTTCATCTGGGCGGTCAACAACGGGCACATGCTGGATTCCAGCCTGGCCTATTACATGAATCCCATCCTGGCTATTCTGGTGGGTACCGTCGTATTCCGGGAGAAGCTGACCCGCATCCAGTGGGTGGCCGTGGCCGTCACCTTTACCGGACTGGTCATCACCATCCTCCGCTACCGGCAGATCCCCTGGACCGCGCTGGTGATCGGCGGGAGTTTCGCCGTATACGGCGCGCTGAAAAAGACGGTCCGGACGGACGCGCTGACCTCCATGTTCGTGGAGACGGTGATGCTGGCCCCGGTGTTTCTGGTGCTGACCCTGTGGATGGAGTCCCAGGGCAGGGGAGCGGCCGGCGTGCTGCAGGGCTGGCAGTGGCTGCTGCTGCCCGTGGCAGGCATTGTGACCTCGGTGCCGCTGCTGCTGTTTTCGGCCGGGATGAAGACCACCTCCATGACGGTCTCCGGCATTCTGATGTATATCAATCCCACGCTGCAGCTGCTGATCTCCGTGTGGCTGTACCATGAGGATTTCACGGTTACCCACGCCATCCTGTTTGCCTTCGTCTGGGGCGGACTGGCGCTGTATCTGATTTCGGACTGGCTTGGGAAAGGCATTCACAAGAAGGAGGAACATCCATGCGCGTGATCACCGGCTCTGCCAGAGGGCGGCGCCTGAAGGAACTGGAGGGAATGGAGACCCGCCCCACCACCGACCGGGTCAAGGAGGGTCTGTTCAGCATCATCCAGTTCGATATTGAGGGCCGCCGGGTGCTGGACCTCTTCGCGGGCACCGGCCAGCTGGGCATCGAGTGCCTCAGCCGCGGGGCGGCCTCCGCGGTGTTCGTGGACCGGCGGGCCGACGCGGTGAAGCTCATTAAAGAGAACCTGAAGGTCACGGACCTGACGGACCGGGCCAGGGTGGTCTCCGGGGACTCCATGGAGTTTCTGAAGTCCCTGCGGGAGAAATTCGACCTGATCTTTCTGGACCCGCCCTACGCGGCGGGGCTGCTGGAGCCGGCCATTGCCCACATCGCAAGGTTTGACATTTTGGCGCCCCATGGTATAATTGTGGCGGAACATCCGGCGGGCACGGTTCTGCCGGCGCTGTCGGCGCCTTACCGTCTCCACCGCACCTACCGCTACGGCAAGATCGGCCTGACCATCTACCGGCGGGACCAAGACCAACAGAACGAGGAATCAGCCTTATGAGAACAGCTATCTGCTCCGGCAGCTTTGATCCCATTACCCTGGGACATCTGGATGTGATCCGGCGGGCCGCCGCCTGCTTTGACAAGATATGGGTCTGTGTCAGCCCCAATGCGGAGAAAAAGAACCAGCTGTTTACACCGGAGCAGAAGCTCCGTCTGGTACAGGCGGCGGTGGCCGACCTGCCCAACGTGGAGGCGGAGCTGTTCCCGGGGCTCTTGGCGGATTACGCCGTGGACCACGGCGCCAACGTGATCATCCGGGGCGTGCGCAACGTCACGGATTTTGACGTGGAATACCAGATGGCCCTCATCAACCGGGGCATTCACCCTCAGCTGGAGACCATGCTGCTGCCCGCCAGCGCGGAATATCAGCATTTCAGCTCCTCCATGATCCGGGAAATGATCCGTTACCACCAGCCGCTGGAGAAGTACCTCCCAGCGTCCATCATCCCCCTGGTGCGGGATATGACTGAGAAAGAAGGAGAATGAACGATGGCAAACAGTGATATCAATCGCCTGATCGATATGTTGTATGAGCGGATCGAGGACGCCAAGGCCCCCGCCCTGAAGCCCAATATGAGCATGGTGGACCGGGATGAAATGCTGGACCTGCTGGACGAGCTGCGGGCCGCCCTGCCGGTAGAGATCAAGCGGGCCCAGGAGCTGCTGGCCGCCCGGGAGAAATTCGTGGACGACGCCAAGCGGGACGTGGAGCGCATGATGCGGCAGGCGGAGCTGGAGGCCAAGACCAAGGTCTCCGACAGCGAGGTGCTGTACGCCGCCAAGGAAAAGGCCCGCCAGATCATCGCCCACGCCGAGGAGCGATCCCGCCAGCTGTACCAGGTGGCCAACGAGTATGCCGAGGACGCCCTGGCCCGGACGGAGGAGGCGGTCCAGGCTGCTCTGGACGAGGTGAAGCAGTCCCGGGTCCGGTTCCGCAGCGCCTCCGCCGAAAAGATGCAGGAGCAGCGGGAAAAGCTGGAGGCCAAGGCCGCGCAGATGGAGGAAGATGCCTGAGGTTCGGCCGACTGTCATGCGCAAAATTTTGTTAAAATCGACGGAAAAATTTCGGAAACTTTTTATATATATCCCAGATGTAGACGACTTGCCTTGCAACATGGGGGGTGTCGACACAATATCTTGTGTCGACACCCCTTTTTTATTTTACGTCAACCGGACAAGGAAGTGCCGGAAAGGAGACTAAAAAGGCCCAAATACCGGAAAAATACCATATTTTCCTTCCTTCCTGTCGGAAAAAAATCCTTGCATTTTTGGGTGAATTTGCTATACTCAAACTACAAGGTGGGGAAAAGTGGGGGCTTTTGGATGCTTAGTGTCACTCTTTCCCCATTCTGTCCCAAAAAGAGGGGAAAGGGGGCGGCTTTTTATGGCGCGGCTGATGGGAAAATCCAACAACAGCATCGACACCAAGGGCCGCCTGGTAATTCCCTCCAACATGCGGGAGGCGCTGGGTGATACCTTCTATATCACCATCGGCGCCGAGCACTGCCTGACCATCTATCCCCAGGCCAAGTGGGAGCAGATGTCCGAGGATATGGACGACCTGCCCTACACCGAGGCCCGGGCCCTGACCTTGCTGTACGCCAACGCGGTGGAGTGCGAGCCTGACGGACAAGGCCGGGTGCTGATTCCCGCCAACCTCCGGAAGTACGCCGGACTGAAAAAGACGGCTACCATCGTAGGCCTGAACACCTCCGCGGAGATCTGGGACGAGGAGACCTGGGCCGCCCGGGAGCAGCGGATGCTGGAGGACGACGACATGGCGGCCGCCATGGATGCCCTGGCCCGTGCCCGGCGGAACCGTGGGTGAGCGCACATGGAATACACACACAAGTCGGTTTTGCTGAACGAGTGCATCGACGCACTGAACATCCGCCCCGACGGGGTATACGTGGACGGTACACTGGGCCGCGCGGGACACTCAAAAGAGATCGTCCAGAGGCTTGCAACCGGCCGGCTCATTTGTATCGACAGAGACATGGCAGCCATCGAAGCCGCCAGAGAGCGGCTGGCTCCATGGATGGACCGGGTGACGCTGGTCCATGGCAATTTTGCGGAGCTGGACGCGGAACTGCGGGAGGCCGGCATCACCGGCGCCGACGGAATGCTCTTCGACCTGGGCGTTTCGTCCCCCCAGTTGGATGACGCCTCCCGGGGCTTTTCCTACATGCAGGACGCTCCGCTGGACATGCGGATGGACACCTCCGCTTCCCTGACCGCCCATGAGGTGGTCAACGGCTGGAACTATGAGGAGCTGCGCCGCATCTTATACGAATATGGCGAGGAGCGGTACGCCCCCGCCATTGCAAAAGCCATTGTGCGGACCCGGGAGACCCGGCCCATCGAGACCACCCTGGAGCTGGTGGACGTTATCAAGGGGGCTATGCCTCCGGCGGCCCTGCGGGAGAAGCAGCACCCCGCCAAGCGCAGCTTCCAGGCCATCCGCATCGCCGTCAACGGCGAGCTGGAGGCCCTGCCCCCCATGCTGAAGGCGGCAGTGGACTTTCTGAATCCCGGCGGACGGCTGGCGGTCATCACCTTCCACTCTCTGGAGGACCGCATCGTCAAGCGCGCCATGCAGGACATGGCCCGGGGCTGCACCTGCCCGCCGGAGTTTCCGGTGTGCGTCTGCGGCAAGAAGCCCAAGATCAAGGTGCTGACCCGGAAGCCCATCGTCTCCGGCGAGGCGGAACTGGAAGAAAACCCCCGCGCCAGAAGCGCGAAGCTGCGGGTGGCGGAAAAATGCGAGACGTTTGATCTGTAAGATCAAAGCCGGAATATACGGACGCCGGGAACGGCAAAAACAGGGACAGGCCGCTGGCCTGACCCGGTGATTCAAAGAATAGGGCCCCGCAAAGGCGGAGCTTTTGTGGGGAAAGGAGAAACCAGCTATGGTAGCGACGGCACGGGAATTGCGATACCGGCAGAGCGGACATGCCGTGGACGGCAGTCTGGCCCGTGATCTGGACTGGGCTGTCCGGGAACGGGAACTGCGCCATGCCGGGGAAGCTCCCCGCTATCAGGAACGGGAACAGGTCCGGCAGCAGCCCAAGGTCCACGCGGCTCACAAGGTCCTGGTCCGGGAGCGCCAGCAGGTCTCGCTCTTCTCCCTGTTGGGCTTCGCGGCTGTGGCGGGGCTGGCAGTCCTGGTGCTGATGAGCTACATCCAGCTGACTGCCCTGTCCGCTGACACGGTGGCACTGAAAAAGCAGCTTTCCGCTCTGGAAACGGAGCATGCCACGCTCACCGCTCAGTATGAGCAGATGTTCGACCTGACCACCGTCCGGGAAGCGGCGGAGGCGGCGGGCATGACCAAGCCCAGCACCAGCCAGATCTGCTATCTGGACATGGGCGGCGGAGACACTGCCGTCGTATACCGGCAGGAGGAGCCCAGCGTGCTCAGCAGCGTGCTGACTTCACTGAACCACGGCGTTTACGCAGTGGTGGAATATTTTAAATGACCTCTGCATTATAATGCAGCAGCCCTTGCCGGTGAATGGCACCGGGTGCTGTACTGATTATACGTTACACCGCGGGGAGGGAGAAGGCCATCTTCTCGCTCCCCGCAGGTCGTTTCTCCATCCCGTCGGAATGTGGAAACGGCCCGCGAGAATCCCTCTGTTTTTGTGCCGTCCTGCGGCGCACCCGTTCAGTTCCAAGGAGGAACCTTTCTATGACTACCAATTCCCGCAGAAAAAGTGATGCCGCCCGCCGCGCCAACCAGGTGGTCCGCAGCCGGACCGTGCTGGTGATGGTGCTGCTGGGTGTGTGCACCTTTCTGCTGCTGTTCTGGAAGCTCTACGACCTGCAGATCAACCGCCATGAGGAGCTGCAGGGGCGGGCGGTGAACCAGCAGACCCTCAGCGCGGTGGTCACCGCCTCCCGGGGCACTGTCTATGATCGAAACGGCTATATCATGGCGGCTTCCGCCACGGCGGAGACAGTCCTTTTGTCCCCAAGGGATGTGGCGGCCTATGTGAAGTCCCAGGAGAAGGCCATCGAAGAAGCACGGGAAAAAGCCGCGGAAAAGGGTCAGACCTATACGGCACCCCAGGTACGGGACCAGGCATATATCGCCCGGGGCCTCAGCCGCATCCTGGACGTGGAGCAGGAGAAGATCGAGCAGTGGATGGCGGACACAGACGACGCCTATGTGATCGTCAAGAAGAAGGTGGAGCAGACGGAAGCCGACCAGGTCCGCCGCTTCATGAACGGCGAGATCGACCAGGAGGGCAACGAGCTCACCTTTGTCAATGACGACGGCAGGACGGTCCTGAAGGAGAACCCCAAGAAGAGCCCTACCAAGCTCCAGGGCATCTGGCTCCAGCCGGACTCCAAGCGCTACTATCCGTACAGCAGCCTGGCGGCCAACGTGCTGGGCTTTGTCAATGCTGACAACCAGGGCGGCGTGGGCCTGGAGGCCAAGTACAATGACGTGCTGGAGGGCACCGCCGGTATGACCGTCAGTGCCAAGAACGCGGCGGGCACGGAGATGCTGTACCAGTACGAGCAGATTTTTGATGCCGAGGATGGCCATGACCTTGTGCTGACCCTGGATGTGGAGGTCCAGTCCTACCTGGAAAAGGGCATTGAAAGCATGCTGGAGAAGTTCGACGCCGCCAACGGCGCCACCGGCATCGTCATGGATGTGAATTCCGGCGCCATCGTGGGTATGGCCTCCTATCCCAATTACGATTCCAACCAGTATGGCATGATCCTGGACAGCACCCTGCAGGAGGCCCTGGACAAATCCCTGGCGGAGATCGAGAAGAACCGCAGCAGCTATGAGTCCGAGGAGGCGTACCAGGAGGCAGTCAGCGCGGCCAGGAGCAACGCAATCAACACCGCCTGGAGAAACAAGTGCATCGACTCCACCTATGAGCCCGGCTCCACCTTCAAGCCCATCACCCTGGCGGCGGCACTGGAGGAGGGACTGGTCAACAAGAACTCTACCTTCAACTGCACCGGCTCCGTGAAGGTGGGCAAGTGGACCATCCACTGCTCCAAGAAAGCGGGACACGGTCTGCAGTCCCTGGAGGTGGCGGTGGGCAACTCCTGCAACCCGGCCTTCATCAACATCGGACAGCGGCTGGGCGGTGAGAAATTTTATGAGTATATGCAGGCCTTTGGCCTGACGGAGCCCACCGGCGTGGACATGATCGGCGAGACCAAGGGCATCGTCAGCAAAACCAGTCTGATGAACGATGCTTCGTCCCTGGCGTCCTATTCCTTCGGCCAGACCTTCAACGTGACCCCGCTGGAGCTGATCCGGGCTCAGGCGGCCTGCATCAACGGCGGCTACCTGTACACCCCCTATGTGGTGGAGCAGGAACTGGACGGCGAAGGCAATGTGGTCTATCAGCACGAAGCCACCCCGGTGCGCCAGGTCATCAGTGAGGAGACCTCCGCCACGGTCAGGGAGTGCCTGGAATACGTGGTGGCCTCCGGCACCGGCCGCAACGGCCAGGTGGCGGGCTACCGCGTGGGCGGCAAGACCGGTACGGCCGATAAGACGGCCACCAGAAACACCACGAAGGAAGTGGTGGTCTCCTTCATGTGCTTCGCTCCGGCGGACGATCCCCAGTATATCATGCTGATCACCATGGATACTCCCAGCCGGAACACCGGCGTCTACGTGTCCGGCGGCAACATGGTGGCCCCTACCGCCAGCAGCATCATGGCGGATATCCTGCCTGTCCTGGGTGTGGAGCCTGACTACACCGCCGAGGAGCTGGCGGGCATGGACGCCGCCGTCCCCAACGTGGTGGGCAAGACCTCGGCGGACGCCAAGTCCATTCTGGAGAGCGCGGGCTTCTCCTGCCGGACCGTGGGCGATGGAGAGACCGTCACCGACCAGACCCCGGCAGGCGGCGCCATCGTGCCCAACAACGCCACCGTGGTGCTGTACCTGGGCGTGGAAAAGAACAATACGCCCCGGGTCATGCCCAACGTGGTGGGCAGGACGGCGTCGGAGGCCAACAAGGTTTTGACGGACGCGGGCCTCATTATGAAGGTGTCCGGCGCCACCACCGCCAGCGCCGGCAATGTCCGGGCCATCTCCCAGAGCGTGGCCGAGGGGACGGAGCTGGAGGCCGGCACAGTGGTCACCATCCAGCTTGGTGACAGTTCGGTGCTGGATTAACGCAGGTTTTGCAGGATTTTTGGCACATTTCTCCGTATACTTCACATTTTCGGACGTCTATAATACCATTGAATGACCATCGGCAAATCAGGCGCCGAAGCTGTGAAAGGAAGCAGACTTTATGAAATTGAGAGAACTGTTGCTTGATATGGAGCTCCTGTCCGCCACGGCGGACCTGGAGATGGAGATCACGGGGGTGAGCTACGATTCCCGGACCACAAAGCCCGGCGACCTCTTTGTAGCCATGGCGGGCTTCGCGGTGGACGGCCACGCCTTCATCGGCAAGGCGTCGGCTGCCGGTGCGGCGGCGGTGCTGTGTGAAAAAGTCCCCCAGGAGAACATCCCCTATGTGCAGGTGTCGGATTCCCGCCGCTGTCTTGCCGTGGTGGGCGCCAACTTCTTCGGCCATCCGGCGGACAGCATGACCATGGTGGCCGTCACCGGCACCAACGGCAAGACCACCACCACCTATCTGCTGAAAAGCATCCTGGAGCAGGCCCTGGGGGCCAAGGTGGGCCTGATCGGCACCAACCAGAACATGATCGGCGATGAGATCATCCCCACGGAGCGCACCACCCCGGAGTCCTTTGAGCTCCAGAAGCTGTTCGCCCGGATGCGGGACGCAGGCTGCACCCATGTGGTGATGGAGGCCTCCTCCCATGCCCTGGCCCTGGACCGGGTCTACGGCGTCCATTACGCCGTGGGCATCTTCACCAACCTGACCCAGGACCACCTGGATTTCCACAAGACCATGGAGGCCTACTGCGATGCCAAGGCCATCCTGTTCCACAATTGCGATACCGGCGTCTGCAACGCTGACGACCCCTGGACGGACCGGCTGCTGGCGGAGGCCACCTGCCGGAAGTTCACTTACAGTGAGAAGGCCCCCAGCGACCTGCGGGCGGAGGACATCAGCCTGGGGGCGGACCATGTCGCCTTTACGGCTGTGACTGCTGAGGAAAGGGTCGCCATCCGGGTCAACATCCCCGGCGGCTTCATGGTGTACAACACCCTGGATGTGCTGGGAGCCGCACTGGCCCTGGGCATTTCCCTGGAAAAGAGCGCCGAGGTCCTGGCCCGGGTTCCCCATGTGAAGGGCCGGGTGGAGGTGGTCCCCACCCCGGGGAAGGACTACACCATCTTGATCGACTACGCTCATTCCCCGGACGGCATGGTGAACGTGCTGTCCTCCGTCAAGGGCTTTGCAAAAGGGCGGACCGTCGCCCTCTTCGGCTGCGGCGGCGACCGGGATAAGACCAAGCGGCCCAAGATGGGCAAGGTGGCGGCGGACATCGCGGATTTTGCCATCGTCACCACCGACAACCCCCGGACGGAAAAGCCCACCGACATCATTGCCGATATCCTGCCGGGCTTTGACGGCAGCGACACTCCCTACGTGGTGGTAGAGGACCGCGTCGAGGCCATCCACTGGGCCATGGACCATGCGGAGAAGGACGACGTGATCGTCCTGTGCGGCAAGGGCCATGAGACCTATCAGGAAGTGAACCATGTGAAGCATCACATGGATGAACGGGAGATCGTAGCTGATTATTTGAACGCTGGAAAGTAAAACGAGAAAACGCACAAAAGGGAGAGAGACCTATGGAGATGATATTGCTGCTGGCGGCACTGGTCAGCTTTGTGCTGACCGTGGCGCTGGGCCGGTTCGTGTTGGCCGAGCTGCGGAAGCTGAAGGCCGGACAGGAGATTCGCAAGGACGGCCCCACCTGGCACGCCGGAAAGGCGGGCACCCCTACCATGGGAGGCATCATGTTCATCCTAGGTACCGGCATCACCGTGCTGGTCCTGGGCTGGGGACGGATGCTGGAGGGAGAATTCGACCACCTGTATGTATACCTGTTTGCCCTGATCTTCGGCCTGATCGGCTTTGTGGATGACTACCGCAAGGTCCGCCAGCACCAGAACGAGGGCCTGACCGCCAAGCAGAAGTTTATCCTGCAGTTGGCGGCTGCTGTGGTGTTCCTGGTGCTGATGCGATATGAGGGCCTGCTGACCAACGACCTGTATATTCCCTTTTTCCAGGTCAGCGTCACCATCAACTGGATCGTGTATCTGATCTTTGCGGCCTTCGTCATTGTGGGCTGCGTCAACGCAGTGAACCTGACGGACGGCGTGGACGGCCTGGCCACCGGCGTTACCTTCGTGGTGATGGTATTCTTTGCCGTGACCGCCTCCCTGTGGCGGCTGACCACCCTGGCCCTGCTTCCCGCCGCTCTGGCGGGCGGTCTGGCGGCCTTCTTTGTGTATAACCACCACCCCGCCAAGGTATTTATGGGCGACACCGGCAGCCTATTCCTGGGCGGCGCCGTGGCGGCCCTGGCCTTTGCCACGGATATGCCCCTGATCCTGATTCCCGTGGGCATCATCTACATCGCAGAGACCATGAGCGACATCATCCAGGTGGCCTATTTCAAGGCCACCCACGGCAAGCGTTTCTTCAAAATGGCGCCTCTGCACCACCATCTGGAGCTGTCCGGCTGGAGCGAAGCGAAGCTGGTGACGGTGTTTTCCGGTATTACCCTGGTGTGCTGCGTATTGGCTTACCTGGGCGTACAGGGGCGGTACTGAGCGCGGGTGCAAAGCGCACGCCGCGCGGCCAGCGCGCCAAGCGTTTTCACGGATGTGAAAACCTTGAAATCGGCCGAATTCAGTTCGGACGATTTGAGTGAAATCCAAGGGCTCCCGCAAAAGCGGAGCTTTTGTGGGAAAGGAGGGGAATTTTGATGGCAACGCAGCGGCGTATGACGCCCGCGGAGCGGCAGGCGGCCATGGAGCGCTACCAGGAGCGGAAGCGGCGGGAGCAGGAGGCCGAGCAGGCCCGCCGGGAACGAATCCAGCGGCGGAAGGAAAAGGAAGCCGAGAGCCGGGAACTGGCCAAGGGCCCCATTGATCTGCCCTTCTGCCTGCTGGTGCTGCTGCTGACGGCCATCGGCCTGGTGATGCTGCTGTCCGCCAGTTTTCCCTCCGCCTATTACGAGACCGACGGTCAGGACCCCATGCATTACTTTGTGCGCCAAGGGGTCTTTGCCGCCATGGGCATCGCGGGTATGTTCCTGATCGGCAGGATCAATTATCAACGGTTCCGGGGCGTTGCCAAGCTGATGCTGTACCTTGCTATTATCCTGTTAGTGCTGGTCATCATCCCCGGCAACCCCATCGCCGTTACCCGAAACAACGCTACCCGCTGGATCGGCGTGGGCGAGCTGTTCACTTTCCAACCCTCCGAGATCGCGAAAATGGCGGTGGTGCTGTATTTTTCCGACAGTATTTCCCACAAAAAGGATAGAATGCGAACCACCCGGTACGGTATTGCTCCCTATCTGCTGATCATGGGCGTCATCGCGGTGCTGATGATGCTGGAGCCCCACCTGTCCGGTACGGTGCTGATTCTGGGCACCGGCGCAGTGCTGATGCTGGTGGGCGGCATCAACTGGGCCTGGGTCATTGCCGCCGTGGGCGGCGCCGGAGGCGTGCTGTTCCTGATGATGTCAGGTATCATCCAATACGGCCAGAGCCGTATCGCCATGTGGCAGAATCCCTTTATCGACGCCCGGGGCGCCGGCTACCAGCTGTCCCAGAGCCTGATCGCCATTGGCTCCGGCGGCCTGCTAGGCGTGGGCCTGGGCAAGAGCCGGCAGAAGTTTTTATATCTGCCGGAGGAGCACAACGACTTTATCTTTGCCATCATCTGCGAAGAACTGGGCCTGATCGGAGCCACCATTATCATGCTGCTGTTTGCGGCGCTGATCCTGCGGGGCTACTGGATTGCCCTCCATGCCCGGGACCGCTTCGGCAGCCTTCTGGTGGTGGGCGTCACTACCCTGATCGCCATGCAGACCTTTTTGAACATCGGCGTGGTGACGGGCCTGCTGCCCACCACCGGCATCTCTCTGCCCTTCTTCAGCTACGGCGGCACGGCGTTGTCCATGCAGCTGGCGGAGATGGGGATCGTGCTGTCGGTCTCAAGGCAGATGAAGCCGACGAAAGCCGGGTAGTATGTCAAGGGGGAGCTGGCTCCCCCTTGAGAATCCCCCACCACCAGTCTGCGGACTGGTGAACGCCGCCCAAGGCGGCTGGGTCGGGGTATTTTCGCCACGCCGCAACGTTAAAAAACATGCCAGTGGCATGTTTTTAGTGTAGGCCACAGCGGCTATGCCGCGAGGAGACGCACTCTGTGCCGCGGCGAAAATGATTAAAATGATTTCTTTTGCGCCGGCAAAAGAAATGAGGTTGATAGGATGGAAAAGAAACTAAACCGCGTGATATTCACCTGCGGCGGCACGGCGGGCCATGTGAATCCCGCCATTGCCCTGGCGCAGCTGATGCACGAGAAGGACCCGGAGACGGAGTTTTTATTCGTGGGCGCGGAACGGGGGCTGGAAAAGGACCTGGTGCCCAAGGCGGGCTATGATTTCCGCACGGTCCACATCTCCAGCTTCCACCGCTCCATGAAGCCCGCGGAAATCAAGCACAACCTGGTGTCCCTCTATAATCTGACCCGGGCGCCCCGGGAGGCGAAAGCTATCCTACGGGAGTTCCGGCCCGATGTGGTCATCGGCACCGGGGGCTACGCCAGCTACCCCATGGTGAAGGCCGCCGCCAAGACGGGCATCCCCACGGCGGTCCATGAGTCCAACATGGTGCCGGGGCTGACCACCGAAATGCTGGAGCCCTTTGCGGACCGGGTCATGGTGGGCTTCGAGTCCTGCCGCCAACACTATAAGCACCCCGATAAGGTAGTGGTCACCGGCACGCCGGTGCGTGGGGATTTCTTTGATTTAACGAAGGAGCAGGCAAAGCAGAAGCTGGGTGTGGATGACGGGCGGCCCCTGGTCGTCTCCTTCTGGGGGTCCCTGGGGGCCTCCGGCATGAACCGCCAGATGGCGGACTTCCTGACGCTGGAGGCGGCCAAGGAGCCCTTCCACCACATCCACGCCGCCGGAAAGGGCGGCTACCCGGTAGTTCTCGAACTGCTGAAGGAAAAGGGCGTGGACCTGGCACAGCATCCGTCCCTGCAGGTGCGGGAGTACATCTACGACATGGCGCAGGTCATGCGGGCGGCGGACTTAGTTATCTGCCGGGCCGGGGCCTCCACCATCAGCGAGCTGACGGCCCTGGGCGTGCCCGCCCTGATCGTGCCGTCTCCCTATGTGACCAACAACCACCAGGAGAAGAACGCCCGGGTGCTGGAGGAGGCCGGCGGCGCGGCTGTGCTGCTGGAAAAGGACAGCTCCGGCCAGACCCTGTTCCAGGCGGCCTGCGGTATTCTCCGGGACCCGGAGAAGCGGGCAGGCATGGAAAAAGCCATGGCTGCTCTGGGCATCCGGGACGCCACGGAGCGCATTTATCAGACGATTTTGGAGATTACCCAGTAACCAGAAATCTCCCTCTCCCATAGGATGGACTGTTGAACCATTCTTTGGGAGCGGAGGGAACGTATATGAGCCAGCTTTTGGTGAGAGGCGGCGCCCGGCTTGACGGTGAGGTGACGGTCCAGGGGGCCAAGAACAGTGTCCTGCCCATTCTGGCGGCCACACTGTTGACCGGGGACCAGGTGAAGCTGCGGGGGTGCCCCCACCTGCGGGACGTGGACGCCTCGATCCGCATTTTACAGGGCCTTGGCTGTGATGCCAGCTGGGAGGCCGACGGCCTGGTGGTGGATACTAGCAGCTTGCGGGGCTGTGCTGTCTCTGATATACTGATGCGGGAAATGCGGTCCTCCGCCATTTTCCTGGGAGCCATCCTGGCCCGGTGCGGCCGGGCGGAGCTCAGCTATCCCGGCGGCTGCGAGCTGGGGCCCAGGCCCGTCGACCTGCATCTGGCGGGGCTGCGTGACCTGGGAGCGGAGATCGACGATACCGGCGGACACCTGCATTGCAGGGCCGCCCGCCTGCGGGGCACTGATCTGGTGCTGAGCCTTCCCTCGGTGGGGGCCACGGAGAATCTGATGCTGGCGGCCTGCGGGGCCGAGGGCGTCACCTCCATTGCCAACGCGGCCCGGGAACCGGAGATCGTGGACCTCCAGAACTTCCTGAATGCCTGCGGGGCCAGGGTGTCCGGAGCGGGGACCTCCACCGTCACCGTGGAGGGCGGCCAAAGACTCCACGGGTGCGTCTACACGGTAATGCCGGACCGCATTGCGGCGGCCACCTACCTGTGCGCGGTGGCCTCCGCCGGAGGCAGGGGCTTCCTGCGGGGCGCCCGGGAGGAGCATCTGGCCACCGTCACCGCCCTGTTGCGGGAGGCGGGCTGTACCGTCACACCGGACGCGGCGGGCATTGCCTGCGCCTGCGAAAGGCGGCTGAGAGCGGTCCGCCCTGTGCGGACGGCGCCCTATCCGGGGTTTCCCACAGACGCCCAGGCGGTGCTGATGGCGGCGCTGCTGCGGAGCCGGGGAACCACGGTATTTGAGGAGAATATTTTTGAAAACCGCTACCGCCATGTGGATGAACTGATCCGCATGGGAGCGGATATTCAGGTGTCTGGCCGGGTGGCGGTGGTCAGCGGGACGGACACCCTGTATGGGGCCTCCGTCCAGTGTACGGACCTGCGGGGCGGGGCGGCGCTGTGCGTGGCGGCCCTGGCGGCGGAGGGAGAGAGCCGCATCATGCGGATCGGTCACATTGACCGGGGATACGAAAGTTTGGAACGGGACCTGTCCGCCCTTGGAGCGGATATTGTCCGGATAGAAACAGAGCAGATCGAGGGGTAACTTCATGGCAAGACGCAGAAATTCCAGCCGGCGGCGCAGGGGGAGCTTTGGCTTCCTCTCTAAGCTGCTGTCCATACTGGTGATCTGCGGCGCCGTGGTGGCCGCCGTGACGCTGTTTTTCCGGGTGAACCATGTGGAGATCCTGGGGGAGCAACGGTACACGGAGGAGCAGATTCGGGAGGCCTCTGCCGTTGAGGACGGCGACAACCTTTACCTGCTGAACAAGAACACCGTGGCGGGAAGCATCCGCACGGCGCTGCCCTACATCGAGGAGATCCGCATCAACCGGCGGCTGCCGGACACCCTGGTGATCGAGGTGAAGGAATGCGGCACGCCCTTCGCCCTGGTACAGGACGGCAGCGCCTGGCTCATCAGCCCCAGGGGTATGCTGGTGGACCAGCTGGACCCCGCTAAGGCGGTGGATTACGGCATGATCTCCGGGTGCCAGCTGCTGGCGCCCACCGTGGGAACGTCTATGGCCCTGGCTACCGAGTACGCCTCCCAGCAGGCGAGTCTGCTGGACCTGATGGCGGCACTGGAGGAGGCCGGGATGCTGGAGGATGTGGACGGCATCCGCCTGGATGACCTCTCCGCCATCCGAATGGATTATCTCGGGCGCTTTACCGTGAAGATGCCCTATGGCGCAGACTATCCCATGAAGCTGAAAATGCTGCGTCAGGCCATGGAAAGCGAGAAGGTGCAGGACAACATGACCGGCACCTTCGACATGACCCGGGAGAGCGGGCGCATCTATCTGGACCAGAGCACGCGGTGAAAAGAGAAGGGCGGCGCGGGAAACCCACCGCTCCTTTCTTTTTCAGAAAAAAACATGGGAAAACGTGTCGGGGCACTTGACCGGAGGGAGAAAGTGTCTTACAATAAACTAAATACATGTACCACAGGATATAGGGTCAAACAGCGGGCTTTTCGGCCCGTTTCTACAAATGATAGCAGGAGGCACCAGTATGGCATTTGGATTGGAAACCGGTCCCGATACCGTTGTGAATATCAAAGTCATCGGCGTGGGCGGCGCCGGCAACAACGTTGTGAACCGCATGGTCCGTTCCGGGACCAAGGGCGTGGACTTTGTGGCGGTCAATACCGATAAGCAGGCGCTGAACGTCTCCAGCGCTACCTATAAGATCCAGATCGGCGAAAAGCTGACCCACGGGCAGGGCGCCGGTTCTGACCCCGAGGTGGGCCGCAAGTCCGCCGAGGAGAGCCGCAACCAGATTGCCAAGGCCCTGGAGGACACCGACATGGTGTTCATCACCGCCGGTATGGGCGGCGGCACCGGCACCGGCGCGGCGCCCATCGTGGCGGAGATCGCCAAGGAAATGGACATCCTCACCGTGGCTGTGGTCACCAAGCCCTTCGGCTTTGAGGGCCGCCGCCGGATGCAGCAGGCCGAGGCCGGCATTGCCGAGCTGCAGGACAAGCTGGATTCCCTGGTGATCATCCCCAACGAGCGGCTGAAGCACGCCACTGACCAGAAGATCACCTTTGCAAACGCCTTCGAGATCGCCGACGATGTGCTGCGCCAGGCGGTGCAGTCCATCTCTGACCTGATCCGGGACACTGGCTTCATCAACCTGGACTTCGCCGACGTGACCGCCATCATGAAGAACGCAGGCATGGCCCACATGGGCGTTGGCCGCGCTGCTGGCAAGGGCAAGGCCGAAGAAGCCGCCAAGATGGCCATTTCCAGCCCCCTGCTGGAGACCAGCATCGAGGGCGCCAAGGGTGTCCTGATCAACGTCACCGGCTCCATGGACATCGGCCTGGAGGAAGTGGAGCAGGCCGCCTCTCTGGTGCAGCAGGCCGTCCATCCCGACGCCCTCACCATCTTTGGCGCCACCTTCGACGAGACGCTGGACGACGAGATTCGCGTCACCGTCATCGCCACCGGCTTCGACAAGGTGACTACTTCTCTGCCCGAGGTCTCTGCCGGAGCTGCCGAGCGGCCAGTGGTCAATGAGGTGAAGCCCATTGACGCGGAAGCAGAGTTGAAGCAGGAGGAAGAAGAGGACGATCCCTTCGACGATATTTTCAAAATTTTCAACAAACGCGATTGATCGCTAAATTTTGGAGGACCTCACAGTCTTTTGGCTGTGAGGTCCTTTTTTCGCCCTGATTTTCAGGAAAGCAAAAAACCACCATGGGACCGCTGCCGCTTTTTTCTGGGTGTGATGCGCAAGCGGACCGCAGAAGATAACTCAGCCGGAACATCCGGCGGTTTGCGATTTTTTTGGAAAGGAGTGTTTTTTGGATTGTATGGAACATCGGAAACAAGAAAAAGGCTTCTGCGGTTCGGAGCGGCGTGTCTCCTGGCAGTTCTGGCCTGCTCGGCAAGTGTGGCGATGGCCGCCGAAATGACGCCCCGGATGCTGGTGCCGGTGGGACACACCGTGGGTATCAAGCTGTTTGCCCGGGGCGTGGTGGTGGTGAAGCTGTCGGACGGCGGTACGCCTGCCCGGGCCTGCGGCCTGCGGACGGGAGATGTTATCGTCAAATGCGGCGGCAGTACGGTGACCTCCACGGAGCAGTTTCAGGCGCTTCTGCAGGAAAGCGACGGCAGCACCACGGACCTTCAGGTGCAGCGCCAGGGCGACCCAGTGACGCTGACTGTGGAGCCGGCACCCAATGACCAGGGCGTCTACTGTATCGGCGCCTGGATTCGGGACAGTATGGCGGGCATCGGCACCATGACCTATTATGACCCGGCCACAGGTGTCTTTGGAGCCCTGGGCCACGGCATCACCGATGTGGACACCGCCCAGCTGATGCCCTTTGCGGACGGCTCCATCCTGCCCTCCTCGGTCAAGGCGGTGAAAAAGGGAACCGCGGGCAACGCTGGGGAACTGAAGGGTGACTTTGACCTGACGACGGACCTGGGTGACCTGTACGCCAACACCAATTGCGGCGTTTTCGGAACGCTGGATGCAGCGGATCATGCCGCGGTGCAGGGCGAAGCAGTACCCACCGGCACGGCAAAGACGGGACCCGCCGTCATCCGGGCCAATGTTCGGGGCGACACGGTGGAGGAATATGATATCGAAATTTTGAAGGTCATTCCCAACGCCTCTGACGGCCGGGAGATGGTGATTTCCGTGACGGACCCGGAGCTGATCGCCATTACCGGTGGCATTGTGCAGGGAATGTCCGGCAGCCCCATCCTGCAGGATGGAAAGCTGGTGGGCGCCGTGACCCATGTTTTATTGAACGATCCTTGTAAAGGATATGGAATTTCCATGGAAACTATGCTGAAAGCGGCGTAAAAAAGCACGAAAGCGGGAGAAATCCCGCCTTCGTGCTGGATAAAAATGAAAAAATGATATATAATTTCTGTATGCGTCAGAAATTGAAGTTTTTCCGCAGCTTTTCGTTGAGCTTCCGGTAAATGCGCTCCCGCATCCATGGCTCCGAGGAAGCGGCTACCGCTTCCTCCAGGGGGAACCAGGCCACCCGGCTGTTTTCGTCGGGCTTACTGCGGACGGGGGCGGAAGGGTCTGCCTCCAATAGAAAGGTGACATTCATGTGAAGGTGGGAGGAGACATATTCTCCCCGCTTTTCATGGCCGGAGACCGGAAGAATCTCCAGAGAGAAGATTTCGTCGGACACGGCCCGGGCTGCCACGCCGCTCTCCTCCCGGACCTCCCGCAGGGCCACCGCCAGCAGGTCCCGCTCTCCGTCGGCGTGGCCCCCCAGCCAGGCCCAGGAGTCGTACAGGTTGTGATAGGCCATCAGGACCCGGGCCCGGTCCGGGCTCACCACCCAGGCGGAGGCCGTCAGATGCGCGGCAGTATTTTCCCGGTGAAACAGGTCCTCGCCGCTTTCCAAACGGTGAAGAAGCTCCGCTGTATCCCGCTCCTCCTGCGGATTCCAGGGGCGGTACGAATGCAGGACTGTTAAGAGGTCCATAAGTGCCTCCCATTGTAAGATTTTTTCCATGATACCATATCCGTGCCCAAAAGGGAAGCCGCAATCCCATGGGCGGCAGGCGGTTGCAGGGGTCTCGAAAAACGTGTCGAACGATTCTGGAATTATTTTACAGGTCATAACTTGAAAAAACTGTAAGTTTATGCTAATTTATAGAAAACGTGACTTAAAGCGTTACGAATCCGTCGCAAATCGAAAATTCTGGTAAAGGACAAGGTAACATGGAGAACAGGAAAACCGTATTACTGGCAGATGCCAACGAAGAATTCCGCAGCATGCTGCGGGAGGTAATCGAAAAAACAGAAGAATTTGCCGTGGTGGGAGCTACGGGTGACGGGACGGAGGCTTTACAAATCCTGGAGCAGCGGAAACCGGATGTAGCGGTCATGGACCTGGTCCTGCCGGGGAGCGACGGCATCACCATCCTGCGGGAGCTGAAAAAGCGGGAGGACAAAACCAAGGTGATCGTACTCTCCGCATTCTGCACCGATCAGGTGGTAGCGGAAAGTGTGAGCCTGGGCGCCGCCTATTTCCTGCCAAAGCCCTGTGATGTGGAGACGCTGCTGGACCGGATGCAGACGGCCTTTGGCCAGCCCGTCACACCGGAGGAACACGCCGTGGCCCTGAAGAACCGGGTGACAGCGGTCATCCACGAAATTGGCGTCCCGGCCCACATCAAGGGCTATCAGTATCTGCGGGAGGCCATTATCATCGCCGTGAACGACATGGAGGTCATCAACGCTGTCACCAAGGTGCTGTATCCGGCGGTGGCCAAGCGATTTGCCACCACGCCCAGCCGGGTGGAGCGGGCCATCCGCCACGCCATTGAGGTGGCCTGGGACCGGGGTGACCTGGAGACGCTGCAGAAGTACTTCGGCTATACGGTGTCCAACGCCAAGGGAAAGCCCACCAACAGTGAGTTCATCGCCATGATCGCCGACCGTCTCCTGCTGGAGAAGAAAAACGGCACGGGCCTGCTGGGCTGAGAAACGCAAACAAGGGAGAGGCATTCGCCTCTCCCTTTTCCTTATGTATGGACACCGAGCCTTTCCCCCACCATGGTCCGCTGGGCGTCGGTGGGTTCTTCCGGCAGGGTGAGCTCCACAACGCGGTCACCGTAGAAAAGCAGATAGGTGTTGACAGGATTCCGGTGGCCGTTTTCCTTTTCAACATAATACTTGCGGTAGGCGGCGTCGGCAACCCAGGTGTCGGGGGCCTCCTCCGGAACCCAATCCCAGTCGATGGTGAACTTGATCTGACGGGATGGGATGGTGAAGGTATCTCCGGTGTTTTCCAGGTAGTCCCGCACCACCGTATCCCGCAGCCAGGGGCGGCGGATGTCCGTGACGGTGCAGGTCAGTGTTATCTGCTTCTGGGGCTGGCCCACGACCTCCCGACAGCTTTGGCGGGAGAGAAAGAAGGTTTGGGTCTCTATCAGGTCCCGGGAGACGTGTTCGTAGGTTTCGCCCGTCAGGTCCTCCAGGGTCAGGGGCAGGTCAATGGGGTCCACATCGTATTTGCCGCCCTGCCAGGTGTAAGTCTCCCGCCACGGCGTATCCCATATCAGGCGGAAGGCGCCCCAGTATACGCCGCCAATGACTGCGAAGGCCACCAGAAAGCTGAGGATCTGCGTCACGAGACGGTTGACCTCCGTGGTCCAGCCGATGCGCCGCATCAGGTGCCGTAGCCCGGCCAGCAGTCCTTGTAGGGCTATCAGTACCACCAGGACGCCCACCAGGAGGAGAGAGATCTGGGTACTCATGGAAAAGAGAAGGGCGATCAGGCAGGCGGTCGTCACCAGCTCATAGGTCAGCCGCAGCCGCCGGTGTCCCTGGGTGGGGGTGAAGCGGCCCTCCGCGTCCGCGATCCGCATGGCCTTGCGGCGCCAGAGGAAGTAGGAGGCAATTTCCGTAGCGCAGAAGAGGACCAGCAGGGGCCAGAGGGCCAGCGAATTCAGGGCGCCAGGGTTGGACAGGGTGTCCGTTGGATGGCACCAAAGGTCCGGCAGATTCCGCATCAGCTGGAACAGCGACAGGGCCAGCAGGATGCCATAGCTGAGGAGGAAGTTCTTCTTCATGGCTTGGTGGACAGCATCCACCTGCACTGCGGCGTCGGTCTCGATGGGGGTGGGGGCTTCCGCGTCACTGGCGAAAATCAGCATTTGTGACCAGCTGGCGGCCAGGGTCCAGCCGGCTTGGGCGCAGTAGTCCTGGAAGGTCTGCTGCTCCTCGCCGGGGGCGCAGTCGAACTCCGAGGCGGGGGCGAAGTAGATGACGGAGAAGTGCATGGCTTTGGGTTCCATCCGGCGGTAGGTCCAGAAGGTACGGCCCATCTTCTCCAGCATCCAGCCCTTGGCAGCCATCTGTTCCAGGTGGGTCTCAATGCCGGTGCGGTCATAGAAGGAGTAGAGGATATACTCCCACTTTTTATGCGGCATCGCTCATTTGCCTCCTTTCAGGGCTCCGGCGGCGGTGGCCATCATGTCCTCCGTGACGGTCCAGTCCCAGTCGAACTGCACCTCCGCGATCCGGTCCAACCAGCAGACCAGGAACTGGTTGATGGGTTCTCCGGAGCCGTACCGCTGGTAGACCTCCTCTGCGCCCCAGGCAGGGGCGTCGATGAGGCGGTATTCGTCCCAGTGTTCCGGGGGGAGTTCCTTGTTGTGCCGCTCCACCCAGGAGATGAAGTCGTATTTGCACAGGTCATAGAAGAGCCCGGCCTTTACGGTGACCAGCTCGTATTCCAGGTTGGGCTGGTCCTGGGCATCCATCCGGGGCCGCTGGGTGTAGGTCCCATGGGTCATCAGGAAGGAACGGTCGACCCGGGCTTCGGTGCTCCACTGGTCATAATCCGTGTCCACCAGGTCTTCGATCCGCAGAGGAATGTGATCCTGGTAGACCTCCCACGTCGTGCCATGGTATTCATAGGTCTCCGCCGGTGGGTGGTCCTCCAGCCAGCCGGAATTGCGGAAAATTAGGGCCGTCATGCCCGCCATGCCGCCCACAGTGAGGAGGATGATCATGCCGTAGGTGACGGCAACGTTTGCCCAGCGTGGGAAGCGCAAGTGCTTCATGGCGTCCTTGGCAGCCAGGGACAGGAAGATCATCAGGCACATGTAGAGGAGCATTCCCGCCATCAGCAGGAACATCCCACGGGACTGCCAATAGGAGGCCAGCATCCACAGGACGATGACGCAGGACCACGCCATCACCAGGATGCCCAGCCACCGGGCGCTCCGCAGGTCCGGCAGGGGAGCGCCGGCCTCCGCCGCTGCTTTGGCTTTCCGCTGCCAGCGGTAGTAGCGGGTCAGCTCCGCAATGATCAGCAGGTCCAGGGGCAGCCAGTTCAAAACGGTGGACAGGCTGGCGGTGCTGGACAGGGTGTCCACCGGGTCTGTCCAGATGCGGTAGCACTGAAACAGAATTTGGAACAGGGACAGGGCCAGCAGCGCCCAGTAGCTGCCGAGAAAGCCACGTTTCACGCACCGGCGAATGTTGGTAAGCTCCACCGCCGGGTCCGTCTCAATCGGGACGGCGTTTTCGTCCTCGGTGCAGAAAATCTGCACCTGGGCGGAGTCCGCCGCCAGATGCCACCCTGTGGCGGCGCAGTAGTCCCGGTAGGTCTCCAGCCCCTCGGAGGG
>Ga0129317_1000544_pt1 | contig 38854 bp, 34 predicted proteins | sample Cm1ome_FD_94430 | JGI IMG/M metagenome (GOLD analysis project Ga0129317, IMG submission 94430) | Eastern black-and-white colobus group fecal microbial communities from Wisconsin, USA - Cm1105 metagenome | ecosystem: Host-associated > Mammals > Digestive system > Large intestine > Fecal | place... | reverse complement strand
TTGGGCTGGGAGCCGGAGCTTTCCCCCACTACCGCCTGACAAACGTGACGCTCCCTACCCGGCACGGAAATCCGCGGCGGGCAGCTCTGCCGCGCCCTGACGGAGATAGGTTTTCATAATAAGAGGGAGCATGTGCAGCTGAGACCAAAAATAAAGAAAAAGTCCTCTGAATCCATTGGAATCAGAGGACTTTTGGTCGGAGTGAGGCGACTCGAACGCCCGACTTCTTGGTCCCGAACCAAGCGCGCTACCAACTGCGCTACACCCCGGTATTGAATTTTTAAGGTCTGCGGTTTTTCTCGTGTCTGTAACTATTCATGTGGTCACACGGATATTTGCCAAGTAGTTCGGCGGCTTCGGGTCAGCCGCTTTTCTTAGTGCTTCAAGGAGTTACGGCGGTTTGTAGGGAACATCGTGGATAGGTGAGTCAATGCACCCGAACCATGCGCGCTACCAACTGCGCTACACCCGGATACAGCTTGATTATTATACGGAATTTTTTCGAGTCTGTCAAGGTCATATTCCCGGAAAAACCCACATAGATTGCAGAAGAAGAAAAACATGGGGAGGGCGACAGATGACTTCACGGCAAAGTGGGCGGCGGATCGCCTCCATATCCGCAGAGCGGCGCAGGCGGAAGACCGGGAAACGGAGCGGGCAGACCGCCGGACGGCGGGAGGAGCGTCCACGCCCCAGAGAGAAGCGGCAGCTGCTGCAGCTGGTGATCTGCAGCGCGATCTTCGTGCTGTTGGTGGCGGCCAAGCTGGTTCTGCCGGAGCCGATGGCACGGGTCAATACAAAACTCTCCCGCGCCATGGAGCAGAATATGGATGTGCAGGCGGTATTCTCAGCGGTGGGGCGCGCTGTTTCGGGAAAAAGTGGCCTGGATCAGACTGCGGATGAGGTCTATCAGGCGGTTTTCCATCCACAGAAGGACGAGGAAGCCGTTCAGGCTGCCGCGCAGATCACCGCTTCGCGGGCGGAGGGAGCCATCCAGGTGCTGCGGGGATACCGGCAGGACGCATCGCAGGACCGGACGGAGCAGGCGCGTCAGACGGAGAATGCCGCCTCTGAGTCCGGGACAGCGGAGGTCTCCACCCTGGCTTATGTGCTGTATTCCGATCAGAATCTTCCGGAGGGTGTCAGCCTGGAGCAGGCGATTCTGGACTTTGATTACTGTACGCCGGTGTCCGGGGAGCTGAGCTCCGGTTTCGGCTACCGGGATCATCCCATTGAGGGCGAGGAACGGTTCCACTACGGCGTGGACCTGGCGGCTGACACCGGAACTGAGGTGCGTTGCTTTGCCGATGGGACCGTCACGGCGGTGGGGGAGAGCAGCAGCTACGGAAAATACTGCATGGTGGCCCATGAGGGCGGGTATGCCACCCTGTATGCCCATTGCAGCCGGATCACGGTATCCTCCGGCAGAGCGGTGCGGCGGGGGGAGAAAATCGCCGAGGTTGGGGAGACGGGTTTCGCCACGGGGCCCCATCTCCATTTTGAGCTGCAAAGGGACGGCGTATACTTGAATCCCATTTACTATGTCTCCGCGCAGTGAACGCTCCTTCTGCGTCTCGTTCGGTTTCTGCTTGCTGACCGCCTGGTTCGCGGCGGTGAACGGCTGGCGGCTGACGGTTCTGGTCCTGGGGGCGGCGGCGGTCCATGAGCTGGGCCACTGGTCTGTCCTGAAGGCATTGGGAGCAAGGGTGCTGGGACTTCGGATTAGCGCACTGGGAGCGGTGCTGGCAGTGGACAGCCGTGGGCTGTCCTATGGAAAGGAACTGGCGGTTACCTTGGCGGGCCCGGCGGCCAATCTGCTGAGCGCGGTGGTTCTGGCCGGAGCGGGGATGGAGACAGCGGCGGGAGTCCATATCGTTCTCAGCGCCTTTAATCTGCTGCCCATCCGGCCTTTGGACGGCGGACGGGCGCTGCATCTTGCGGCGTCGTGGCTGCTGGGCCCGGCGGCCGGAGAGGCGGCGGCCCGGTGGATTGGAGCGGTGACGGCGGCGGGACTGGCGGCAGGATTGTACTGGGTGATGGTAAAAAGCGGCGGCAGCCTGTGGCTGCTTCCGGCGGCGGTGGGAGCACTGTGCGCCGCTGGCCGGGAATGTTTCGGAAAATGAACTTTTTTGTAAAATAATGCTTGCAATCCGGCAATATCTATGGTATCCTATTCAGGCTAAAAGGGTGGTCCTCTGCCGTGCGCCGGCCAAAAGCTGCCGAAAGCGCGTGAAATAGCGGCATGAACGCCTATACAATAGGAGGAAAATATCCATGGATCTCATCAAGGAACTCAACAAGGAAACCCTGCAGAACGAGGTAACCAACGTCAAGATCGGTGACACCGTCCGTGTTCACGTGAAGGTCAAGGAAGGCTCCCGTGAGCGTATCCAGGTCTTCGAGGGCACCGTCATTGCCAAGAAGCATGGCGGCATCGAGGAGACAATCACCGTCCGTCGTATCTCTTACGGCGTCGGCGTGGAGAAGGTGTTCCCCGTTCATTCTCCCTCCATCGACCACATCGAGGTCGTCCGCAACGGTAAGGTCCGTCGTGCCAAGCTGTACTATCTGCGTGGCCGCGTCGGCAAGGGCGCCAAGGTCAAGGAGAAGCTCTAAGAGAGACAAAAAGAGAGGCGTAAGCCTCTCTTTTTTGTTGCAAAAAATTCCCCCTGCTCCCTTCTGTTAGGGTTTATAGGGACACAAATTGAACCAACCTTTGCGAGAGGGTGGGTGGCGAGAGCCACCCGCCCTTTTCGTATATCTTTTTTTGCAGTTATGCCAGTTTTCGTGCGCATTCATCGATTGGCGGAAGAATGGGAGGTTGCTCTTCCTCGGCCAGCATCTCGCTGTCGATGATTCCAATGTCACGATAGATGATGCGGATCTGCTGTGTGGAATGTCGGGAATACCGGACCGCGCGTTCTCCGATTTCGATGCGCTGGATGAAGAGTCGGACCATCTCCGGTGTCAACTGTTCAATGGATGCATACTGTTTTGCCTTTTCGATGAATGCATCTACATTCGCTGCAGAGGCTTTCAGCCGCTCCATCCGCATCTCTTTTTCCGGGATAGCCTCCTGCAACGCTTTTTGCTCGGCATTGTAGTCAGCAGACAACATCCGGAACTGCTCGTTTGTAATGCGCCCCAGCACATTGTCCTCATACAACCGTTTGAATAGGGCAGAGAGCTCATCGTTTCGTCTGCGCATTGTATCCAACTCTCTTTGGAGGGCGTTCATCTCCCGTCGAATCTCCAGAGTGTTCTTCCGGTTGATATGCGCTGCGAACTGCCGTTCCTTCATCCGTGCGAAGTGAGTCACCCTCCGCAGGTCATCCAGCACGATTTGATACAATTCTTCCTCCCGGATGTGGTGGGGCGTGCAGCAATCCTTGCCCTTTTTGCCGTAGGTGTAGCACTTGAAATTGTATGCCTGTTTTCTCATCGTGCTTGCCCGGTGCAGCACCATCGGTTTTCCGCAGTCCATGCAGAAGGCCAGTCCGGAGAAAATGTTCGGCTCGTCCATGTGTTTGGGTGTCCGTTTCTTGTGTTTGCGGACATCCTGCACGATATCCCATTGCTCCTGCGTCACCAGTGCCGGATGCGTATTCTTTACAATGACCTGCTCGCTCTCAGGGTTATAAATCGTTTTCTTGTTTTTGTAGGAGAGCGTGGTGGATTGCAGTCCAACCGTATGGCCCAGATAAACCTGATTGTCAAGGATACCGTTGACCGTGTTGGCACTCCATGCGTAAGGACGGGTCGTATCCAGACTCGCATGACCTTTTCCTGTCTTCCGGTAATAGTAGTTGGACGGAGTCAGAATCTTTTCTTCCCGTAAGATTCGCGCAATCTGATTTGGCCCTTTGCCGGAAGCACAGAGAGCAAATATCCGCTGAACAACCGGTACTGCTTCTTCATCCGGAATGATGTCCTTGCTCTCCGAATCCTTCTTTTTATAACCATACGCAGGTTTGCCGCCCAGTCGCTCACCGCGCTCCGCCTGCAGCTTTTTGATGGAACGGACTTTCTTACTGGTATCCTTTGCGTGGAGTTCGTTTGCCCAGTTGCGGATCGGATTAAAATCGTTGCTGCTTTCCACCAGAGAATCAACAGAATCGTTGACAGCGATGAAGCGGACACCTTTCTGCGGGAAATAGATTTCCGTGTAGTATCCTACCTGTAGATACTCACGCCCCAGACGACTGAGATCCTTGACGATGAGTGTTTCCACCTCATCGTTTTCAATCATCTCAATAACCTTTTTCCAGGATGGCCGGTCGAAGTTCGTGCCGGAGTATCCATCGTCAGCAAGGAACAGCGTATTTTCAAATCCATTATCCCGTGCGTACTTTTCCAGAAGGAGCTGCTGGTTGATGATACTGTTGGAGTCTCCCAGTCGGGCATCTTCCTGACTGAGTCGACCGTAGAGAATATTATATTTTTGGCTTGCCATTCGTACCTCCTTAAAATGGGGCAAGCCGGTACGGTAAACCGAAGTATACCGTACCGGCCTGCACAAGTCTATTGAATTTTCAAGAGTTTTCCGTGCCTTTCCCGATATCTGTGTCGATCAGGGAAAGCATCTTTTCAGTTACCGTTGTGGTAGGTTCTTTGGGGAACATGGAGGAGATGACAAAGCGTTTGCCACCAATCAGCATCTCCCGTTCCCGAATGAAATGGTCTTCTTCCGCGCAGTGGAAGGTATCACGGAAGACGGTAACCACACCGCCATCAGTCATCTTTCGAATTAACGCTCTGTCGGGGTTATAGGTCCCCAGCATTCCTGTTTCTCTGTACTCTTCAAATTCACTTTTCATAAAAACCCTTTCTCCCGAAATCCATTCGGGCAATAAAAATAGCAGACCGTCACATGGTCTGCTGCTGAGTTTGTTCTGCCTGCTGCTGTTCTTCAGTTGCGGGTTTGCCCTGCGTGATCGCAATGGCCACGCCAGCTGCCACACCGATGACTGCGCCGATGTTTTTTGCTTCCTGCTCTGCCTGGATGCGGCGGTAACTTTCTTCATCATCCTCGTCATCCAGCAATGCTCCCGCGGCCACCAGACCATACAGTCCAGCGTGGAGCGGCTTCAGAGAAACAGGTTTCGGATGTTGCTGACCACTATCGCTGTGCCGTACCCCATCGCCAGCAGAGCTGCTACGATGAGCAGCACCAGCATGATCCATTTGACTACTACCATTAGGTCGAAGTCCGGAAGCCAGTTCAGCCATTTGCAGGTACGCTTCTCTTTCTTCTTCCCATCCTGTTCCAGCAGAGAAGTCATCTGCATCAATGTTTTCTGCATCTCCGTCATGGTGTTCTGCACGGCTGTCAGATCCGTGCGGGATCTCAGATTCGGAAGATACTCCCGCATCACATGTACTTCCCGCCCGATGGATTCCGTCTTCTGTGTCAGCATTGTCAGCGTCTCCGGCAGCGGACACTGAATCACGATAGGTGTGATCGGTGAACTCGGTTCCGTGCTGTTCTGCTGATTCGGTTGATTCATCTGTTTCAACTCCTGCAGAGTTTTCCTGTGCTGTGAGTTGTTTTCGTATTCTGAATTCATATTCCATGACCTCCTTGAGATATTTGTCTTCGTGTAATTTGATGTCACGGCACTTCATGCCATCCGGTGTTGTGTAGGTGATGCTCTTGCGACTGTCCTCCCAGCGAACGGCGTAGCCTTCCGATTTCATCAGTGCGATGAATTCTTCGCGACTCCCGGCGAAGCGCATGCAATCGTCGATGGTATTGATGAGCCGGAACTTCCAGCTTTCACCCTTTGCGGCAGCACGGTACTCCCGTGCGCTCATACCTTTGCTTTGCTTTTTTGACTTCTGCGGAAGCACCGAGAGGTGGTGTGCCTGACAGATTTGGTCTGAGATCTGCCGCAAGTCAATCAGCGTGTTTGGATTCTGCCGCAGCTTCAGTCCGGTTTCGAAGCTGACGGAGTTGATGACGAAGTGCGTGTGGACATTATCCGTGTCGCAGTGGGTAGTCACCAGCACTTCCATTCCCGGCCACGCACGGGCGGCGAACTCTTTCGCCACCTCATGCGCCTGCTGCGGGGTGATGTCTTCCCAGTCAGCAAAGGACTGCACATACTGATAGAAGTTCGTACCATCTATTTTTCCGTGCGCTGCCTTTGTGGTTTCGAACTCCAGAATGGAATTGGCTCCGTTGCAGTTGACACCACTAATGAGATACTGCTGTGACTGCTCGTCCCATGTTTTTGTCTCGTGCATACAGTACCGCATAACACCGCGCATAGCACTGAGGTGCTGTTTCTTTTCCTTGACGTACGTTACGGTTGCCATGTAACACCACCTCTCCCGATGCGGTAGAGTTCTTCGTAGATGGATTTCTGTAAATCGATGACCTCCTGAAAGTTGTAAGACTGGAACGCACCCACATTGATCTTGGTGCTGATCTGATTCAGGTTGTTGCCGATGCGTTTGAGTTCCGTAATGAGCGGACGGGTATCTTCCGCCACATGGATCTCTGTCACCAGGGCAGAGGTCAGGATGTAATCTGTCAGGCTCATACGAGCCTTGGCCGCCTGCTTCACAATGGCATCTTTTTCAGCTGGTGTCAGGCGGATACTCAGGGTCTGATTTCTTTTGCGATTCTCGCTCATAATTGCCTTCCTTTCGTTGTAATGAGTGGGTTCGGGCTGCCGCCCGAAACACCCCTTTGGGGTTGGGGGATGTGGACGGCGGACAGCCGGGCGCTCTGCTTGCCCCTCCCAAAGGAGGGAAAATCGCCCCTCGAAAGCCCGTCCGCGGTTTCGGCCCAAAAGCGGAAACACGCCGTAGGATTCCAGTGCAGAGAAGAGTAATTCTCTGCGGCAGGTATGGTTTTATTTGCCGGGACTTCAGAGACAGGGCGGGAAACGCAGCAGTCCCAACGCTTTCCCACACCTGCCAGCAGAGACACATCCGGGACACTTCAGGGACAAAGCAGAGACAAAATAGATTTGCCGCCGTACATGAAACCCAGATGTACCAATGCTTTCCGTGTTCGCTGCCACGGTTGTACCGCTTGCCCCACATCTTTTTCACTACGCTGCGTCTGTGATCTGCTGCACCATGTTCTTTCGCAGACAGAGCAGGCGCATTTTCTTTTTGCCGATCCGAACCTGTTTCGTGTTCTGACCGGACGCCGTTTCAATGAAGCCTTCCTCTGCCAATGCTTTCAGAAGGCTTTTCTGTGAGATGGTAAAAGACTCACCCTGCTCATCGCACAGCTTTCGTACTTCTTTGTGGATGACCTCACTATGCAGATAGAAGAATTCATCATCCTCATACCCGACATAGCTTTGAGGAATAAAATCACAGGAACGGTTTTTGTCCAACACACAAACTTTGCCGCTCTCCAACAGTGCATGGAACTTGCGAACGAACTTGTGCGTCGGCTTGTCCTGGATGATGCTCTCTGCCTGCTCCGCTGCCAGCTGATACAACAGATTCCGGAACCGCTGTTTCACTTCGTCGCACAGTTTCTTTTCCAGTTCACCCTCTGATTCAAGGTATTCCAACAGCATGTCCATCCCCATCTGCAGCAGAGCTACTGCTTCCGGCACACGACCATGGCAATGAATACCGGACTTCTGAAATGCTGAGCGCTTTGCCTCAAAATCATGTTTGAGACGCAAAACAAAATCCTCTACCGCCTCATCATTACGGAGGAAAGATTTCTTCAGCCATTCCAGATAGCCGTACATACATCTCTGGAGTACGCCTTCCGCAGCACGATGCTGATAAAATGTCAGTTCATCCAAATTGACATCTCCGTCATGAAGCTCCAGTCCGAAATATCTTGCCGTGCCGCTCTCTCCAATGTCAGGCGGGAACTCACCTGTGATGATGGCGTTGCCTTGCGGAGGCCGCGCATCCATGGGAGAGGCATCTGCGCGAAGTCTTCCTCGACCGGAACGGTCACCGTAGGCACGCATGATACCCTGCGCGGATGCAGTCAGCTTCGTTTCCTCCTGCCGACCTGCCGGATGGAAGTCATCGATGCATGTCAGTACATCCTTCAGCGCAAAGGTGTGATGCAGAATGCTGTTGAGTGTATCCCGGAAAGACAACGGCAGCTCTGTTCCCGTGAACCTTCCGAAGAAGGACTGGATCAGAGCTGCCAGAGAACTTTTACGGCTGCCTGTCTTTCCGGTGAGAAATACAACAAACTTTGGTTCACAACCGGCGAGTTTCAGAAAATGATTCAGCGGTGTGAGAAACGCAAAGGCCAACAGTGTCAGCAGGATTCCCGGTGGAGCAAGAGGAGATTTCAGCAGTAAGTCCTCCAGGAATCCAATATCGTTTTCCTCGAGACGCCGCTCCATGGTGTAGCCCTGCATCTTACCTGCAAGAGCCACTGTCTGCTCACCATCTCCCGGCATCAAGAAGTGATACTGACCACGAATTCTTTTCCAGCCTGTGACTGTATAAACAGTCTGTCGTTCTGCTTCGGGTGCCGTAGTCTGGATGGCATACCGGATGCTGTCTTTGACACCAGGGCCGGTTTCCAGAATGCAGTCGATGCCCCAGTGTTTATGCAGCCAGTTAAAGTTTCCCAGCTCCTCCGCTGCGATTTCAATCTCAGGAAGTGCGCGCCCGCTTTCATGTACGCCTGCAAGACGGATACGGGTGGAAGTCTCCACACCGTCATCCACCGTGATCTCACTCACGAGCCATGGCGTGAAGTTGCAGAGCTTTCTCTCATACACTTTTTTCGATGTCTGTCTGATTTCACACAGACATCCGTTTTCAATTTTATAATTAGGTGCGTAGTGGATTTTCTTTTCGTTGGTCATTCATTGTCCTCCGTTTCCATGTTTTTTGTAAAAATTATTTTCTGTGTGTTGTTCATTTCACGTTCCTCCTTTGCAAAAAGATGAAGCTCCCGCAAAATTGTGGGAGCAGTTTCCATATTGCTTTTGAAGCACGATATGATACAATGAGAGAACACGGAGGAGGTGACGAGGATGCCACAGCAGAAATACAGGATCTACGAACTGTCTGCGAGAGCCGTCATCAGCCACGCCAGAGAAGTGGATGGTGTTTACCGCTTTCATCTGAACCAGAGAGCTACCGAAAGATGTAGATCCGTTTCGGCTCTCCATGAGCAGGATGACAACGCACTCTTCTATCAAACCATGTGTGTCCTGCATGGCGGCACCTTTACGCCATCCAAACAGAATCGTCTGGTGGAAGATTTGGCGGATGTCATCTTCTACATGAATTTTGAAAATATCTTTGACCGCAGCGGCACCGCGAAGTATATAGAGCGCCAGAGGAAGGCAGAGGACATGTTTCGCCCCGAAGGTATCTGCCTGAACTTTGGTTCCGGAGAACACCGCTATCTTGCTTTCGAGCGTTCCGGCAGCATGAGCCGGCAGGCAAGACTATCTTTTATCCGTGCGGATGTCTATGAGGAAGTTCGCCGCCGCATCATGCTGGACATGAAAATCGAATGGTGCCAGCTGAGTAAGCTCTACGCCTACAACGGTCTGATGCTCTCCAGCGGTATGCGGATCGACGGCGTCCGAATCGAGAAGCGCCACCGTGTCATTGTCATTGATAACCCCACCAACAAAGTTGAATTTACTCCCATCATCACCGTGCGGGACGACGGCAGCAACGCCGCCATGCGGAAGTATCACCGCGAGGAAACCATCGAGGATATCACGACCACCTGCTTTGACGGCGTTGGTCTGATCTCCAAGGAGTATGCCGCTGTCATTGACAAGGTCTACTGCGGTCAGCACATCCACACCTCGTTCCAGATCCGTATGCCCTATGTCAAGGGAATGCTGCATCAGGTGGATTTCAAGGATTTTTTCAAACGCACCGGTACGAAAGTAATCAAGGACATCTGGGGAAAGAATCATCCGGTGGACAGTGTGGATATCATTCTCACCAAAAGTCAGTTCAAAGGATACGGTTGGCTGCGGGATAACGGTCTGTCCTGGGAGGACTATTGGAAGGCTTTTTCCAAATATAATCATGCTCTGTATATCACCAATGTCAGCAAGGAAAGACCGGAGACGCATACGGAACTGAACTATCAGTTCCTGTCTACGGTGTCCATGGAGGCGGACGAGTTCCGGCCTGCTGATCTACCGGATGGCTGGAGGGTTAGTCCGGCCTCTAATCCCCGGCACTGGCTGACGAAGGAGACAGAGCTGGCCTACTATAATTTCTGTGCCGATGAACAGTTCCGACGGGACTATTTTCTGGAGTCCCTGAACAAACGGACGCTGTTCAACAAGAGTCGTGAGTACATTCTCGCCAGCGTCCTGCAAAAGAATCCTCTGTTCATTCACGAACCTGTCTATACCAAACAGCTGAATGCCGCGGCGGAAAAGATTCTGAAGCAGTACTCCGTTGGCAGGCTGATTGTTGCGGGAGACAACCGGTATCTCTCCGGAGACCTGTTCGCGCTCATGCGTCCTTTGGTTTACGAAAGCGTTTTGCCAACGCCGGAGCAACGGTGGTTTTATCAGAACCTTCCGGCAAGCTCTTTTGCAGAAAACAGTTTCTTTGCCCCCGGTGCCGCATACACACACGGGGACAACTGCACGCTTCTTCGTAATCCCCACATTGCCAGAAACGAAGAGCTGCAGCTTTCTGTTTACCCTGCGGATGATGCGCTGCGGAATACTTATCTTGGGCATCTCACAGACGTTGTGATGGTGTCTGCTGAATCACTGGCGGCGGAACGGCTGGGCGGCGCTGACTACGACGGCGATATGATCAAGACCATCTCCGATCCCATCCTGAACGCCTGTGTCAGAAAGAACTACCAGTACGAGGAATACGGGATGCTCTCCAATGCCGTCAACCTTCCGTTTTTGAAAATTCCCGCACTTTCCTCTCACAACAGAGACGCCAATGACTGGCATGCCCGATTTGAGGCTGTCCGCGACACCTTTTCCTCCCGCGTGGGCCAGATCTGCAACGCGGCGCTGGACCGCAGCATCATCGCCTACAATGAAAACTCCGACGCAGAAGAAAAGCGGCGCTGTCAGAGAGAAACGGAGACGCTGGCCATCCTCACCGGTCTGGAAATCGACGCGGCCAAGACCGGCATCCGCCCTGACCTGACAGAGTATCTGGGCACGCGGACGGTAAAACGAACCGCATTCCTGCAATATAAAAAGCTGATAGAAGACGCAGAGGAGCGCCGGGCATGGTATGAACCTACCCATCAGCAGAAGCTGAAAGCATTCTTTGACAAGACTGACTGGGAACAAGTGGACTCCCATGTGGAGCGGCTCCCGTATCTGGCTCTGCAGCTAAAAAAGAACACACCGAAAATCAAACCGCGTCCCGCAGAAGACAGCGAGTTATTTGTGTTTGCGCAAAAGCCGGACTGGAAGGACAGGCTGGACAAAAAAACACTTTCTTCTGTTTCTGCGCTGCTGAAAGATTATGAAGCCTGCCTCTCCCGCATCCGGGCCTGTCGTGTTCCCGTGAAAGACCAGCAGCGAAAGAGAGACATTGAGCGTATCCTCTATTCCAGAGGACAGGAAGAGGTTTACGATGCGGACGAGCTGTACGCACTGTTCCAGCAGATGGAGCCGGAGCAGATTACTCAGCTACGGCAAATGATTCGGGCGGAATCCTGGCATCTGATGGACGAGACAGAGCGGGAACAATTTCTGCTGAAATGGCTGCCGGAAGCAGAGGACTACTATGACCTGCTTTCCGACTTCCGCCATGGCGGCTACCGTATCCTTGGAGATCTGGTCTGTGACATTGACGATGAGAATGCGGCTCGGGAGCGGAAGTATCTGTACCGCGAGACAGACTCCGCCGCATTCACCGCCATGATGCGGGCTTATGTGGAAAAGCCTTTGTCCGAAACCTACCGTGCCGCCGTGTCCAGAGAATGCCGCAGACTGCTGAAGCGGATCGTGCGGCCTGGACTTGCGATCCAGTATGTAGTGGCACTTGGAAAACGCGATTTGCTGTGGGATCTGCTCATCGATCAGATCGAGGGCAATGTGCTTGTGAAGGATGTCTGATATGTTAAACGAATGGAAAGAATTTCAGGCCTATACAAAACTGGTGACTTATACTGCAGCCGGAAAGCGGGATACCACCTATATGGGACGATTCACCTTTGACACCCTGATGGACTTCGAGGGACTGTCCCGTGTGCTGACGATCCTCGCAAGAGGCTACCTGTTCCACACAGAAGATGGAGCAACGATTACATCACCACGGGAGAATATGGACTACGCCCGTCGTGCGCTGTGTGCATGGTGCAGTATTCCGGACAGCAAAAAAGCCACGCCCAAAGAGGCATGGCGGTTCCAGTCGGATTTCAGAGCGCTTCATAGTGAGTTCCCGGAACTGGTGGACGAACATGGAGGCGGCTGGTTTTATCGCCATGTCCACGGCGTAGCGGATTTTGTCATCTCCCATCTTAATGTGACCAGTAAATCTGCGCAGGATAAATGCCTTTTGATCCAGAAAGGGTTTGATGCGGCATGGCGAAAGAAAGTCATCCAGTTCCAGACGCCGATTTTTTCTCCGGGCACAAAGGGCCAATGGATCATGCGCTTTGACGATGCCATTGCGGACGCGCTGGAGCTGGGACCGCTGCGCCAAGACGAAGTGTCACTCCCTCCAGAGTTGGAGGAACGGATTGGGCGGATAACGCCGAAGGGAATGCCTCCGGAAGTGATCCCAACGCTGATCTGCTACTATAAGGTCAATAAACCGGAGGATTCCGATTGGGTGGTGCTGCCCGTAGCCAACTTCGATGCTTTCTTTGGGAACACCAGTTTTGGACGCAAATATCTGAAAATGATCCCGCAGGAGATCATGGAACGGTCTGATTCCGGCTATGGTGTATGCCGGTATCGGGTCACAAAGGAATATTTGATACTTTGACTAAAAGATGCGGCTGGTTCCTCAGAACCAGCCGCATCTTTTAGTTTGATTACGGTCCGTAGGGATTATAGGCGTTGGGGTGTCCCACCATCATGTAGCAGAACGCTCTGCCGTTGTCGATTGTGACGCCGACGCCGAGGGTATCACAGGCTGCGTTGACCATCGTTTCGAAGTGACCGGGTGAGTTTACCCAGTTAGCGACTGCCTTTTCTGCAATTCGATTTATTCCGGTTCCGACCAGAACGGTGAGGTTGGAACCGAACCCATGGGGATACCCACAGGCTATGACGGTCAGACACTCTTCTTTGTTTTTATGGGATGTGTTCAGCATGGAGGAACATTTCTGCGCCGCGTCCATGAGGGACTGGTTGACCGTCAATTCAGAGACGCCATTTTCTCTGCGAACTTCATTGATGCGCCGGATCATCTCCTGCCGTATTTCTTCGATGGTGGGCAGTTCGTTTTCCTCCTGTACCGGAGCCACACCGGTGTATGGAGCATCCGTTTCGATTTGGACGCCGTTGGCCCAGTACACATTGAATCCGACCTGCTGCCCAATGTCTCGCAGTTTCACATAGTTTGAACCGCCGATGTTGTACGCTGTCATGGTCACCTGCTCTCCGTCCACATAGATGTTCTGCCAGGTTGGTTCGGCTGTGATGCCAGCAGCTGCGGCAGTGGCTCCGCTGAACAGCATGGCACCGCACAAGATACCCAGGGCAAAGTCTTTCTTTTTCATAGTCAGTTTTCCTCCTCAGTCATAATAGAACAACGGACATCTTCATCAGCGGTTTGTTCGCTGCGAAGGTGTCCGTCGTACTTTTTCAATTCGTGTGCCAGTTGTGTTGCCAGCTTGAAGCCAAAGATGAAGCTGTCTAAACCAATTTCGTCTGCCAGCCGGTCTTTGCCATCGATGATCCGCAGTACCAGCTTACGCTCTGGCTTGCCCAGAACATCGATGAGCTGCTTGTGGCAGTCATCCAGTTCCTGCTCAGTTTCTTGGTTTTCATGTGGTGTGTAGAGATTCCAGTACAGTGTTTTCAGCAGTTCCGTCATGTGTCTCGCCTCCTTTAGCAAGACAACATACCACATAAAATATCATAAAGCTATCGAAACGTTGAAAGAATTTTAAAGCAACTTCTGTGACCGGTTTTCATAGATCAGTGTGAATCTCACTTTAGAACTTGCCGCTGCTTCCACCGTGTGTTCGCCCGGAGGAGGATGTGTGGGTGGAAGAACCGCCGGATTTTTTGGCCTCGCGCTTATGCCGCTGGATCTGACTGTAGAGGAACATCTCCCGGCGCTCTGTAATGTTCATGCTGCCGGGCTTCACATACTGCGAGGCAGCGGCCTGGGCATGAACGGTTTTGAGCTTGCCTTTCATGGAGCCGGTCACGATCAATGCGGCAAACAGACCGATACCGACGGAGATCAGCAGACTCCTTACCATGTGGAACGATCCCTTGGGCAGCGTTCCCACATCATAAGGCGCTCCTGCTTTGGCCCGTGTGATAAATTCGTCGCACAGCTCGGCGTAGGTATCAAATGCCGCGGCGTATTCTCCTTCGGACAGGGTATCCAAAAACTGCCCCGTCAAATATTCCTGCCCGGCATCGGTAAAAGCGGTGATGCCGTATCCGGAGGTGGAAATGGCCCATTCCCGGTCATAGTCAGAGATCAGCAGCAGAATACCGTCAGGAAGATACCCGTTTTCCTCATAGAAAATATCGGCAAAGTCCGTGATGTCCTCTCCGAACAGATCCGGGATGGTAACAATCACCACGTCCAGTCCCTGCCGGGTGCTGATCTCGTCCAGCTTGTTCAAAAGCGCTGTTTCTTCGCTGTCTGTCAAATAGTCCGCGTTGTCAACCAAACACGGGGACGATCCCGCTGCATGGGCCGGAAGCACCACCGACATACACAGGAGCAGCAGGCAGAGGAACGATAAGCATCTCTTTTTCATTGTCTGCACCTCCTTACAGCAGCCACAGGAGATAGGATGCAGCAAAGCAGGCTGCACCGATCAGTCCTGTCAACCCAAACAGCCATTTTTTATAGGCAGCCTTGTCCACAGGCAGGTCGCCCACCAGCTTTCCGGTCTGGCCGTTCATAGCAAAGGTGTATTTCTGCCCGTTCCAGGTAGTGTTCAAAAGCCACACCGGGAGCAGGGCGTACTTGACCGTACCGTTTTCCAGCCGGATGCTGGATGCCTCCGGGGTCACCGTGATGAAGCCCTGGACGGTGGATGCGAAGGCGTCCTCCGCACTTTTTTGGATGCGCTCGTTGGCGCGCTGGATGCTCTGCTCCGAGTCCACATCATATTTGTCAGCCAGATATCCTGCCAGATACGCCGTCTGGAAATCCACCGCTTCCGACAGGTCGAAGGGCTCGATGGACTCCAACAGGTCATCGGTCATTTTTGTGGAGCCGTCCACCGGAACATCTGCAAAAGCGATGCTGCCGCCCCGGGTCACGGCGAAAAAGCTGGTTTCCGTGTAATCAAAGTTTGCGTCGCTCCAGCTGCGCACGCGGGTGGCTTTGTAACGGATATGTGCGTCCGCACCGGCATCAAAGAGCCAGAAGGGGACATAGATGCCCTTAATCTCGTCGATATGGTTTTCATCCCTAAATACCTTGGGCAGCAGCCGTTTTCCCCCGTAGTGTTTTTTCAGTGCCTCCTTCGCCGCCTTTTTGTCCAGCTTGAAGGGGATCACCAGATCCGGCTTCAGACTGCCGGACAGCTTGCCCATCATGACCACCGGATTATCGCAATAGGGGCAGGAGGTGGCCGCCGTGGTCTCATCGCCCACGATCTCACCGCCGCAGGACTTGCAGACATAGGTGCAAAGAACGTCAGCTTCTCCATTTTTCCATTCCGAACCAGCGGCATTTTCCCAGATCATTTCCGCCTCAGGTTCATTTTTCAATTCTGTGTCGTAAGATGCCAGAGTTTCCATTTCAAATTCCGTATCACAATACGGACATTTCATCTTCTGTAGCGAGCTGTCGAACTCGATCGCGCCGCCGCAGCAGGGGCACTTATATTCCTGCAATACCGCCATGCATTCCACCTCCTTATGGCCTCTTACTTCTTGTCGTTGTCATCAAACAGATCGCCGCATTCCGGGCAGAACTTGGGCGGATTCCGGGGATCTTCCGGCTCCCAACCGCACTTGTCACAGCGGTACAGGGGTGCACCCTCCGGCTTCTTTGCACCGCAGTTCTGGCAGAATTTGCCCTTATTCACGCTGCCGCAGGAGCAGGTCCACCCGTCCTCGGCAGGCTTGGGGGAGCCGCACTCCGGGCAGAACTTTCCGGTGGCAGTGACCCCGCATTTGCACTTCCAGCTGCCTGCCTGCACAGGCTCCGGCTTCTTGCTGCCGCATTCGGGGCAGAATTTTCCGGTGGCAACTGCGCCGCAGGCACATTTCCAACTGTTTGCGGCAGGAGCGGTCTGCTGTGCCTGCTGTTGCTGTCCCATGGCAAAGAGATTCTGCGCGTTCATGCCGCCGCCTGCGTTCATGGCCATGCCCATTCCCATAAAGCCGGTCATGGCACCGGCCTCGTTGGCGGCGGCAGCCTTCATGGCGTCGGCCTGCGCGCCGACCAAGGTAGCACCGGCCATCATGGGATTCTGCAAAACAGCGGTGCGCTGGAGCTGCTTGATCATCTACGCGTCCTCGGGAGGCAGTGTGACACTGCCAAGGGCGATGCTGACCACCTGAAGCCCCCGCAGCTGGCCCCACTTCACGGAAAGGGCCTCATTCATGGCGTTTTCCAGATCAGTGTTGTGGGCAACGATCTGGTTAGGTCGCAGCTCCATGTCAGACAGCCTTGCAAAAGCGGGCTGCAGAGCGCTGATAAACTCGGATTTCAGCTGGCTGTCCAGCTCGTCGCGGGTGTAGTCCTGAGAGACGTTGCCACAGACCTTGGTATAAAACAGCAGCGGGTCAGCAATGCGGTAGGAGTACACGCCGGAGCAGCGGATGGAAACATCCACATCCAGTCCGATCTTGGAATCCACCACACGGAAGGGAATGGGATTGGGGGTACCGAATTTGTTGTCGATCAGCTCCTTGGTGTTGAAATAATACACCCGCTGATCCTTTCCGGTGTCACCGCCAAAGGTAAAGCGCTTGCCCACTGTGCGGAAGGTCTCCAGGATGCTGTCTCCCAGCGATCCGGAGAAGATACTGGGCTCGGTGGAAGTATCGTATGTAAATTCTCCGGGTTCGGCGCAGACCTCCACGATCTGGCCCTGCTCCACGATCATCATGCACTGACCGTCCGCCACGGCGATGACGCTGCCGTTGGAAATGATATTGTCATTGCCCTTGGTATTGGAAGAGCGGGAGCCGGTACGCTTGCGGCCTTTCACTACCATTGTGTCTTTATCCATTGCCTCGCAATAGAAGTATTCCTTCCACTGGTCGGCCAAAGTTCCGCCCAGAGCACCCAAACCTGCTTTAATAAGTCCCATTGTAAAGCTCCTTTCCGTTCATCATCAGGTTTATCGGGGCAGGGTCACAGCTAAAAACTCTGCCCCATATTCTTTTCTTGGTTGAGATCGCTTCCTCCAAGCATTGCCCTGATCTTCACACCATTAAAATCTGCCGTCTGCCAGCCAGACCATACACTCCTCCAGCTCCAGCAGCAGCCAGACATAACTCTCGCCTCCCATGGTCCAGGCGGAAGCATAGTAGTTCCGGCCATCCTCCAGGGTGATGCAGATGAGGGAATCCTCATGATCGTAGGTCCAGGTGCCGTCGCTGTACTCGCTGACAGTCTCAAAATAGCTCTCGCCGCCCGCATTCAGCTCCAGCGATACATGGACATACGTCCCGTCCTCTTCCTCATAGGGGAGCATGACCGTCTCGCCGGATTCCGGGTTGACCATGGCGTAGCCATACCAGAAGGTTTCGCTGAGAAACACCTCGTCCACGGCGGCGTTCTTCATGGTGTCAGGGTCAAACTCGACCCAATCTTCATACCCGTATTCCGGGTATTCGTAGTTCTCGCTCCAGACACAGTCCTCGGTGTAAATATCCTCATGGAACATATAGTAGGACGTCTCGTTGTCCCCAAAGACGCACTCATAAAAGGCCAGCTCCGAATAGGGCGTCGGCTCATACTGGTCATAGCCGGAGGAGCCGGTCAGGCCACAGTTGTGAAACTCAAAGCGGCCGTTGCCGTCGAGGATATTCAGCGCGCCATAGGCGCAGTCCCGGATGGTGCTGCTGTAGACATACAGCTCTCCGGTGCCGTCATAGCACGCAATGCCGTAGACGCCGCAGCCATAGAGGTCCATGGCGCTGAGGTTGATATTCCGACAGCCGAAAAAGTCCAGCACGTCGCCGGAGCAGGCCCCGGTCTCCGTGTGTCCCATGGTCAGGCCGGAGAGGGTGATGTCATGGCACTCCTCGAAGTTCAGCACCTGGGCGTACCGGGGCTCCACCACGATCTCCGTCAGATTTTCGTTGTCGCCGTGGATGGACAGCCCATCCACCCGCCGGATCACCACCTCCACGCCGTCGTAGCACTTCCGCAGCTGTACATAGGGGTGTCTCTCGTTCCAGCTCTCTCCTTCTTTCTCCCAGACATACTCAATATACTCACTCATGTTGTAATATCCAGGCTTCAGCAGGATTCCCGTATGGGGACCGATGGCCTCCAGCAGCTCCTCGACGCTGCCGACGGTGACTGTATCCCCCTCCGGGGGCGCAGGATCGTGCTGTACCCCATCGCCGCTGTCCTCCGGCGGCAGAGTCTCCACGCTTTCAGGAACAGTCGCGGGCGGAGGATCGGGCTGGGCGGGCGTTTTCGGATCACCGCCGCAGCCTGTCAGCACAGATAGGAGAAGGACGGTCAGGGCAAGGATGATACAGCCGGAAAAGAGGTGTTTCCTCTTCATATCATAACCTCCTCATTACTTCAGTTCGGGCATTCCCGCCGCGCCGACGGCGAAGGCCATCATGTCCTGTGCCATGGAATCAAAATCGTCCAGATAAAACTCCTTCGGATCGGTGGGGACTCTATAGATATCGATGGGAACATACCCAGGACCGGCGTTCATCTCTCCCACTCCCGTTACTTTCCCGCCGCTTACGTCGTACACCCTGAGAGCGAACATTGGCACCGGCCCGCCCTCATACTGCTCACAGAACAGGTACAGGTAGTGGCGTCCGTCCTCTGTTTTGACATAGTAAGGAATAAAGCCGTCGGCAAAGCAATCCTCATAGTGGTAACTGCCGTCGGCGTCGGCGTAGATGCCGAGCTTTGTATACATCCCCACACCGCTGTCAAAATAGCCGGTGACATTCAGCTCCTCCAGATCGCCGTCGCCGTCCAGGTCGGTGAAGTACGAACTGTCCATGGGAAGCTCCACCATATAGGCATCGGGAACAGCCATGTACTTTTCTGCAAACAGCTGGGGATACTCCGCGAAAGAGACGGTGGCGGTCTTCCCGCCGTTGCCCGGCTCTTCCAGATCTCCGTCTGCAAAGTAGAAAGTAACGCCGTTATAATCCAGTGTCCAGCTGAATCCGTCATAAGGCGTATTAGCGAAGTATGCCTGCACAGCGTCCCGGTAGTCGAGATCCCCTGCCCACTGGTGGCTGTTCAACTCATCTGCCACCGCGTTGGCCAGATCGTTGCTGACATCGACGACGTCGTTCAGCGACAGCTCCTGACCGGTCTGGGCATCGTAGTTGGTGCCGTGCATCCCGCGGAAATCCTCGATCCAGCCATAGTCCGAATAGGAGTCCGACAAGAGGCTTAGAACCACACAGTCGGCCCGGCGCACCTGGATGTCCAGGGCGGATACAGAAGTTTCCATGTTTTCTCCTGTCCAGGGAAGTTTCTCCCGGGCGGTGGCACAGAGATTGTCGTATTCGTCCTCCATACTACGCTTGACCATATTGGCCGTCTGCTCCAATGTCTCTGCCAGTTGAGGGTATTTCGCGGTGTCATTCTGCCATAAAGTCACGTGGGAATATTCGCTCTGCACCAGTAGGGCATCATCGGCCCAGTCGTAAAGGCCGTAGAGTTGCTTTTGCAAGGAAAGCGTCTGCACATCGCCATGGCTTGGGAGAGAGGGCGTTTCCGTTCCGGGGTTTTCTGCTCCGGGGGATTCCTGCTGGGGAGGCTCCGGAACCTCGGGTGCGGGTGTGCTGGGCTGTGCGCTCTGCTGGGGAGACTGGGTGGAAGGTGTTTCACCGCTTGAGCCACCGCAGGCGCACAGACACAGGAGCATACACATGGACATTAAAAGCGCTGCCGCTCGTTTCGATTTTCTCATTGCCATTCTCCTTTCTGGCCGCTTATGCCCAAGGATCTTCCGCCACCGGCACCCGGATGTCGGCAAGGCACTGGATGTCATTCAAAAACCACTGCCCGGTGGAGGGCTTTTTCCGCAGCTTGATGGGCCGGGGGTTGTCGGCACCGCCGCTGGTCACATAGAGGGTTGCCCAGTTCTCCTCATCGAAGGAGTAGGGATTTTCGCTGACGGTGATGGTATAAGGCGTGGTGGGCTGATAGCTGTTTTCCGGGGTCGCACCGGACAGGAAGGAGCGTGCCTTGTACTCTTTACCTCTCAGACGCTCCTGAATAAATTGTTTCTCATAGGTACTGACCTCCGCTGGGCCTTTGAGGAAGTCCAGCATTTCGAGGGCGGCGGCCTGATCCTGCTCATAGCGGCACAGGGGCAGAATGGTCAGCGCCGTGGTCTTGAAGGCGGAATCCAGGGACGCCTCGGGCAGCGCGCGAAGCTCATTTACACTGATGGGCAGGGTGGAAAAGGTAAAGGTCTCGCTGTGGTTTCTGCCCTTGCCCACCGACTGCACGGCACTGTTTACTGCGTTGTTCACAGCCTTGGATGCCTCCCGCCGGATGGAGGACTCCGCCTGCCGCTTCAAAGAATCAAAAATACCCATGTTCATTTCCTCCCAAATAAAGTCTCTGCCGCTTTTGCGGCCGCTCCGATATAAGTTTGAAATTACAGTTTGGTGCGAATGAAGAGACAGACTGCTCCAATCGCCACGAGAACAATTCCGATTGCAAGAGAAATGATCATTCTCCAGCGCATTGCGATATACATATCTGCATCTCCGTCAAGCAAATGATAGTATCCGTAAAGCTGTAGTGCGGAGAATAATAAGGCAATCACACCAGCAAGGATGATCACAACCCCTATGATCAACAAGAGTTTTTTCATCATGCTTTCATCAGGCTTTTACAAACCGGGTGGCAGCAAAGGTGAAGAAGCCATCCTCATCAATGGCCTTTACCCAGCTGTCCGCCTTCTCCCCGAAGACCTCGCCCTCGATCCCGGTATCATACCACAGCTCGCCGTCGCGCTCCTCCCAGGTCATGGGGCGGTCGGTCATCATGCCGTCCAACAGGGTAATCACACCGGCAGACACGGCTTTATCGACTTCTTCCTGGGATACGCCCTCGGGCAGCGGCGAAAGCAGATAGAGTTTGCCATCCTCACAGATCTTGACCTGCATACCAACCATCTTCTTCCGCTCCTTCATTTCATCCGCCACAGCCTCTTCATCCGTTTCGTCCACATAAGGCATAGGAGAATTCAGATATTCCTCGGCATTCAGATGCACCCGTTCAAAATTGTCGTTCATCACACCCATGGAATGGAATACCCACGTTCCAACATACTTCATAGCAGCGTCCTCCTCATCTTTGATGATTGGTTTTACAAATTTTAAGACGAACGAAAAATTCTTCTCAAAACGCTTCGCATACCGGCAGAGCGCTTTGAGAAGAAGGGAGCCGAAGCTCCCTTCGACCGGGTTTTAGGCTTCGCGCGGGGATACCTTACTTGCGGACAAGCGGCATGTCCACAACGGACAAGTTGGAGAGATACATCACATCGCCCTCGATGCGCACGGTAAAGCCGCCTTCGGAGCCGTCATCATCATAAATGAACTCCAGATAGTCACCGTCGTACCAGGTATAGGTGAAGGTGTACTCCCAATGGCCGTCGTCTTCGAAGCTGTACTTGCCGGTGCCGTCCTTGTTAAAGGTAAAGGTTTCTTTGTATTCGGTTTCCTGATCCTCCCAGGTGCCGATGATCAATTCCTTCAGAGTAGGCGCGGCAGGCTCGGGGGTCTCAGTCTGCTCATTTCCCGGTTCGGGTACTTCTGCTGCCTCCTTATCCAGCAGCAGTTCATCGCCCCACTTATCGATCATGGTCAGCAAATCGCCGTCTACGGAGATGGTGAACTCTTCCTCTTCACCGTCATCATAGGTCAGGGTGAGAATGTCACCCTTGACAGCATAAGTAAAGGGATATTCGGGGCCGCTGATCAGCATACCGGTGCCGTTGGCATTGAAAATGAAGGTGTCGTCCCAGTCGCTGTCACGCTGCAGCCAGGTGCCCATCAGTTCGGAGGCATCCACATTGACTACGGGAGTTTCGGTCTCTTCTTCGCCCTCCAGAACCCAGGTTCTGCCGCTGTCCACGCCGAAGAGCTGTCCCGCGATCCAGGCGTACTGATCCACCGTCAGCTCGACCCCGGGACTGTAGATCTCAAAGCCTACCAGCATGGGTGCAACCAGATTTTCTTCCACTCCGCCGTCTTCCTTTGTCCGCCAGTAGAGCTCCTCACACTCAACGCCTACAAATACGTCATGATACTCAAAATCACTGGCAGAGGTGTAGCTGGCCTCAATGAGCATCATGTCCTTGCCGTCCCACTGGAAGCCCAGATCAGTGACATCATAAGAGCTTGTCGGATATTCCTCCGCGTTTTTCTCGTCCAGCTCGCCGTAAAAATAGAGCTGAGGCAGCACTTCATAGACAGCTGGTTCATCGTTGGAGAGTTCCCGGCTCCAGTGGCTCTCGCCGGTGGCGGTGTACTCTCTCACCTCGTCGTAAACATTGAAGGATGATACGCTGCCGTTCTCTTTGTAATCCTCCAGATCGTCCTCATCGATGTAGGCGCCTTCCGGACAGTAGAAGGTGGCCTCATGTACACCGTAGTAATTTGCGCCGTACCACATTACGATGCTGTTTTCACCCGCCGGCGCTTTCCCGCCGCCCTCTTTTTCGCCTGTGCCGGGAGTTGGTGCGGGGGTGCTGGTGCCGGGTTTATCCGTATTGTCGGGAGGCGTGTTATCGCTCCCGCCGCCACAGGCGGTCATCGACAGCAGCATCACTGCTGTCAGCAGAAACGCAACGATCTTTTTCATCTCATATCCTCCTTACTTTTTGAACAGTTTTCCGAAGAGACCCTGCTTGACCTTGCCCTCTTCAATATCGTTTGCGGTTTCGATGCCCTGCTTGACGGCCTCTTTCACATCACCACCCTTGAGGGCCGCCTTGAGGGCCGCGGCGGCGGTGTCGCCCAGATTGCGCATCTGCATTTCATTTTTCCGCTCCAGATCAAACTCGGCCTTGCCCAGCCACGCCCGACGGTCGCCGTTAATCTGGTCGGCCAGGTCATGGAACGGCGCGGCATCCTCTGTATCGGATTCAATTTTGATCTCCCGGATGCAAGCATCATCATAGGGAATGGTGAGCATGCAGTGGATGACCTTGCCATCGTCATCCTTTGACACATCGACCTCCACATAGTTGGCACCGGCATCCATCGCCCTGCCGCGCCGCATACCGTCGAACATATCTCCCTCCGGCTGGAACTCGTAGGGCATCATGCGGTCAAACCAGAACACCGGAATGTGCTCATAGCGACTCATCTCACTCATGTTGAGCTGGAATGCGCCGATGGTGGTGTTGCAGCGATAGTGTACCCGCTTGTCACCAAGATCCCAGGTGTTGAAGCTGCGCTCGGCCTTTGCAAAGCGGCCCTCAGCGGCGTCAAAGCTGGCCTCAAAATCGGCTTCCTCCTGGGCCAGCGTATCCATCATGCGCTGGGCAGCTTCCCTGGAGGTGTAGCTCATTCTCGCAAAATAGTTGGTCTTATGCTTGCACTCGTTGCAGATAAACTCTTTTGTTGCCAGCTTGGAGCGCTTCAAAGCGCCCACTTCGGTGCCGCAAAATGCGCAGGCTTCTTTACTGAACAGTCCCATAGTCACGGTCTCCTTCCTGTTTCAAAAATGATTCTTATCGCTTACATCGGCTGTGTTGATCGTTTGGCCGCAATGCGGGCAGTACTTTGTGTCGGCTGTCAATATGGTTCTGCACTGCGGACAGCATGGATGACGGCGCTTATAGCTGTCAAACAGGGTAGCAAAGGGCAGCCGCGCACCGCATCGGGAACAGATCATAGATCGCGCACTTGCCAGCTGACCGCAGGTTGGACACACTTTGGTTTTCTTCATCACATTGGGGCCAAAGCCATATTGCTCAAGCTGAAGGTTTTTTGTCTTTTCTGTCACATCATTCTGCCCCTCCTTTATAAGCAAGCACCGCTCCGCACTTGCTGCATCGATTGCCATTGGCTGCCTCTACCTTTTCACCACAGGATTTGCAATACAGCGGGACCCCCTCGTAAGGAGCACAATCGACGCACTCCAGAACCTCCACGTTGTACATGGCGTCGATCACCCAGTTTCCGCATTTGCTGCAGTGGTTGAAATGCTGCTTTCCCTCGGATTCCCACGCAAGCTCCAATGCCAGCTCCGGCGTATCGGAAAGGATCGGCCGTGTGGTACAGACATGAGCACCGGACAGTGCGCAAAAGAACTGATAGCGCCTTCCGTTACCGTCCGGAAGCACTCTGAAGTTTGCGGTTTTTCTGTTCATGACGGCCACTCCTTTCTCTCCAGCTGCAAACATTCCGCAATCTCAATTCTTGTTTGGAACAAGATTTTGTGGTATTCTAAAATCAAACAAGGGGTGGCCTCTGGTTTCGTTGGCGCGTAGACAGAGGCTTTATCATGGAAATGACATTTCCATGATAAAGGGGTACCCCTTTATCACCTGAGTGACCAAGGCAAGATCTATACCCTCCTTCAATCATTTGCAATTACCAGTATAGAGATCCCACGTCTTTTGCCCCCACCCAAAACTGCCCAAACGGGTGGGAACCCTGTCTTTTTTTGAAAATGGGGTGGGAAAACGGGTGGGATGACTACAGTGAAGGGAATATGATCATGAAAAAGACAATCTCAATTTTATTGTGTATGCTTTCTGTAACGCTGTGTCTGTCGGGCTGCGTAAAGAGCGACAGACCTTCTTCGGGTGAGCCGGTGGTCCTGACCATGTGGCATGTATATGGAAGCCAGACAAAGTCCCCTTTGAACACGGCCATCGACCGGTTCAACGACACCGTAGGCAAAGAAAATGGTGTTGCCATCGATGTGGTGTCGGTGACCAGCTCTTCCGCCATCGACAAAGCGCTGGCCGCCTCCACAAACGGAGAACCGGGTGCGGAAAAATTGCCGGATCTGTTCACGGCCTATCCCCGTGTTGCGGAGATCGTGGGAACGGATAAACTTCTGGCGTGGGACAGCTATTTTACAAAAGAAGAACTCGCTGCCTTTCACAGCGAGTTCCTTTCCGAAGGCTATTTTGATGATGCGTTCCTGATGCTGCCCATTGCAAAATCCACCGAAGCATTTTATTTGAACAAGACACTGTTCGACCGCTTCAGCGCGGATACCGGTGTGACCGTGGATGATCTGGGAACCGTCGACGGTATGCTGAATACCGCCAAAGTCTACTACGACTGGTCCGGCGGACAAAACTTTATGCAGATCAACGACTTCTACAATTATGTCTATGTTGGTATGAAAGCATTTGGCGGCGAATGGATCGTTGACGGTAGACTCCAGCTAAACGAAACCTTTGAGCGCATTTGGGACCCTCTGGCCGAAGCCGCTATTTACGGCGGTATTTGCCTGGAGGATGGATACGCAGCTTCCCGCTGGAAGACCGTTGAGGTCATTTCCAACATTGGTTCCACGGCGGATGTTCTGTATCAGCCCCACGAGGTAGTCTATGCGGATAATACGGCTGAACCGATCTCTGCCATCGCGCTTCCTTATCCGGTGTTTGACGAAGATTCCGCCGGTGTGGTTTACCGGGGCGACGGCCTGTTTGCGATCAAAAACAGTGATGAACGGAAAAATTACGGCGCATACCTGTTTGCTAAGTGGCTTACCGAAGCAGAAAATAATCTGAGTTTTGTTACGGAAGCAGGCTATCTGCCTGTAATGGACGAGGCTTTGGATACGTTATTCCGGGATCTTAGCGTTGTTGAAAATACGGACTACCATAGTCTGTACGATGCAGTCGACATCATGGTGCGCAATTACGAAATGTATGCCCTTCCCTTGTACGACAGCGCATCGGATATCCAGCTGAATTTTGAAAAGAACGTCAAAGCGGTTCTGAAATCTGCCCACAACCAGTACCTGAAGCGTGTCAACGAGGGAGAAGCTCCTGAGAGCGTTTTGCATGATCTTACAGCTGCTTCGCTGAGAGAGCTTCGCAGTCTCTCTGTCCAGTAAGGAGCGTGAGCGGAACATGAGGATCATACAGCGATTCAATTTAAAAAGATTAATTCAAGAATACCGATCCGAGGGTCTTTCCATGCGCAGACGCCTAACATTTTATCTCATTTCGGCCCTCGTTATGTTCATGTCACTGATTCTTCTGCTGCTCAATTTCTTCGGAATCATGAATCCCACGGATCACCAGATCATGGACGCGCTGGATGGACAGTTATCCAACTATGCAAGGAACGTGGAGCGGGATTATGACAGGCTCGACGCGTATGCCATCTCCTTTTCCGAACAAATGGAAACCGCGCTCCAGAACTATCTGTCAGAAAACGGCCTTGCCTTTGAAGAACTTGAGAACAATGCAGAAGCAGTTACCAGATTGCAGTGTGCACTGTACGATACTGTTTACCTGAATATGCAGCTTGCTCCTTCCAGCGGCGCGTTTTACATTCTGGATACAACGGTCAACAGTCAAACGGTGGCTCCGCATTACAACGGAATCTATCTCAAATATATCAATTTGAACTCCGACAGCACTGTCAACAACGACTTCTCCCTGTTTCGAGGATCTTTTATCGTCGGAAATGAGAATGGACTCACCTTCCACAGTGGATGGCAAAACGAAATGCAGACCGATTTCTTTGACACCTGTGACGCCACCTTTGCCGATGGCGCATACTATGCCCTCAGTCCTGCCGTGACAATTCCCGAAACATGGGAACGGGCCAGATATGTCTATGTTCCCATCCATGACCTCAAAGGGGATACGATCGGTGTGTGCGGGTTCGAGATCAACGACCTGTTTTTCCAGCTTGCCTATAAAACAGAAGACGAGCAGCTGGGGCCGGTGGTATGTGCGCTGCTGGATGATCGGCAGGGCAGCTATACCGGGCAGTTCAGTTCGAGCCGATTCAACGCTTCCAATGATGCCGCGGCAGATTTCAGAATTGCTGAAAAAGATGATTGGGTGATTTTTGACTTCGGTACTGAACAATGTATCGGAAAAGAGGATGCAGTGCATCTGGGTGGAGACACGTTTTCCGCTGCCATCATGCTCACACAGGCGCAGTATGACAGTTTTGTGCAGCAGGGGCAAATCAAGATTTATGCACTTTTGTTCATTGCCGCAGTGTTTTCTTTTGCTTGCTGTGTGTTTATGAGCAACCGTTATGTGGCGCCTATTCTGAAAAAAATCGAGCAGATCAAGACCAATGAAGAAGCTGGCGACGCCTTGGGCATCCGGGAGATCGATGACTTGTTTGCGTTCCTTGAAGAGAAGGACAGTCTTCACGAAGAACAACTGGCGGAACTTGAAAAAGCAAAGCAGCAGGCCGAGCAGGAGGCGGAACAGGCAAAGGCCGCGTATGACCGCGCTCTGGAAGAATATCAGCTTGCGCGAAGTGAGATCCATCAGCTCTCCGATGAAAAGAAGAAAGAAATCGTCCTGGAGGACTATGAATACTTTATTTGCAACCTAAAGACACTTACCCCCACTGAATACCGGATCTACGAGCTGTATCTGACTGGGAAAAGTGCAAAGGAGATCATGGAAATCACCGGAACCAAAGAAAATACCTTAAAATATCATAACAAGAATATCTACAGCAAGCTGGGCATTTCCTCCCGGAAGCAGCTTCTCAGATTCGCATCGCTGAAACAGCATCAGGACCGCAAAGGAGAGCAGACCAAATGACGCTTGCAGAGAGATTGAATCAAATCATTGCGGAACAACAATTGTCCAAGCGGGAGTTCGCCAAGCGCATCGGCATTTCTGAAAACTATCTTTATGTTCTGACCGGCAACAGCAGGTCTGACAGCAATAAAAACAAAACCATCTCCCGAGCCCTTGCCAAGCTAATTGCCGTGGAGTTCGGCTACGACGAGGACTGGATTTTGAACGGATGATTTCTTATTTGTACTTGTTCTGAATAATTCTCAAAAAGAGTTAAAGTCCATTTTTCGTGACTTTAACTCTTTTTCGTTTCTATGGTTTAATCCATGTTCCACAATTCAAGCAAGCGTTTTTGGTTTTGATTCTTCATGTATCGGTTGATTAGGGGGAAACTATTGAGTTAATTACTTTCGTATATTCCTTCGACAAATTAACAAACGCAAGTCATCATTAGATGACTTGCGTTTGTGTTTGTTTGCCTCCGTACCGACTGTGTTGCCCATAGTGTCACATTGTATCCCTATGAGAATTAACACTTCTGCACCGTTTCATAGGGACAATTTGTGAACCTACCCCAATCAGTTAATATTTGTTCCTGTGGAGGGAGGCTGTGTTTCGGCACAGCCTCCCATTTTCTGTTCATGCGCCCTCATCCGGGATATCTTCTGCCACGGCTTCGACCATGCTCTGGGGCAACTCGTCCACCAGACCGATGTCGCGGTAGTAGATGCGCACCTCCTGCGGCGCTGTGCGGGAGTATTTCTCCGCACGCTCTCCCACCTCCACCCGCTTGATTCAGAAAGGCTTTGATGCGGCATGGCGAAAGAAAGTCATCCAATTTCAGACGCCGATTTTTTCTCCAGGGACAAGAGGCCAATGGATCATGCGCTTTGACGATGCCATTGCGGATGCGCTGGAACTGGGTCCGCTGCGTCAAGATGAAGTGTCAGTCCCACTAGAGCTGGAGGCGCAGTTTCAGAGGATCACACCGAAGGGAATGCCGGCAGAAGTGATTCCAACACTGATTTTCTACTATAAGGTCAACAAGCCGGAGGATTCCGATTGAGTAGTACTGCCTGTTGCCAGCTTTGACGCTTTCTTCGGAAACACCAGTTTTGGACGCAAATACCTGAAAATGATCCCGCAGGAGATCGTGGAACGCTCTGATTCCGGTTATGGCGTATGCCGGTATCGGGTCACAAAGGAATATTTGATGCCCTGACCAAAAGCTGCGGCTGACTGCTCAGAACCAGCCGCAGTTTTTAGCCTGATCATGGACCGTAGGGATTATAGGCGTTGGGATGTCCCACCATCATGTAGCAGAACACCCTGCTGTTGTCGATAGTGACGCCGACGCCGAGGGTATCACAGGCTGCGTTGACCATCGTTTCGAAGTGACCGGGCGATTTCACCCAGTTGGCCACAGCTTTTTCTGCAATTCGATTCATCCCTGTTCCGACCAGAACGGTGAGGTTGGACCCGAACCCGTGGGGATACCCACAGGCTATGACAGCCAGACACTCTTCTTTATTTTTATGGGATGTGTTCAACATGGCGGAGCATTTCTGCGCCGCATCCATGAGAGACTGGTTGACGATTAGTTCAGAGACGCCATTTTCTCTGCGAACTTCGTTGATACGCTGGATCATCTCCTGCCGTATTTCTTCGATGGTTGGCAGTTGTTCTGCTGTCTGCTTTTCCTGCACCGGAGCCACACCGGTGTACGGCGCATCAGTGTCGATCTGGACGCCGTTTGACCAGTAGACGTTGAACCCGACCTGCTGACCGATGTCCCGCAGCTTCACATAGTTCGAACCGGCGATGTTGTAAGCTGCCATGGACACCCGCTCTCCGTCCACATAGATGTTCTGCCATGTTGGTTCTGCTGTGATACCAGCGGCTGCGGCAGTGGCTCCACTGAACAGCATGGCGCCGCAAAGGATGCCCAAAGCGAATTCTTTCTTTTTCATAATTAATTTTCCTCCTCAGACATAATAGAACGACAGGCCGCTTCCTTGGCATCATCGCCTTGGAAGGGCCTGTCGTACATTTTTAGTTCGTATGCGATTTCTGTTGCCAGTTTGAAGCCGAAGATAAAGCTATCCAAACCAATTTCATTTGCCAGCCGGTCCTTGCCATCAATGATTCGCAAAACCAGTTTGCGCTCCGGTTTCCCCAGAACATCGATGAGCTGCTTGTGACAATCGTCCAGTTCTTGCTCTGTCTCCTCATTTGTGCATGGTGTGTAGAGATTCCAGTACAGTGTTCTCAATAAGTTCTCCATGTATCTTGCCTCCTTTGTAGCAAGACACAGTATCACAGAAACAGAAGGAAAGCTATCAAAAGTTTTACAGGGGCCGGAAGTTTTCCGGCCCCTGCGTTGGTATTCATTTACTGCACCACATATTCATAGAAGCGCTGGATAAAAGTCGCCACATGTGCGCGGGTAGCCGTGCCGTGAGGTCTCAGGGTGCCGTCGGGATAACCACCCTTGATGCCATGCTCCACAGCCCAAGCCACGGCCTCTTCAGCATAGCTGGAGATGGTATGGGCATCAACGTGATGGTCCACGGAGTGGTCACTCTCCGGCTCGCCGTGCCAGCGCCACAGCATGGTGACAAACTGCTGGCGGGTCACCGCATTGGTGGGAGCGGAACCGTCAGAAATACCGTTTTCTACAGCCCATGCTTTGGCCTCCGCCATATCGGTCGGATCTTCCCCGCTCATACGGGCCAACACCATCCACATGGCCTGACGGGTCATGGTGCCGTTGGGGCTGAAGGTGGTGGCGGAGATGCCGCCGAAAATCTCACGGGCAGTTACAAAGTCGATGGAATCGCCTGCCCAGAAGCTATCTGTCACATCTTCAAAATCTTCACTGTTGTCGATGACCTTGATGGTGGCATCCTTCTCCAGCGTGACTACTACGCCATTCTCTGTCATGGTGCAGGTCTTGACAATTTCCTCGGTACCATCCTTATTCACGATGACCACCACGGTACCGGGCGTCACATCCTCAACGGGGATCTCCATCTTGGCACCGCCAGTGGGAACGTCCACTTCGATCTCCACGGCCTCATCAGCATCTTCAGATGCTTCCACTTCAATGGGCAGCTGCACGGCCTCGCCGGACTTCTCCGCGTCCTTGGCAGCAGAGGCGGGAACCTTGGCAGAAACTTCCGTGACCTCGCCGTTCTTATCAGTGACGACCGTGCCGGTCACACCGTCGGGGGTCTTGACGGTTTCGGTGACCTCGCCGGTCTTCTTGTTGGTCGTGGTGGTAGTGGTGGAGCCGTCCTCGTTTTTCTCCGTCTTAGTGGTGGTATTGGAGGAACCGCCAGAGCTGCCGCCGGAAGAATTCCGCGTCCATCTGGCATAAATGGTGATGTCAGAGGTAATGTCATCATCGAAGGTAAACTCGCTGCCGCTGGCATAGTTCTCATTGGTGTACCAGCCATAGAAGGTGTAGCCGCTTCGGTCGGTGTTCAGGATTTCAGAGAAATCCTTAACCTCGTACATCTCGCAGTAGGCTTCGTTCACGGACCAGCCGGCGGGGACTTCGACTGCCATATCATAGCTGAGATCCAGACCCTCGATGGAAACATTGTAAGTCAGGATATCCAGCTCAACGCTCTGTGCCGCGGTGCCGTCGGCTGCTGCAACGGTGTAATAGCGGGACAGTTCATCCTCACCGACCACTGCGACGCTGCCGCCCTCGGGAGAAGAAATAGCAAGTGTATCGGCAATTTCCACACCGGTTCGGGAGTAGACTGCATAGCCATTCTCCGCGGAGGCGGTTACACTGGTGCCGATAAAGCCGGGGGCATGGGGGTTCAGACGGATCCGGTTGCAGAAGATGTCCATGCTGCCGAAGGCCCACAGACCGTAGTTGTTTGCGGCGCTGCCGGCGACAGCTTCAATGTCACTGTCGGAGATGGTCATTTCAAAGGCCTGCAGACCGTAGCTGTAAGTTTCGGCGGTGGCTGCCTTTGCCAGGATTTTGCCGCCGTTGTCGACGATCAAGTTGCCCTCCACATTGATGCCGTTGCTGCACCAGACGCCCTCTGCGCCCTCTGCCTCGATATAGCCGTCGGAGAAGAGGGACAGCTGGGATGCCTTGACGCCGTAGGAGAAGTTGGCCTCGCCGCTCTGTGCGAACAGGCTGCCGCCCTCCATTCTCAGCTCACCGTTGCTCACCAGAACACCGCAGCTGGTGTCATTGCCGGCGGAGCCGGAGGTGGCGTTGATCACGCCGTCGGTCATGTTGAAGGAACGGGTGGCCTGCAGGGCTGTGCTTGGGCCGAAGCAGGTACCGCCGGCGGTGCTGCCGCTGACAGCGGTCAGAGTGCCGCCATGCATGTCAAAGGTCTGAGTGAAAATGCCGTTAGTGGTTGCCGCCTTGCCGCCGGTGGCGGTGACGGTGCCTCCCTCAATGGTGATGTGGGTGGCGCGGATGCCATCGCAGTCGGTGTTCAGGTCAACAGACTGGTCGGCGCCGGTGGCGGTGACCACCGCATTGTCATAAACATTGAACTGGTCATAGGCATAGATGCCGCAGCTGCGCTCGGGAGCGGTGCCTGCGGTGGCAATGAGGGTTGCATTGTCCCGAACCTCCAGCACATCGTCCACACGGACGCCGTAGCTGTTGCCGGAGGTCACATTGCCGCTGGTGACATTGAGGGTCACATCATCCTTCAGATACAGGCCGCCAACCTCATAGCCGCCGGCGATGTAGATACCCACATCGTTGGCGGTGATGTCCAGAGAGCCGCTGCCGGAAACAGTCACGTCATCGGTGCTGTGGATGCCGTATACGCCGGAGCAGGTAATGCTGTTTTCGCCGATCAGCTCCAGTTTCAGAGCGGTCTTGCTGCGGATTCCGTAGTTGCCTTCCGTGACGTTGATGTGGGCGTTGTTCAGGGTCAGCGTGGCGGTGCGGGGATTCAGAGAAACGGTTCCGTCACCCAGAACATCGTCCATGTTTTCCTCAGTGACAACCACGCCGCCGATTTCCAGCTGATAGGGGATCAGCGGGATCTCCACGGTGGTAGTGGCAACTGCACCCTGACCGATGTCATTCACGGCGGTGACATTGATCTGGTAGGTCTGTCCGTTAAGAATACCGTTCAGCGTGCAGCGCATGGTCTCTTCGCCGGTGGCTTCCACCTCGGTGCCGACGCCCATGCCATTCTGCTCTGCAGTGATTACATAGTAGAGAATGTCGGGGAAGCCCTTGTTTTCAGGAGCCTCCCATTCCACGGTGACAGAGTGGTAGCCGCACTCCACGGAGAGGATGGTGGGCGCACCGGGAAGAGCCGTGACTGTGTCAGTGGCAGTTGCGCTGAAGGGGTCTTCGTTCTGGGAGTACGTTGCCTCGACGGATACGTCATAGACCACGTTGTTTTCCAGATCGGAGAAGGTGTGGGCGTAGCTTTCGCTGCCCGGCTCGTAAACAGCCTGCTGCAGAGGCTCGAATGTATCTTCCAGGCAGCAAAAAACGGTGTAGGAAGCAACCTTATCCGTGCCTACGTCCTCCAGAGCATCCCAGGTCACGGTGATTGTACCGTCACCAGCGACGGCGTCAATGTTCAGCTCGCCTGCGCCGGGGTGGATATTTTTGCCGCACAGGTCGCAGATGTTGTCGTCATTCCAGTCGCACTCTTCGCAGGTGCTCATCTCGTTGCCGCAGTCTTCGTTGTCGCAGAAGTGATCCTCGGGATCTTCGTCCTTGCACGGCCCAATAACAGTGCCGCAGGTTTCGGTGTCGCAGATGTGATCGCCGTTCTCATCCCTGCACAGCTCGCTCAGATATTCCCCGCAGACACCGCAGACATGGTCAATGTCCTCACCGTCGGTACAGAGGTCGGACAAATATTCCCAGCAGACATCACAGTGATGATCGCCGTCCTCATCGGCGCACTCGCTGATGCGGATTTCGCAGAAATCGCACCAGTGGTCGCCGTTCTCGTCGATGCAGGTTACGCAGATGTATTCCAGAATGGCTTCCACATCGCCCTCGGGCATGGTGAAGTTGACAATGGAACCCACAACCTCATGTTCCGGCTTGGCACTGTCTTCCTCATAGCTCCATGTCAGCTCACCCCAAAAATCACCCAGAGGGATGACGGAAACCTCCGTACCTGCGAAAAGATACAGGTTGTCTTCGTACAAACCGTTGATGGTGCAGTCCACATTGGAGTCCACAGACAGCCGATACGCATTGTCCTGATACTCCAGAACCATGCCGTTGCGCTCAGGCAGATACATGGTGGGGTCTGCGGGCTTGTAGAGCAGGTTGCCGTGATGCAGCATCTCGATGGGCAAACCGGTAAAGGAGATGACTGCTTTTCCATCCACCAGTTTTACGTCTTCCACGGTGTGATTTTCAAAAATCTCGCCTTCCTCGTCCGTCCAGAACACGGTCACGACACCGTTTTCGGCGAGTTCAAAATCGATGCCGTCATAAGCGTTATGATAGTTGGGAACATACACGGAAATCTCCGCCGTTCCGTCCACCAGCGTGCCCTCCTCGAAGCCGTGGTAGTTCAGTTCAGTGTAATCGCCGGTCACACTGACCATCACCGCACCGCATCCCGCTTCGCAGGAATAATAGCCGGAGTCCAGCGGGTCCGTCCGATAAGTAACGTCGCCGCAGGTGTCGCACCAGTGGTCATGGTCAACGTCGTCCACACACTCGCTTAACGTATCGGAACATACATCGCACAGATGGTCGCTGTCCTCGTCAGTGCACAGGGTGGGAATATGCTCCCAGCAGGTGTCGCAATAGTGGTCGGTGACATCACCATCGGCGCAGGTATGTTCCTCCGCAAAAGCCGCTGTGGGAAGCAGACTCAGGCACAGGGCCAACGTAGTAACAATGCTCAAAAGTCGTTTTTTCATACGCGCTCCTCCTTGGGGTGTTGGAAATGGCCCTTGCAACTATAGCCTTAGGATAATAAACAAAAGTTGACTTTCCAACTTTTGTTCGTATAATGATGATATAAGATTTCATACAAAATTTCAATCATGAAATTCAACGAAAAACAGCTTCCTAAATTATAACGTAAAAACGTCTAGTTAGATGGAGGTATGGCCATGGGCCGACGGATTGAAAAATCAAAAAAGGCATTACGGGCTGCGTTTTGGCAGCTGCGAGCGAAGAAATCCCTCCAGGACATTAAGATTAGTGAGCTGTGTCAGGCAGCGGAGGTCAACAAGACCACCTTTTACGCCCATTATCAAAATATCTACGAACTGTCTGAAGATGTGGAAAAGCATTTGCTTTATCAGGTCATCAGCGACATTCCCCGCAATCAGGACTATACCTTCGAGAATACGGCAAGCTATACCCTTGAGATCACACGGGCGTTTGAACGGCACAGGGAGGAGTTAACGATCCTGTTCCGGGATAGAGACGTGAGTCATCTGGGGGCATACCTGGAGCAGGTAATGAAGACCGTCATTTTTACCAAGCACCCTCATTTGAAGAACAACGTGGAGATGAATTTTGTGCTGTCCTATTGTATTCATGGCGCCTTCAATGCCAGTATGAGCAACCCGGACATACCTCTTGAGACCAGATTGAAAATTCTGGAGACTATTACCCAAGTACTCCAACCCGTGATGAATCAGATACAGCCGCTTCGGTCTGAGCTTTGACCGGGTACATCAAGAAACCATTTGACTTTGATACAAAAACAAGGAGGAAACCCTCATGAAAAAACTGACCCGAATCTTTGCTCTGCTGCTCGCGGTGCTGTTGACAATGGCTGGCTGCGGCGCATCGAACCAACCGGAAGCCAGTGCGGCGGAGGGAACAGAACAGGAAAACGCTGCAGCGCCTGAAATGGAAGAGGAACTTGACCGCGAGATCGATGTTAACCTGGAAGGATACGACCAGGTCGGCGGCGTGATCAGCATGACGGAACTGGATCTGGACGGCAATCCTGTGGAAAGCACGTACGACGGCATCGGGATCCTGGCCGCAGAGGGCGAGACCATCGGCAGTGCGCTGGATCACGCAGGTTATTTTGATCTGCAGCCGGTTTTAGAGGGCGATGTTTTTGAAGGCTGGATGGAGGTTGCCGAAGAAGTCGTGCTGGACGAATTCGGCTTTGAGGAAACCATCCGTAAAGTCCTGCCGGAAAAAATATACACCACCGAAGAATTGCTGGGGCTGACGGTTCCCAATCACGCGGTGACCTATGTGGCCAAATGGGAAAGTGTCCCTGCCGAAAGCTATTTCGAGCCGGTGGATGCCTGGGAAACGGATGATGTGATGACCAGCGGCAGTTTCTCCTTCTCTGCCAACGGCGGTACTATGAAGTTCCTGAACCCGGACGGTACGGAGTACGAATGGGCAGAGTACGGCTATTGGCTGGAAGACGGACAGGCTCTGAATGAGATCATGGGAACGGAATCCATTGATTCTCTAATTGGAATCGAAAAAGAAGGCGCGGAGTTCCTGGGCTGGACCCTTTACCAGGCGGATTCCACATTCCTCAACGAGGAGCTGGTGGAAGAGGAAGGGATTTTGTGCTTCCCCTATGAGTCTGTCTATTACAGCGGATATACCCTGCTGAAAAACCCGGTTTTGGTCGGTGAACAGATGCCCACAGAGCAGCTTTGTGCCATGAGTGTAACCGGTACCAATTACTTTGCTTTGGCAGAATGGTCTAACTAAAAGCTATAACTTGTGTTAAAACAATGGAGGAAACATTATGAACAAGAAAGCGTGCCTGGCACTGTTGGTGGTCCTCACGATCATAACGGTCTGTCCTGGCTGCAGTCAGAAATCGGATATAAAGGACGACTTAAAACAATCCACGCAAATGCAGGAGGAACCCGTTGATCTGATCCGGGAATTGAATCTGAATTCTGAGCCGAAGGCTGCCACAGGCAAGACTATCGAAGTCAACTCTGCCATGTACTCCCTGCTGGACTTTGAAGATACCAGCGAATATGAAAATGCCATCCGCGGACTGATCGATGCTCCGGAAATGTTGGAACTGAAGGACGCCAATGGCAATGTGATCTGGAGTCAGAAGGCATATGGTTTTCTGGATGACTATGAAAAGGCCCCGGATACAGTGAATCCCAGCCTGTGGGAGAACACCCGCAACAACCACGCCTACGGCCTGTTTGAGGTTCAGGACGGTATTTATCAGGTCCGCGGCTACGATATGGCGAACCTGACCCTAATTGAGAGTGATACTGGCTGGATCGTGTTTGACCCGCTGATGAGCGTGGAGTGTACCCAGGCCGCCATGCAGCTGGTGGAGAAAAATTTGGGCCAGCGCCCTGTGAAAGCGGTCATTATCTCCCACTGCCATGTGGACCACTATGGCGGTATCAAGGGACTTATTAGCAGCGAAGAAGCTGCTGACAGCAGCCTGCCTCTCGCAGAGCAGCTGGCCAGCGGCAAGATCCCCATCATCGTGCCTGAGGGCTTTGCGGAACACGCGGTAGAAGAAAATGTCTACGCGGGCAAAGCTATGGGTCGGCGGGCCAACTATCAGTATGGTGTTCTGCTTGAGGCCGGTGTGACCGGAAAACTGGCCATGGGCATCGGCATCGGCCAGTCCACCGGCACCGTCAGCTTCATTATGCCCACCTATGAGATCAAGGAGACCGGCGAGACTTATGTGATCGACGGTGTGGAACTGGAATTCCAGCTGACACCCGGCACGGAGGCCCCTGCTGAGATGAACACCTGGCTCCCGGAACACAAAGCACTCTGGGTCGCAGAAAACTGCACCGGTACCCTTCATAATATGTATACCCTGCGGGGTGCGCAGGTTCGTGACGGCGCTGCCTGGGCCAGATATATCACTGAGGCCATCACCCGTTACGGCAGCGAGGCGGAGGTTACGTTCCAGTCCCACAACTGGCCCCACTGGGGAAACGATGCAGTGGTCGAGTATCTGGAAAACAACGCCGCGATCTATCAGTTCATCAACGACCAGACCCTGGCCTATATCAATCAGGGTTATACCTCTGACGAGATCTCCAATATGATTCAACTGCCGGAGGCTCTGGAAAAAGTTTGGTACACCCGCCAGTATTACGGCACTCTCCCTCACAACTCCAAGGCGGTCTATCAGAAGTATATGGGGTGGTATGACGCCAACCCTGTCAATCTGAATCCCCTGACACCCAGCGACAGCGCGAAAAAATGGGTGGAATACCTGGGTGATACGGATCAGGTGCTGCGCATGGCCAAGGCCGACTTTGACAAGGGTGAATATCAGTGGGTAGCAGAAGTGACCAACACCATCGTGTTTGCGGACCCTGAAAACGAAGCAGCCCGTCTGCTGTGTGCCGACGCGTTGGAGCAGCTCGGGTATCAGGCCGAGTCCGGCCCCTGGCGCAATGCCTACCTTACCGCTGCACTGGAGCTGCGGCATGGTAATTCCTCTGCGGATGCGGTTCAGGCCCTGTCCAACGGTGATCTGCAGAAAGAAATGACCGCTGGTATGCTGTTTGGCTATATGGGAATCGCGCTGGATAAGTACGCTTTGGCAGACCAGGACTTCACCATGCAGTTCACCCTCCCCAATGTCAATGAGCGGCATACCCTGCAGGTCAAGAGCGGCGTACTGCTGGTCTATGAGAACCGGACGGCAGAGCAGGCGGATGTTTCCATTGTTTGCCCTAAAAACGCGCTGCTGTACCTGATGGCCGGAAATGTTGAGGCATTCACACAGGTTGCGGTCATCGAGGGTGATGTGGAACTTCTCACATCGTTTGCAGAAAATCTGACTCAGATCAGCAATGCATTCAGCGGATTCAATATTGTGGAGCCGTAAGAACAGATATGATAGTTTGGAAGCACTGAAGACCGCGGAA
>Ga0129317_1000542_pt1 | contig 39005 bp, 38 predicted proteins | sample Cm1ome_FD_94430 | JGI IMG/M metagenome (GOLD analysis project Ga0129317, IMG submission 94430) | Eastern black-and-white colobus group fecal microbial communities from Wisconsin, USA - Cm1105 metagenome | ecosystem: Host-associated > Mammals > Digestive system > Large intestine > Fecal | place... | reverse complement strand
TTCATGAGTTTGTATAGGCTGGAGCAAAATACCGGCCTTCTTGGTGTACGCAAAAATAGCTTGACGAAATAATTTAAAAAACCTGCTGAAAAGTACTTGACTTTTGTTAGCAGGTTTTTTTGCATCAATTTTGCTTGCTTTTTTGAATGAATAGTAGTAATATTGCGCAAAGACTCAAATTATATACTTGATTGGAGGGAAAGAAATGGACAAGCAATTGCTTATGAAGACGGCTGCCCTTGCTGGAGAAATTATGCTTAGTAGTGGTGCCGAGACATACCGTGTAGAAAATACAATGTACCTGATGCTTCATACAGCGGAGAATATAGAGTTAGCCGAGGTATTTGTAATTATGACAGGTATCACAGCTACATTAAAAATACAAAATGAAGATACAATTTCTGTTGTAAAGAGAGTAAATAATCGTTCTACAAACATGAATCGTATTCTGGAAGTCAACAGTATATCAAGAGCATATTGTGGCAAAGAAATTTCCCTGGATGAAGCATACAGCAAATTAACAAAGATAAAGAGAAGAGTATATTCAAACCTGGAAAATAGACTGGCAGTTATAGGAATCTGTACAGGATTTGCTATTTTCTTTGGAGGTGATATAGGAGATGTTCTTGCAACATCTGCAGTCGGAGTCTTCCTTACGTTATGTATTACAATAGGAGAAAAATTACATTTTCAACCTTTTTTGCAAAATGTATTCAATTCTTTTGGAATTGCTTTTTTCAGTATTTTTTTGAGAGCGTTCTTTGCGAATATAAACTTAGATATTGTGATCATTTCTTCCATTATGCCCTTGGTTCCGGGGGTTGCTATTACAAATGCGGTTCGTGACAGTTTACAAGGAGATTATATTTCGGGATGTGCACGTATCCTGGAAGCATTTCTGATAGCTGCCGCAATTGCAATTGGTATTGGTCTTGGCATCTTAAGTATTGGAAACATTGTTATTTAGAAGAGGGAGGAGAATCATGGAGATTACATTATCAATGATTATTAAAATTTCAGGTGCTTTTTTAAGTATTTTAGCATTTTCAATTTATCTGGAAACTCCTGGAAAACATATTTTAAAGGCGGGACTTGTTGGAGCGATAGGAGGATTTGTATATTTAACGGCGCTTCAGTTTCAAAAGGGCGATGTGCTTGCCTCTTTTCTTTCAGCGCTTACGGTAGCTCTTATATCCCACATTTTTGCCCGCATCTATAAAACGCCGGTGACATTGTTTCTTGTTGCTGGAATTCTTCCAACTGTTCCCGGAGCCGGTATGTATCGAATGGTATATTTTCTTCTGCTGGAAGATGAGACAAAGGCAGGCTATTATATGATACAGACGTTGGAAATAGCAGGGGCTATTGCACTTGCCATTTTCCTGATTGATTCTATTTTTCGTGCCGCCCAGAAAGGAAACTGGAAAGATCTTTTTTTGAAGCACAAGCTTGAAAGAAAGAGCAAGAAAGTAAGCTTGAAGTAAAATTAGGAATATGTTATTATAAAAAAAGCGTGTAATTTAAACTTTATATAGAGAAAGGAACAGGAAAGATGAGTAAAGTAAGAACAAGATTTGCACCAAGTCCAACTGGAAGGATGCATGTTGGGAACCTGAGAACTGCATTATATGCATATCTGATCGCAAAACATGAAGATGGAGACTTTATGCTTCGTATTGAAGATACTGATCAGGAACGTTATGTAGAAGGTGCCATTGATATTATTTATAGAACACTTGAAAAGACAGGACTGATTCATGATGAAGGTCCGGATAAAGATGGAGGAGTAGGTCCATACGTGCAGAGCGAACGTCAGGCTGCCGGAATCTACATGAAATATGCCAAAAAACTCATTGAACAGGGCGATGCATATTACTGTTTCTGTGATAAGGAACGTTTGGAATCCTTAAAGACATCTGTTTCTGAAGATGGAACACAGATTGTAAATTATGATAAACATTGTCTCCATTTAAGTAAAGAAGAGATTGAAGCGAATCTTGCGGCTGGAAAACCATATGTTATTCGTATCAATATGCCGACAGAAGGAACTACGACATTCCACGATGAAATTTATGGTGATATCACTGTTCCTAATGAAGAACTGGATGATATGATTTTGATTAAATCAGATGGATATCCAACTTATAATTTTGCCAATGTCGTAGATGACCATTTGATGGGTATCACACATGTAGTGCGTGGAAATGAGTACTTATCATCTGCACCAAAATACAATCAGTTATACAGAGCATTTGGATGGGAAGTTCCTGTTTATGTGCATTGTCCGCTTATTACAGATGAAACACATAAAAAATTAAGTAAGCGTTCCGGTCATTCTTCATATGAAGATTTATTAGAACAGGGATATATCAGTGAAGCAATCGTAAATTACGTTGCGCTTCTTGGCTGGTGCCCGCAGGATAATCGTGAAATCTTTTCACTTCAGGAATTAGTTGAAGCATTTGATTATCGCCATATGAGCAAATCACCGGCTGTATTTGATACACAGAAATTAAAATGGATGAACGGGGAATACTTAAAAGTTATGGATTTTGACCGTTTCTATGAAATGGCAGAACCATATATCAAAGGAGTAGTCACAAAGGATTATGATCTTAAGAAGATCGCAGCCCTCATTCAGAGCCGTATTGAGATCTTCCCGGATATCAGAGAGCAGATTGACTTCTTCGAAGAGTTACCAGAATATGACACCGCTATGTATTGCCATAAAAAGATGAAAACAAATGAAGAGACATCTTTGGAAGTATTAAAGGAAATTCTTCCACGCTTTGAAGCGCAGAACGATTATAGTAATGATGCACTCTTTGCTTTGTTAAAAGAGTTTGTTACAGAAAAAGGTGTTAAGAACGGTTATGTTATGTGGCCGGTAAGAACAGCCGTATCCGGCAAACAGAATACCCCTGGCGGCGCCACAGAAATTATGGAAATTCTTGGAAAAGAAGAATCTGTTGCGCGTATAAAGAAAGCAATTGAATTACTTGAAAAACAGGAAGGCTAAATGAGTTTTAATAAAGAACAGACAGAAGCAATATCCCATGGGCAGGGACCGTGTATGGTCCTTGCCCCACCGGGATCAGGAAAAACGCTGGTTGTGACTCAGAGAACAAAATATCTGATCGAAAAATTGAATATTCCAGCCGAGCAGATTCTTGTAATAACATTTACCAGATATGCGGCCAGGGAAATGAGAGAGCGCTTTGAAATACTTACCAAAGGAAAATCCTACCCGGTTACATTTGGAACATTTCACAGCGTTTTTTATAGTATCTTAAAATGTGAATATGGGATTAATACTTCAAATTTGATGGCAGAGAAAGAGTGTTTTGCGCTGGTAAAACATATTTTAGATGAGATGTATATTGAATCAGAATGTACGTCAGAAGACGATAATGAGCTGATTTCAGATCTGATGCAGGATATTGGAATTGTCAAAAACGGCTTGTGTCGACTGGACAATTTTAGAAGCAGACAATTGAATAGAGAAGAATTTACGGAATTATTTCGTACATATGAAGCAGAAAAACGAAAAATGCATAAATTCGATTTTGATGATATGCTTACACAGTGCTATGCGTTGCTGAAAAAATTTCCGGAAAAACTGAGAAAATGGCAGGAGAAGATTACTTATATTTTGGTTGATGAATTTCAGGATATTAATCTTGTACAATATGAAGTACTTCGAATGCTTGCAGGAAAGAAAAGAAACCTGTTCGTGGTAGGAGATGACGATCAGTCGATTTACGGATTCCGTGGAGCACATCCAGAATTAATGATGAAACTTCGAAAAGATTTCCCTGAAGTCAGGATCATATCACTTGCTATCAATTACAGGTCAACAGAATTTATTGTTGGCGCAGCGTCCAGAGTGATTCTTCATAATGATGAGCGGTATAAGAAAAAAGTACATGCTTTCCGGGGAAAGGGAAAAAATGTCCATATACAGGAAGTAAAGGATGAATTAGAAGAAGGCAAATATGTGGTGAGAGAAATTGAAAAAGACCTGGAAACGGGGATCACTCCTAATCAGATTGCTGTGCTATACAGAGCAGGAACACAGGCGAGAATGTTGACCGAAATCTTGAAAGAACACCATATTGGATTTCAAATGAAAGAGCATATTGCTAATTTCTACCAACATTTTATCATAAAAGATATGCTTGCCTATATGAAGCTGGCAATGGGAAAGAGAGATCGATCTCTCTTTCTTATGATATGTAATCGTCCGGTTCGATATATTTCCAGAAGCAGTATGGAAAACAGTGTTGTTTCATTTGAAGAATTACGAAAATTCTATTGTGATAAAGAATGGATGCAGGATATTATTGACCAGTTTGATGTGGATGTGAGAATGATGGAACATATGGCACCATATGCAGCCTTGCAATATATAAGAAAACGTATCGGCTATGATGAATTTCTAAAGCAGTATGCCAAGGAGCATCAGATTCCGGAAGCACAGTTACAGGAGGTATTGAAAGAATTTGAAGAACGCTGCAGAGAGTACTGCAGCTATCAGGAATTGCTCGACCATATTGATACCTATACCAGAGAACTTGAAATTCAAGAAAAGAATCAGAAATCCGGTAATATAACAGAGCAAAATAAAATACAGCTTATGACCATGCATGCGTCGAAAGGACTGGAATTTGAATCTGTTTATATCATTCATGCAAATGAAGGGGAAATTCCATATCAGAAGGCCAGAACATCAAAAGAATTGGAAGAAGAGAGACGGATGTTCTACGTGGCTATGACACGTGCAAAAGATAAGCTGAATATTTCTTATCTATTAGAAAAAAGCGGAAAAGGCATACGTCCTTCCCGCTTTGTAGGCGAAATGTTGGGACAGGCTTCCAAATAATAATTCTGGATGGAAGCCTGTCCATTTTAGCATTATTTAGTTGCTTCTTCAAATTCCTGTGTATCAAGCCATTCGTCGAACTTATCAGCTGCCAGATCGTACTCTTCATCATCTTCAATATTGAAAATCTCATGATTATCGCCACCTGTCTCATCGCGTTCGAAGCGATAAAGCCATACCTCTCCATCATCATATAAAGGCTCATCATTCTCATCCAGAGGCAGCACTGCAATATATTGCTTATGATCCGATTCCAGAACAACAAGGATCTCACATTTGACAGGCTCGTCATCGATGGTAAGTGTCACATATTCCGGTAATAATGTCTTATTATCCATTCTGACATTCTCCTTTCACAGTCGCATATATAATACAATGTAACAGAGTATGGAAGGATTTGCAAGGGGAAACCTATTGACAATGTCAACAAAAAAGTTAAAATAGAAACAGGACTAAGGGAGGAATATCGGTATGTTAAAACGAAAGCTTTTGATCATTTTTTCATTTATTTTATTAATATCTTTATTTGCGGCTTGCAAAAAAAATGTAGGAACGAGTGAAGACAATGCAATTGTTGAAGAAGAAGCAGAAGATAATACACCGGTGTATACGTTTGGATTTAGTTGTATTACAATGGAAAATCCATACTTCATTACATTAGAGCAGTCATTGAGGAATACATTAGAAGCAGAAGGGCATACAATGATTTCCAGTGATCCGGCATTAGATGTAGATTTACAGATTGAACAGATTAATGATATGATTGCAGATGGAATTGATGCTATTTTTCTCTGCCCGGTAGAATGGGAAAAAATTACTCCTGCATTAGAGAATCTGAAGGATGCAGGAGTTAAGATTATTAACATAGATTCCCAGGTGAAAGACTTTGATTATGTTGATGCTTATATTGGGTCGGATAATGAGGAGGCTGGAAGAATCTGTGCCAGAGATTTGATTGAAATGTGTTCGGATGGTGGAAAGATTGTTCTGTTGGAAAGTCCTTCACAGAATTCTGTTAATGAACGTATTTCAGGATTTGAAACAGAAATTGCGAAAGGTGGATTTGAGATTGCAGCACGCTGTGACACGAAAGGGGATCTGAATCTTGCCAGAGAAGCGATGAATGAAATTTTAAGCGAACATGATGATATAGTTGCAGTTATGTGTGGAAATGATCAAATCGCACTGGGAGCGCTTGTTGCAGCAAATACACATTCTGTTACAGATCTTTTGATATACGGAGTAGATGGATCACCGGATCTGAAAAAGGAATTAAAAAAAGAGAAAACTCTGATCAGAGGAACCTGTGCACAGTCTCCGATTAATTTAGGAAAAAATGCTGTAAAGCTTGCAATTGATGTGTTGCAGGGAAATGATTACGAAAAAATTGTATATGAAGATGTATTTTTTATCACTGCTGAAAATGTAGAGATGTATGGTATTGATGGATGGCAGTAAAGAAAAGTAAAGGTGAAAAAAGCGATGAAAGCATGGAATCATTTTTGTACAATTACAAATCATAAAGTTCTGGTAATGAAAAACTGCTTCCGTGTTGGGCTGTACCGGCAGGGAGTTATGCACGATCTTTCGAAATATATGCCTTCTGAATTTCTGGTTGGATGTAAGTATTATCAGGGAAATCGAAGCCCGAACAATGCAGAAAGAGAAGATAAAGGATATTCTTCGGCATGGCTGCATCACAAAGGCCGGAACAAACATCATTATGAATACTGGATTGACTATAATGTGAATGAACCGGGACTTGCCGGTATGAAGATGCCTAAGAAATATGTGATTGAGATGTTCATGGATCGTATTGCTGCATCTAAGATCTATTTAAAAGATAAATATACGAATGCGTCACCACTTGCCTATTATGAAGGCAGCCGCGAACATTTGGTTATGCATGATGATACCAGAAAGCTTCTGGAAGAACTTATGTATATGCTGGCAGACAAGGGAGAAGAAGCTACATTTGCTTACATCAAATATCATGTATTAAAAACAAAAGAATACTAAACGATAATCCAAAGAAAGGTAGATATATGGAATTACTTGATTTTTCAAATATTAATATAAATGAAGAAGCACCGGTATGTGAACCGGAACGCCAGTATTATTATATGGCGAAAGCGCGAAAATATGTAGCTGAAAAAGCGGATGAATTAGGCCGTCCACTTACTTTTTGTGTGACAACTTTCGGCTGTCAGATGAATGCGCGTGATTCAGAAAAACTGGTTGGTATACTGGAACAGATTGGTTATATTGAAACTGCGAATGAAGAAGAGGCGGATTTTGTTATTTATAACACTTGTACAGTCAGAGAAAATGCAAATAAACGTGTCTATGGACGTCTTGGGCAGCTCAGCCGCATGAAAAAGCAGAAACCATACATGTTTATCGGACTTTGCGGATGTATGATGCAGGAACCGGAAGTAGTAGAGAAACTGAAAAAAAGTTATCGTTTTGTGGATCTTATTTTTGGAACACATAATATATACAAATTTGCAGAATTGATCGTTACAAGATTTGAGTCAGAAAGAATGGTTATTGATATCTGGAAGGATACAGATAAAATTGTAGAAGATTTGCCAAGTGAACGCAAATTTTCTTTCAAATCCGGTGTCAATATTATGTTTGGATGTAACAATTTCTGTAGTTATTGTATCGTTCCGTATGTGCGTGGACGTGAGCGAAGCAGAAATCCCAAAGATATTATTCGTGAAATTGAAAAACTGGTCGCAGATGGTGTTGTAGAAGTGATGCTTCTTGGTCAGAATGTGAATTCTTATGGGAAGAATCTGGAAGATCCAATCACATTTGCAGAACTTTTGCAGGAAATTGAAAAAATCGAAGGGCTTGAAAGAATCCGTTTTATGACTTCTCATCCGAAAGATTTATCAGATGAATTGATTGAGGTTATGGGAAAATCCAAGAAAATTTGTAAGCATCTTCATCTCCCGATACAGTCAGGAAGTACCAATATCCTTGCGAAAATGAACCGAAGATATACAAAAGAACATTATCTTGAACTGGTAGATAAGATTCGTGCTGCTGTTCCGGATATTTCTCTTACTACAGATATTATTGTTGGATTTCCGGGTGAGACAGAAGAAGATTTTCTGGAAACGCTGGATGTTGTGAGAAAGGTAAGATATGACAGTGCTTTCACTTTTATTTATTCAAAACGCACAGGAACACCGGCGGCTGTTATGGAGAATCAGGTTCCGGATGAAGTTGTGAAAGATCGTTTTGACCGTCTTTTAAAAGAAGTGCAGGATATTTCTGCTGAAGTATGTTCTGTGCATGAAGGAAGCGTACAGTCTGTTCTCGTAGAAAGTATGAATGATCATGATCCATCACTTGTGACGGGACGAATGAGCAATAACCTTTTAGTACATTTTCCTGGAACACAGGAACTGATTGGTAGGATCGTGAATGTCCATTTAGTAGAAGCAAAAGGCTTTTATTATATGGGAGAAATGGTTTAAAATCACATAAAATATAAAAAAATGCCCACACTATAAAAAGATAACTATGGTGAGGGTATTTTTTATGGCATTAAGAGCAATATCAAAAAAAGTAAGTGAATATACGTTTTTCTGGGCATTAGGCGGCAGTATTTATTATGGGATCGAGATCATGTTCCGTGGATTTTCACATTGGAGTATGTTCTGTATTGGAGGTTTTGTATTTTTATTCTGTATTATACAGGGAATGAAAATGAACTGGTCAGAAGGTTTGTGGATCCAGATCACTCGGGCGATCATTTACGCAATCTCGCTGGAATTTATAACAGGAATTATTTTTAATAAATGGCTTGGCAGAAATATCTGGGACTATTCTGACCAGCCGATGCAGCTTTGGGGACAAATCTGTGTTCCATTTGCAATTATATTTTCGGGTTTATTATTAATCGCTATTTTATTGGGTGGATTTTTGTCACAAACGATATATAAAGAGTCTAAACCACATTTTTTTGTTTTGTGATATGAAAAAATATGTTATAATAAAATATTAGTGGTGATACACCTATTACAACTTAAATACAAAAGAAATGGAGAAAAATTATGGCAGAATTAACTCCAATGATGCAGCAATATATGAAAACAAAGGAAGAATATAAAGATTGTATTCTTTTTTATAGACTTGGTGACTTTTATGAAATGTTCTTTGACGATGCAATTACGGCATCCAGAGAATTAGAGATTACATTGACTGGAAAGAACTGTGGACTAGAAGAACGCGCACCTATGTGCGGAGTTCCATATCATGCAGTGGATGGCTATCTGAACCGTCTTGTCTCGAAGGGATATAAAGTTGCGATTTGCGAACAGGTGGAAGATCCCAAAACCGCCAAAGGAATCGTAAAGCGAGAAGTAGTGCGTATTGTCACTCCGGGAACGAATCTGGACACACAGGCATTGGACGAATCGAAGAATAATTATATTATGTGTATTGTGTACGGTGGAGATAATTATGGGCTTTCAATCGCAGATGTCAGTACTGGAGAGTATATCGTAACGGAGTTGGATTCCGGTACAAAGCTAATGGATGAAATTTATCGCTTCATGCCGTCTGAGATTATCTGTAATGAAGCGTTATACGTTAGCGGACTGAATTTTGATGATCTGAAAGAAAGGCTTGGAATTGTGATTTATTCTCTGGATTCCTGGTATTTTGATGACACTTTATGCCGGAGAACATTGCAGGAACATTTTCATGTAAACACATTGGAAGGGCTGGGACTTGCTGATTATGACAGTGGTGTCATTGCGTCAGGCGCACTCTTAAAATATTTGGAAGAGACGCAAAAAACTTCACTGACGCATTTGAGTAAGTTGAAAAAATATACGACCGGGAATTATATGCTTCTCGACAGCTCTACCAGACGGAATCTGGAACTTACAGAAACACTTCGAGAAAAGCAAAAACGTGGATCACTTCTATGGGTGCTGGATAAAACGAAAACGTCTATGGGCGCCAGAATGCTCCGCAAATTTGTAGAACAACCGTTGATAGAAAAGGAAAGCGTGATTCGAAGATTAGACGCGGTAGAAGAGCTGAAAAATAATGCAATCAGCCGAGAGGAAATCAGAGAATATCTTGGACCTGTATACGACCTGGAGCGAATTGGCGGGAAAATTACATATCAGTCAGCGAATCCGAGAGATCTGCTTGCCTTTCAGACTTCTTTATCCATGCTTCCGCCAATAAAATATATTTTAAGTGATATGCAGTCTGACTATCTGAAAGAAATTTATGAAGATCTTGATACCATGGAAGATTTGTACTCGCTGGTACAAAATGCCATCGCAGACGAACCGCCAATCGCAATGAAAGAGGGCGGTATTATAAGGGAAGGCTATAACGAAGATGTGGATCGGCTCAGGCGTGCAAAATCAGAAGGAAAAGACTGGCTTGCCACACTGGAAGCTACGGAGCGGGAAAAGACCGGAATTAAAAATCTGAAGATTCGTTACAACAAAGTATTTGGTTACTATCTGGAAGTGACAAATTCTTTCAAGGACTTGGTACCGGATTATTATGTCCGTAAACAGACACTTGCCAACGCAGAACGTTATATTATTCCAGAATTAAAAGAGCTTGAAGATACGATTCTGGGTGCAGAAGACAAATTATTTGCGCTGGAATATGACATTTATGTAGAGATTCGTAATCAGATTGCAGGAGAAATTACCCGAATTCAGAAGACTGCCAACGCAATTTCCAAATTAGATGTGATTGCTTCACTGGCACTTGTAGCGGAAAAAAATAATTATGTACGTCCAAAGATCAATGAAAAAGGAGTCATCGATATCAAAGAAGGAAGACATCCGGTTGTGGAAAAGATGATTCCAAATGATCTTTTTATCTCAAATGATACTTATCTAGATGATAAAAAGCACCGTATTTCTATTATTACGGGTCCAAATATGGCAGGAAAATCTACTTATATGAGACAGACAGCCTTAATCGTTCTGATGGCTCAGATCGGTTCTTTCGTGCCTGCTGCATCTGCAAATATTGGTATGGTAGACCGTATTTTTACTCGTGTAGGAGCATCCGATGATCTTGCATCTGGTCAGAGTACCTTTATGGTGGAAATGAATGAGGTGGCAAATATTCTGCGGAATGCCACGAATAAAAGTCTGCTAATTCTGGACGAGATTGGACGAGGAACAAGTACTTTTGACGGTCTCAGCATTGCCTGGGCGGTGGTAGAACATATCAGTAACAGTAAGCTTCTAGGTGCAAAGACCTTATTTGCAACGCATTACCATGAGCTTACAGAACTTGAAGGAAAAATTGATAATGTAAACAATTATTGCATTGCCGTAAAAGAAAAGGGTGACGATATCGTATTTCTGCGAAAAATTGTCAAAGGCGGTGCGGATAAGAGTTATGGAATTCAGGTAGCAAAACTTGCCGGTGTCCCTGACTCCGTTATTTCAAGAGCAAAAGAAATTGTCCAGGAACTGATAGATACGGATATTGCAGGGCGTGTAAAAGATATTGCAGTTCACGGGCCAGAGACAAAGAAAAAGAAGACGAAAATGTTAGATGAAGTAGACAGAGCACAGATGTCGCTGTTTGATACTGTCAAAGATGACGATGTATTGGAAGAACTTCGGACCCTGGATATCAGCAATATGACACCGATGGACGCTATGAATTGTCTGTATCAGTTACAGAATAAACTTAAAAACCGATGGTAAAAGAGGATAAAACATGCCACATATAGAATTATTAGATCAGATTACAATTGATAAAATAGCCGCCGGTGAAGTGATCGAGCGCCCGGCTTCGGTTGTGAAGGAACTGGTCGAGAATGCAATCGATGCAGGTGCAACCGCAATCGTGGTGGAAATTGAAGAAGGCGGTATTTCGCTCATGAGAATCAGCGATAATGGATGTGGAATGGAACAAAAAGAAGTAAGAAATGCTTTCTTGCGCCATTCTACAAGTAAGATCCGCACAGCAGAGGATTTGACAAACATTTCATCACTTGGCTTTCGTGGTGAAGCGTTATCCAGCATTTCTGCGGTATCACAAGTAGAAATGATTACAAAGACAAAAGAAGAATTGTTCGGAACCAAATATAGGATTGAGGGAGGAAAAGAAAAGGGACTGGAAGATATTGGTGCACCAAACGGAACAAGTTTCTTTGTGCGTCAGCTTTTCTATAACACTCCTGCACGGAGAAAATTTTTAAAAACACCGATGACGGAAGCAAGTCATATTGGTGATTTGTTAAGCCGACTGGCGCTCTCTCATCCGGAAATCTCTTTTCAGTTTATAAATAACAGGCAATCAAAGTTACATACATCCGGAAATGGGAAACTGAAAGATGTAATCTATCATATTTATGGAAGAGATGTAGCCAATAATCTGATTTCACTGGAGTTTGAAAAAAACGGAATTAAAATCACGGGGTATTTGGGCAAACCATCCATCTCCAGAGGAAACCGAAATTTCGAAAACTACTTTGTAAATGGACGTTATATCAAAAGTAAAATTATATCAAAAGCAATCGAAGATGCCTATCATGATTATACGATGCAGCATAAATATCCATTTGTAGCATTTCACGTTTCTATCGATCAGGAACAGATTGATGTGAATGTTCATCCAACCAAAATGGAACTTCGATTCAGCAATCAACAGGAAGTCTACAATCTCATATATGAAGCACTGCGAAATGGACTGATGGAAAAGCCTATGATTCAGGAAGTAAGTGTTCCTGAACCGAAGGAAGAAATAAAGCATGCTGCTGTTGTAAAGGAAAACCCTGTTCCATATCAGGTTTCTGCAAATCCGGTTTCTCCGAAATTGTCACCTGTTTCAGCTGCCACGGATCAGAAAGAAGAAAAGTCCGAAGAAGAGAAACGGCTTGATTATTTTATGAAAAAGATGCAAGAAAGGGTAACTTCGTATCATAATCAGAATTCTCACGCTGAGGTAAAAAATAAAGAGGCGATCTCGGAGAAAGCAATTCAGTCTGACAAGGTGAAAAATGCAGTGAATCAAAGAATTTCGAAAGAAAAAACAGAGTACACTCCGCAAAAAGTAGAGCATACTCTACAAAAAACAGAGCAACTTACACTTTTTGACCAGAAAATCGTAAAAAAAGACATCAAACAAGAATATAAAATTATCGGACAGGTTTTTGATACTTATTGGATGGTAGAATTTCGGGAGAGTCTGTACATTATTGATCAGCATGCAGCCCATGAACGAGTGTTATATGAAAGAACGTTAAAAGGGATGAAAAACAGAGAATATAATTCTCAATATTTGAATCCTCCAATTATTTTAAGCCTCTCCATGCAGGAAATGAATTTATTTGAAATATATAAAGAGAAATTTCAGTCTATTGGATTTGAAATCGAACCATTCGGCGGAAATGAATATGCAGTTCGGGCAGTGCCCGATAATCTCTTTGGCATTGCAAAAAAAGAACTATTGTTGGAAATGCTGGATAACCTTGCAGATGGACTCAACTCGAATATGGAAGTAGCAGTCATTGATGAAAAAATTGCTTCGATGTCATGTAAAGCGGCCGTAAAAGGAAATTCCAAATTGTCTGTAGCCGAGATTGATAATTTGATTGGCGAACTTTTGACACTGGATAATCCATATCATTGTCCTCACGGGCGGCCGACTATTATTTCTATGTCAAAAAGAGAACTTGAAAAGAAATTTAAAAGAATTGTTTAAAGAAAGAGGAAACAAGATGGAGAAACGACCACTTATCGTTCTTACCGGACCTACTGCGGTGGGGAAAACAAGTGCCTCTATTGGACTCGCAAAAGCAGTCGGCGGAGAAATTATTTCTGCTGATTCTATGCAAGTATATCGCAAAATGAACATAGGATCTGCTAAAATCGCCAAAGAGGAAATGGACGGAATTCCGCATTATCTGATAGATGTGCTTGATCCCGCGGAAGAATTCAACGTTGTCCGTTTTCAGAAAATGGCAAAAGAAGCAATGAAACAGATCTATGCAAATGGACATATCCCCATCATTGTAGGCGGAACAGGATTTTATGTTCAGGCATTGCTTTATGATATTGATTTTACAGCAGAAACGGAAGATCATTCTATACGTGATGAGCTTGAAGTCTTTGCTGCAGAACACGGAGTAGAGGAACTGCACCGAATGCTACAGGAAATTGACCCGAAATCTGCAATGACGATTCATGCGAATAATAAAAAGCGTGTGATTCGTGCCATAGAATATTATCGACAGACAGGAAGACCGATATCAGAACATAATGAGAAGGAACGACAAAAAGAATCCCCGTATCATTTTGTGTATTTTGTATTGATGGATGAAAGGGAACACCTTTATGATCGTATTGAAAAACGGATTGACCTGATGTTGGAGGAAGGTCTTCTGGAAGAAGTGAAAGCACTTCGGAATGAGGGATATACGAAAGATATGGTATCCATGCAGGGGCTTGGTTATAAGGAGCTTCTGGACTATCTAAATGGTGATTCGACTCTGGAAGAGGCTATTTATATTTTAAAACGAGATACCAGACATTTTGCCAAACGGCAGATTACATGGTTTAAACGCGAAAAAGAGGTTATCTGGATTCATAAAAATGAATTTGGTTATGACGAAAATAAAATGTTAAAAGAAATGTTAAATATTTTAAAAGAGAAGGAGATTTTAGACAATGGACTTATCGACAAAAACGGCTGCACTTTATAAAGAAATGGGAATTTCAGAAAAAGTGTATGCCTTCGGAACAAAAGTTTTGGAAGAATTAAGCGGACGTTTTCATGACATTGACAAGATGGCTGAATATAATCAGTTGAAAGTGGTACACGCTATGCAGGAGGCAAGGGTAAGTGCGGAATGCTTTAATTACGCATCTGGATATGGATACAATGATTATGGACGTGATACCCTGGAACAGGTATATGCGAATGTATTTCATACAGAAGACGCACTGGTTCGTCCACAGATTACCTGCGGCACGCATGCACTTGCTTTGACGCTTTCCGCAAATCTTCGCCCAGGGGACGAACTTATTTCCATTGCCGGAAAACCGTATGATACATTGGAAGAGGTGATTGGAATCCGTGAGTCAAAAGGCTCTCTTGCGGAATATGGGGTTACTTATCAGCAGGTAGATTTACTTTCAGATGGAAGTTTTGATTTTCCGTCTATTGAGAAAACAATTTCAGAAAAAACAAAAATGATCACTATACAGAGATCAAAAGGATATCAGACTCGTCCGAGCTTTTCTGTTGATCAGATCGGCGAAGCAATTGCATTTGTTAAAAAAGTGAAACCAGACGTTATTGTTATGGTAGATAACTGTTATGGTGAATTTGTAGAAGAAAAAGAACCAAGTGATGTGGGCGCGGATCTTGTGGTCGGATCATTGATCAAGAATCCGGGTGGTGGACTTGCGCCGATTGGTGGTTATGTTGCCGGACGAAAAGATTTGATCGAGCAGTGCGCATGCCGTCTTACCTCACCGGGGCTTGGAAAAGAAGTAGGCGCGTCTCTGGGCGTTATGCAGTCTTTCTATCAGGGGCTTTTCCTTGCACCGACGGTAGTGGCTGGCGCTTTAAAGGGAGCTATTTTTGCTGCAAATATCTATGAAAAGCTGGGATTTTCTGTTGTACCAAATGGAACAGAAAGCCGTCATGATATTATCCAGGCAGTTACGTTTGGAACACCGGAAGGTGTCATCGCATTTTGTGAAGGTATTCAGGCAGCTGCACCGGTGGATAGTTTTGCAACCCCAATTCCGGGAGATATGCCGGGGTACGACAGTCAGGTTATCATGGCTGCCGGAGCGTTCGTACAGGGGTCTTCCATCGAACTGAGTGCAGACGGGCCAATCAAACCTCCATATGCTGTGTATTTTCAGGGAGGACTTACATGGGAGCATGCAAAACTTGGCATTTTAATGTCACTTGAGAAATTATACGAAGCAGGAATTGTAAAGGAGCTTCTCTAAAATGAAAAGGCAGATTTTCATTATTGGCGGCGGACCTGCCGGAATGATGGCGGCAATCACGGCTGCCAGAAATGGGGCCGCGGTCACGATCCTTGAACATAATGACAGAATTGGAAAGAAAATTCTGTCAACCGGGAATGGCAGATGTAATTTCACAAATATGAATCAGTCTTCCAAATATTACCGAAGTGACAACAAAGGATTTCCATGGAAGGTTATTGAAAAGTTTCCATTTAAAGATACACTTGCGTTTTTCGAAGAACTCGGTATTTATGCCAAAGAAAAGAATGGTGGATTGTACCCATTTTCCGAACAGGCAAGTGCAGTCCTGGATGTGCTTCGTATGGAAATTGAGCGATTACACATCCCTGCGATTACTGGAGAAAACGTTTGTGATTTGAAAGTCGTAAAAAAAGAATTTCAAATTGTCTGTAAAAACAACACATATAAAGCGGACGCAGTCATTCTTGCTGCCGGATCAAAAGCTTCTTCAAAACTTGGCAGTGACGGGAGTGGCTATTTACTTGCAAAGAAGTTGGGGCACAGGATCGTCCCTGTGGTTCCGGCTCTTGTTCAGTTAAAATGTAAAGAAAGCTTCTATAAGGCACTGGCTGGAGTGCGCCTTCAGGGCAAAGTATGTCTGCTGGTAAATGGAAAAGAAGTTTCCAGTGATGCCGGTGAAATTCAATTGACCGCATATGGAATTTCCGGAATTCCGGTATTTCAGGTCAGTCGTTTCGCGTCCAGAGCAATTTATGAGAAAAAAAGAGTAGAAGCAGTCCTGGATTTCATGCCTTCCTTTTCGGAAAAAGAATTCAGTGATTATATTTACAGACGTATAGAATTAAGACCTGAAAAGAATATGGAAGATTTCTTTACAGGAATGTTAAATAAAAAAGTTGCACAAGTTGTTTTAAAAATCGCAAATATTCGAAATACGCAAAAATCCGGAACTCTTGGAGAAAATGAAATTATACGACTTGTGAAAACAGTAAAAGAATTTCGGACAGAAGTGACTGAGGCAAATTCTTTTGAACAGGCCCAGGTTTGTGCCGGCGGAGTGGATACCAAAGATATTTCTTCGAAGACAATGGAATCTTTGCTGGTAAAAAATCTGTATTTTGCCGGAGAGATTGTAGACGTGGATGGAATCTGTGGCGGATACAATCTGCAGTGGGCATGGTCCAGCGGATATCTTGCCGGGAAAGGAGCAGCGCATGCTGAGAATTAGTCAGTTAAAACTGGATGTGACCCATTCAGAAGAAAAGTTGAAGGATAAAATATTGAAAACACTTCGTATTTCTGAATGTGATATGAAAAAATATGATATCCGTAAACAGTCATTAGATGCCAGACATAAACCTCAACTTTTTTATGTATATACAGTAGATGTGACTGTGACAAATGAGAAAGCGATTCTGAAAAAACTTCAGAAAGCAAGACAGGATAAAAATATTGAATTATGTACAGAAAAAACGTATGTATTTCCTGAAATGGGAACCGAAGCTTTGATGCATAGGCCGGTAGTTGTCGGATGTGGTCCGGCAGGATTATTCTGTGCTTATTTTCTTTCTGCATATGGATATCGTCCCATTCTGATTGAACAGGGAGCGCCTGTGGAAGAGCGGCAGAAGGACGTAGAGCAGTTCTGGAAAACAGGAATCTTAGACCCGAATTCAAATGTGCAGTTTGGAGAGGGCGGTGCAGGTACATTTTCCGATGGAAAATTAAATACGCTTGTGAAAGATCCGGGAAACCGTATTCATAAAGTGCTGGAAATTTTTGTAAAACACGGTGCACCAGAAGATATTCTATATGTGAACAAGCCTCATATTGGAACGGATATTTTATGTGATGTCATCAGAACTATGCGATATAAAATTTTGGAAAATGGAGGAGAAATCCATTTTCACACGAAAATGGAGCAACTGGTTGTGGATTCGACGGGACAGACGCTCAAAGGAATTCTCCTTCGTAATTTGAAGTCCAATGAAACATCGTTGATCGAGACAGACACGCTCGTTCTTGCACCGGGACACAGTGCAAGGGATACTTTCCACATGTTGTATGAAAAAAAGATTCCGATGGAGGCGAAATCTTTTGCCGTAGGATTTCGTGCGGAACACCCACAGGAATTAATCAATCGGTCACAGTACGGGAAAGAATATCCGGATGCACTTCCGGCCGCTGCATACAAGATCACCGCAAAACTTCCAAATGGAAGAGGGATCTATTCGTTCTGTATGTGTCCGGGGGGATACGTGGTAAATGCTTCTTCCGAAGAAAAACATCTGGCGGTAAACGGAATGAGTTATCATGCGCGGGATAGTAAAAATGCCAACAGTGCTATTATCATCACGATCTCACCAGAGGACTATGGTGACGGACATCCACTTTCCGGAATCGCATTTCAGCGGGAACTGGAGCACAAAGCTTTTGAAGCGGGAAACGGAAAAGTGCCAGTACAGCGATATGCGGATTTTTACCGTGAAGTGATGAAAGAGGATAAGAAAGAAAGCATGCATCTGGATGCTTTTTCACCGTGTATAAAAGGAGAGTATACGTTTACTTCCCTGAAAAATATTCTGCCGGATGAGTTGGAAAAATCGTTTATTATGGGAATGGAAGAGTTTAACCGGAAGATTCCGGGATTTGCCGCGGGCAATGTCTCTCTTTCTGCAATTGAAAGCAGAACCTCTTCGCCTGTCCGGATTGTAAGAGATGAATTTATGGAGAGTAAAGTCAAAGGATTGTATCCATGTGGAGAAGGCGCGGGATATGCCGGTGGAATTACTTCAGCCGCCGTAGATGGAATTAAAATTGCCGAAACAATTCGGAAAAAGTACCGTTCATTCGACAATGTATAAATTTTAAGAAAAAATTAATTACAGAAAACTCTATACACGTTTTTTGAAATATGCTAGAATCTTTCAGTATAAGGGGATAAAATTGTTTGTGTGAGTCAAATTCTAATATGGAATGAGCTTGAATAATAGTATGAAGCATATGATTGAGGAAGAACGTCCTTATGAGAAATGCGATCGTTTTGGTGCAGGAAGTTTAACAGATATTGAACTTCTTGCAGTGATACTGCGGACAGGAACAAAGGGTGAGAGCGCCCTTGATCTTGCCAGAAAGCTTTTATATCCGGAACACGGCATGCCAAACAAGGGAGAAACACATCTACAAAGCTGGACAAAAGAAGAATTAATGAAGGTACATGGAATTGGAAAAGTAAAAGCGATTCAGATTCTGTGTCTTTGTGAGTTATCCAAACGATTGTCCAGGCTTTCTGCCAGGTCAGAACTGGATTTTTCCAAACCAGACACGATTGCCGAATATTACATGGAAGATATGCGACACAGAAATCAGGAGCATATCAAATTACTGATGCTCAACGGCCGTTCCCGGCTGATCAGTGAGAGTGAGATCGCAAAAGGGACAATTAACATGTCTGTTATTTCCCCACGCGAAATTTTTCTGGAAGCGTTGCAAAAAGGTGCAGTTTATATTATTGTTTTACACAATCATCCAAGTGGCGATCCTACACCGAGCCGAGAGGATCTTCTGATTACCAGACGGATTCGGGAAGCCGGACTGATACTTGGAATTGAATTATTAGATCATATTATTATTGGAGATAACTGTTATGTCAGCTTTGCACAGGAGGATCTGATGCGAAGCGCATAATGTTGAAAGGATAGAGGGCGTAATGTTACGAAATGTATACGGTCTGGATCTTGGTACTTGTGAAATCAAAGTCTATGACAAGAAGCAAAATACGATTTGGAAAGAAAAAAATGTAGTTGCCATTATGGACAACAAGAAAATTATTTCCGTGGGGGATGAAGCCTACGAAATGTTCGAAAAAGCTCCGGGAAATATTCAGGTAGTCTTTCCGATGAAAGCGGGAGTCATCAGTCATTTTAATCATATGCAGTATCTGCTTCAGAATATTCTGAAAAAGGAACGAAGATTTGCAAGAGGATCCGAGTATGTAGTTGCCGTTCCGACAGATGTAACAGAAGTGGAAAAACGGGTGTTCTATGACCTTGTGGTACATTCAACAGCCAAAGCAAAATCCGTCCGTGCTGTAGAACGGGCACTTGCTCAGACCGTAGGTCTGGAACTTGATGTAATGAATACAAAGGGAATTATGATCGTGGATCTTGGGGCCGAGACAACAGAGATTTCTGTAGTTTGCTCCGGTGGTATGGTTTTGAATAAAATGTTAAAGATCGGTGGAGTTACTTTTGACAATGCGATCAGTAATCTTGTACGTCGTAATTATGATTTTCTGATTGGGCAGACGACCGCTGAGATGTTAAGGCGCCGCTTTGGAGTATTCGGAGGCGACAGCAGTTCTACAATGAAAGTTTCCGGACGAAATCTGATATCTGGTGTTCCGCAGCAGATGGAGATTCCAATCAGTGTGGTGCGTGCCGCGATGCGGGATCCGCTGGCAGAGTGTATTATGAACATTAATTCTATTTTAGACCGGACGCCTCCGGAGGTACTAAAGTCTATTCAGCAGAATGGCATTTATCTTGTAGGCGGTCTGGCTTACCTTCCGGGATTGTCACGCTATATGGAAGAGGCAACCGGTTATACAGTACATACTACAAGAAAACCGGACTTGTGTACGGTAGAAGGACTGAATAAGATTATAAATTCCAAAGAACTAAGTAACCTGACATATTCGATGTCAGATCATAGATATAGGTGGTTGAAATAAATGAAGACAAAGAATCAGACGTCATTTTCGAGTAAATATTTATTGCTGGCACTTGCAATCGTCTGCATTATCCTGATGGGACTGTCGGGGTTCGCAGATGCAAGGAAGGGACCGCTTTCCTGGGTTGCCGGATATACCGTAGTTCCAATGCAAAAGGGAATTAACACGGTAGGACTGTGGATCAGTGACCTTACAGATAATTTTTCTACTTTACAGGATATGAAAGCAGAAAACAGAGAATTGCGCGAGAAATTGGACGCGATGACCATTGAAAATAATCAGTTAAAACAAAACTCTGCAACATTAGAACGTCTGCAGGAGCTCTACAAAATGGATCAAAACACGGCAGACTATCCTAAAATCGGTGCCAATGTAATTGCAAGCGAAAATAGTAATTGGTTTACAAGATTTACGATCGATAAAGGAAGTCTGGATGGAATCAAAGAGGATATGAATGTACTTTCTGGTGCTGGTCTCGTGGGAATTGTTACAGAAGTAGGGCCAAACTATTCTATTGTAAGCTCTGTTATTGACGACAAAAATGTAAGCTCCATGATTTTAACAACATTTGATAAATGTATTGTCAGTGGAAATCTGACTCTTATGGAAGATGGTTTGCTCAGTTTCAACCAATTGGCAAATAATGAGAATGAAGTTCCTGTTGGAGAACAGGTTGTAACCTCCAATATTAGCGATAAATATTTGCAGGGACTGCTGATTGGATATGTATCGGAAATCAATGTGGACTCCAACAACCTGACGCGTTCCGGATACATTATCCCGGCGACTAATTTCAGAGAATTGCAGGAAGTACTTGTAATTACCGTAACCAAAGAAGATTTAATAAAAAGTGAAACAACTATAAATGAGGAATAAAAAATGCAAAAAATAAAACGTATTTTCATATGTGCCATTATCATTCTGGTCTGTTTTTTGCTTGAAACAACGATTTTTCAAAAATTGGCGCTTGCGTCCGTTATTCCGAATACATTAATTATCGTGACTTCTTCATTTGGATTTATGCGAGGAAAAAAGGAAGGGTTATTGATCGGATTTGCATGTGGTCTTTTGAGAGACATTATGTGCGGGAATCTCATCGGTTTTTATGCTCTTATCTATATGCTGATCGGATATGCAAATGGATTTTTCAAGAGTGTATTTTATGATGAAGACATTAAACTTCCAATCGCTCTGATTGCTGCAAGTGAACTGATCTATGGTCTTGTTGTTTATGTTTGTCTGTTCATGCTGAAAAGTGATTTTCATTTTGTTTATTATCTTGGGCATATCATTATGCCGGAACTGATATATACAATTTTAGTCACTATTGTCTTATATCAGCTGATTCTAAATATAAACCGCAGGCTTGAAAAAGAAGAAAAAAGGAGTGCAAGCAAATTTGTATAATTTATTGGACCGGATAAAAGATTGGATTATGAACCTGTTCAAATCAAGACTGATTATCCTGATGATTGTATTCTGTATCATGTCAGGCGTTTTGATACAAAGAGTATTTGTTCTGCAGATTGTAAATGGACAGGATTATTTAGAAGATTATACATTAAAAATTCAGAAAACCACAGAGGTGCAGGGAACCAGAGGAAGAATTCTGGATCGGAACGGAGTTGTACTTGCCGATAATAAACTGGCCTATTCTGTTACCATCGAAGATAATGGTGATTATGATAATTTGAAGGAAAAAAATACCGTTATTAATGATACGATTGCGAAGGTAATCCAAATTGTAGAATCGAATGGAGATTCTATTATCAGTAATTTCAAAATTGTATTAAATGATAATAATGAATATGAGTATACCATGGATGAAGGGACGTCAAGGCTCCGATTTCTTGCAGATATTTTTGGGTTTGCAACTATAGATAAACTGGATGAAGAGCAACAGGCATATACTGCCTCAGATATTATTGATTACCTTTGTACTGACAAAACTTATGGCTATGGAATTGATCAGTCCGCGTTATCGAAGGAAGAGGTTCTTAAGTATGTCAATATCCGGTATGCAATGAGTCTTAATCGTTTTCAGAAATACGTTGCAACAACAATTGCCAGTGATGTTTCGGAAGAAACTACAGCAGCTATCATGGAAAATATCGATACACTGCAGGGAATCAATATTGCGGAAGATTCGATACGTTTATATAACGACAGTAAATATTTTGCTTCCATTATTGGATATACCGGGCAGATTTCCCAGGATGAATACAATGATCTGGATCCGGAAACACAGAAAAAATATTCGCTGACGGATATTATCGGAAAAGCAGGGCTGGAACAGGTAATGGACGAACATCTGCAGGGACAGAAAGGTGAAATCAAACTTTATGTAAATAATGTCGGTAAGGTTATTGAATCTGTACAGACCAAAGAAGCCGGGGCCGGCAATGATCTTTATACAACGATTGATGCCAATTTACAGAAGGTTGCCTATGATCTTCTGGAGGAAAAGCTTGCCGGTATTCTTCTGGAAAATTTGCAAAATGTACTTGTTTATGATAGAGCGAATATCACGGAAGACAGTGATATCATTGTGGCTATCGGCGATGTTTATAATGCATTCTTTTCAAATGGGATTCTTGATTTAAGTCATTTTTCAGAAAAAAATGCGGGCTCTGCGGAAAACGCTGTTTATCAAAAGTTTACGACTAAGAAAGAAGCTGTGTTCGGAAATTTAAGTGAACAGTTAAATAATGCAGGAGCAGCAGCTTACAAAGACTGTTCGAAAGAAATGCAGGCATATCAGAGTTATATTGTGGCGAATCTTCTAACCTCGAATACAAAAGTGCTTTTAAGTAATAAGATCGATACGGAAGACGCAGTATATCTTCAGTGGGAAAATGAGGAAAGTATCAGCCTTTATACATATTTGAATCACTGTATTTCACAGGGGTGGATTGACACATCGTCATTAAAGGATTATGTGGCGGATGAAACTTATTCAGATTTGAATCAAATATATGAAGGACTGGTTAATTATATAATCACAAAATTATCGCAAAATTCGAGCTTTGACAAACTGATCTACAAATACATGATCCAATCCAGTGAAATTACCGGAAACCAGATTTGTATGATGCTGTATGAACAGGGGATTTTAGAATATGATGAGAACCAGTATCAGAACCTTGCATCTGGTGCAGTAACTGCTTACGATTTTATCCGGGGAAAAATTGAGACACTGGAAATTACACCGGGACAGCTTGGTCTGGAACCGTGTACCGGATCTGTTGTAGTTACGGATACACAGACCGGAGAAGTTCTGGCGTGTGTCTCTTATCCTGGATATGATAATAACCGTCTTGCGAATACAATGGATTCTGCATATTACAGTAAGCTGCTGAATGATCAGGCAACACCATTATATAACACAGCTACACAGGAGAAAACAGCACCTGGATCTACTTATAAACCTTTGGTGGCAATTGCGGGGCTGACAGAAGGTGTGATCAGTACGGATACGTATACCGTGTGTAATGGTATTTATGATAAAATTTATCCAAGTCCAAAATGCTGGGTTTACCCAAGAGCACATGGAAGTTTGAATGTATCTGGCGCTATTCAGCATTCCTGTAATGAATTTTTCTATGAAGTCGGATATCGACTGGGACTTACCGGAGAATATTCCAGAGATGATGTGACCGGTGCTACAACGGAAATACGCTCTGATGCACAGGGATTGGATGCACTTAAGAAATATGCAAGCATGTTTGGATTAAATGAAAATACCGGTATTGAGATTCCGGAATCCAGTCCGCAGATTTCAGATGAAGATGCAGTACGTTCAGCCATCGGACAGGGAACCAACAACTATACCACCACACAGTTGGCAAGATATATCACTGCAGTTGCAAATAAAGGTACTTTGTACAATTTAAGTCTTGTTGATAAAGTGGTAGATGTAAAAGGGAATGTTGTAGAAGATTTTACCCCGGAAGTTGCAAATGAAATCACAGAAGTGTCAGAAAATACATGGAACGCGGTTCACGAAGGAATGAGAGCTGTTGTAAGTAGCAGTAATACCTATAATTCATTAGGCGATTTTAAAATGTCCGGAAAAACCGGTACTGCACAGCAAAGTCAAGCGCATGCCAATCATGGCCTTTTTGTAGGATTTGCACCAAGTGATGATCCGGAAGTTGCCTTTGCGATTCGAATCAAAAATGGTTATGAATCTGCTTATGTGTCTCAGATCGGAAGAGATTTGATGCGCTATTATTATGGATTGGCAGAATATGACGAACTTGTTACAGGACATGCTTCCGATATAACAGGTACAACTCGTACTGACTAGAGGGGTGAGGAGTTGAAACAGAAAGTAATTATCAAAAGTAACAAATATGGGCTTATTGTCTATATGGATCCGAATTCTACATATGAGGAAATTTATTCAGATGTAAAAGAAAAATTTTCAGATGCATCGAAATTTTTCAAAGGCGCACACATGGCGATTACGTTCGAGGGTCATGTGCTTACCAAAATACAGGAGCAGGAGCTGATCGAAACCATATCTGAAATGGCAAAAGTACAAATTGTCTGTATTTTTGATAACAATGAAAATACAGAGCGCCTGTATCAGAGTGTAGTAGAACAAAGTTTAGAAGATCTCCCGAGAAGAGAAGGACAATTTTATCGTGGTACACTAAAGAAAAGGCAGGTACTGGAATCAGAAAAAAGTATCATTGTTCTGGGTGATGTGGATTTTGGCGCAACAGTTGTTTCTAAAGGAAATATTGTTGTTCTCGGAACGATACGCGGAACAGTACATGCTGGTGCTTCAGGCAATAAAAATGCGTTCGTGGTTGCGTTATCAATGAAACCACAGTCTCTGCGTATTGCTGATGTGGCAGAGAATCGTCTGTACATCAGAAAAGAAGAAAAACCGGAGGCTAAGATTGCATGGCTGGATGGCGAACGTATTTATATTGATCCACTAAAAGATCTGAATTGGTAGGAGGAGTATAAAATGGGTGAAATCATTGTAGTTACATCAGGAAAAGGCGGAGTTGGGAAGACCACAACAACAGCAAACATAGGAGCAGGACTTGCTGCACTTGGAAAAAAAGTACTTGTGATAGATACGGATCTTGGTCTTAGAAATCTTGATGTAGTGATGGGCCTTGAGAACCGGATCGTCTACAACCTGGTAGATGTCATCGAAGGAAAATGCCGTCTGAGTCAGGCGCTTATTAAAGACAGACGATATGAAAATCTGTACTTATTGCCATCGGCGCAGACAAAGGATAAATCCTCGGTTACACCGGAGCAAATGGTAAAACTGACGTCAGAGCTGAAGCAGGAGTATGATTTCGTATTGCTGGATTGTCCGGCAGGAATTGAACAGGGATTTCAGAATGCCATTTCCGGCGCAGATAAAGCTCTGGTTATTACAACTCCGGAAGTTTCTGCTATCCGGGATGCGGATCGTATTATCGGACTTCTGGAAGCAAAAAAAATAAAAAATATCAGTTTGATCATTAACAAAATCCGAATTGAGATGGTGAAACGCGGGGACATGATGTCTGTCGAAGATGTGACAGAAATCTTATCCGCAGATCTCCTTGGAATCATTCCGGATGATGAACAGGTTGTGATCGCCACAAATCAGGGTGAACCGGTGATTGAGATGGACTCTCTTGCCGGCCAGGCTTACAGAAATATTTGCGGCCGCCTGACAGGCGAAGAAATCCCTCTGCTTGATCTTGAAAAATCACGAAGTTTTTTTCAAAAGTTGACTAGTGCTTTTCATAAAAAGTAGGAGGGGTATCATGAAAGTATTTGAAGAACAGACACCTGTATCCTCTGTTTCCATAGCGAAAGATCGTTTAAAAACGCTTCTTGCCTCGGACAGGATACAATGTCAGCCAGATACCTATGATATTCTGTGCAGTGAATTATACAGCACTCTTAGAAAATACTTAAAAATATCAGAAAAAGATTTTGATGTAAAAATTACCAGAACAAAGATTTATATTACTTTGTCAGGAGAAGAATAGTGAAAATATTTAAAATTAACAAACCTTATCAATTAAAAGATTATAAATTCAGCCTGATCATAACAGTGTTGGCTCTTACAGTCATTGGAATTATGGTCATAGGAAGTGCAAAAGAGTCCGTCCAAGGAAAACAGGTTCTAGGATTATGTATCGGAATTGTGGTTATGGCCGTGATTTCGTTGCTTGATTATGTATGGGTTCTGAATTTTTATTGGCTCATTTATATCTTTAATCTGGCATTGTTAATCTATACCCGTTTCTTTGGAGAAGAAGTAAATGGAGCAAAGAGATGGATAGATATTAAGATTACAAATTTCCAACCATCGGAGCTTACAAAAATACTGATGATACTATTTTTTGCAAAATATCTGATGGATCATGAAGATACTATAAATACACCGCGGACAATTCTCACTTCGGTGGGACTTATGATTCCAACGTTATTGTTGGTTGTTGCTCAGCCGGACTTATCGACAACAATTTCTCTGGCGGTAACCTTTTCTGTGATTATGTATATCGGCGGTCTGAACTATAAATTTATTGGAACTGTGCTGGCGATACTCATTCCCTGTGCTGTTATCTTTATAAGCATTGCAGTCCAACCGAATCAACCATTTTTGGAAGATTATCAGCAGCGACGTATTCTTGCATGGCTGGAACCGGAGAAATATGCAAGCGATGAGGCATATCAGCAGTTGAACTCCATCATGGCAATTGGTTCCGGACAGCTTACCGGAAAAGGACTTAATAATAACACAACAACTTCTGTAAAAAATGGAAATTATATTCTTGAGCCACAGACAGACTTTATTTTTGCAATTGTTGGAGAAGAGTTGGGATTTGTGGGTTGTTGTCTGGTCATCAGTCTGTTATTATTAATAGTAGTACAAATTATTTTTATAGGAATGAAAGCACAGGATTTGGCAGGGCAATTGATATGCTGCGGGATAGCAGCGCAGATTGCCATACAATCCTTTATTAACATCAGTGTTGCAACCGGGATTTTTCCAAATACTGGAATCCCGTTGCCATTTGTAAGCTATGGACTTACCTCCCTTGTAAGTATGTACATGGGAATTGGATTTGTACTAAATGTAGGATTACAACCAAAGAAATATCAATAAAAGGAGTGAGACAAAATGAACATAGGACTGATTGCACATGACTCCAAAAAGACGTTAATGCAGAATTTCTGTATTGCATATCGAGGAATATTATGTAAGCATGAGTTGTACGCAACCGGCACAACCGGACGATTGATTGAAGAAGTAACGAATCTTAACATCCATAAATATCTGGCAGGTCCATTAGGTGGAAAACAACAGTTAGGTGCTCAGATATCACAGAATCAGCTGGATGCACTCATTTTTCTGAGGGATCCATCAAATCCAAAACCTCATGAACCAGATGTAAATGATGTCATCCGGTTATGTGATATGCACAATATTCCAATGGCAACGAATCTTGCTACGGCTGAAATTATTATTTTAGCACTTGACAGAGGAGATTTAGACTGGCGTGAAATGTACAAATAAATTTATTATTACTATTATCATTTCCTTATGTTTTGGAGGAACTCTTTGTGGATGTAAGGTAGCAGAATTGGAATCGGCTCCGGTCACAGAATATTTGCTTGAGAACTATAATGTACCATTTAAAAAAGAAGTTCTTTTTTCTGACAACCTATGTGTATCGCAAAATGACGTCTCACTTGCAGGATACGTAGAAGATACCAGTGTAAATGCGGCTGCACTTTTTGATCTTAGTAATAAACAGGTATTGTATTCGTATCCTTCTCATGAAAGAGTATATCCGGCCAGTATTACCAAGATTATGACAGCCCTTCTTGCACTTGAGAATGGAGATCTTTCTTCTGAAGTTGTAGTAAGTGAACGTGCAGCAGCATCAAGTTTCAACATGTATGCGCAGGTTTGTGGCCTGAAAGAAGGAGATGTATGGAGCTTAAATGATCTGATAAATGCACTTTTATTACATTCCGGAAATGATGCAGCGGTTGCAATCGCAGAACACATCGCCGGAAGTGAAGAAGCTTTTGTTCAGATGATGAATGAACGGGCAGAAAGTCTGATGGCATATAATACACATTTTAGTAATTCTCATGGACTCCATGAAGATGACCATTATACAACAGCATATGATGTATATTTGATGTTTCAGGAATGTGTAAAAAATGAAGCATTTGTAAATATTATTAACCAGAATGAATGTCAGGTTACATTCAGAAGAGATAATATAACACAGAATGAAACCTTTAAAGCGACAAACTGGTATGCCAAGGGTATTGTCACCACACCGGAAAATGCAGAAATTTTAGGTGGAAAGACCGGCACTACAGAAGAAGGCGGTCATTCTCTGGTTTTACTGGAAAAAGACACAAATGAAAATTATTATATTTCGATTGTGATGGGTGCACCAGAAAAATCTGTCTTGTATACAGATATGTCAGGTCTCATACAGGCCATTCCATAAAACTCAAAAAGGTCCACCGGACCTTTTTATCGCATGCTTGGCAACTTAAAAAGAGGGGCTTTACCCCTCTTATTTAGCGCCAGGTGTCCGAACGATAGATGAATGTTAAAGTTCGGACATATTGTCAATGCGACCGTACAGGCTGATGAGATAAATTCCGCTCAAGCCCACGAGTACGTAGATGATTCGGCTGAGCCAGCTAAGACTCCCAAATAACCATGCCACCGCATCGAAACGAAACAGACCGATCAGGAGCCAGTTAAGAGCACCAATGATGACAAGAGTGAGGGCCGTATTATCAAACCATTTCATGTTTGTGTTCCTCCTTGTTTAAGATCTAAAAACAGTATTTGCCAAAAGAAAGAAATTTATTCAGGAAAGCAGAACAATGCGATATTATTCTTATTCAGATTATTTAAAAGAAAAATTTGGAGAAAAAGTATATAAATTACCTATTAATCTTCCCGTTACATGCCCAAATCGAATCGATGGTTCCGGGTGTGCTTTTTGTGCTGGTGCTGGAACTGGATTTGAGGCAATGGATTCCAGTAATAGTGTTACAGAGCAACTCTCCGCCACACAGAAACTGATTGCAGCAAAATATCATGCCAGGAAATATATCGCCTATTTCCAGAATTATACCAATACTTTTATGGATATCAGCAAATTCAGAACATATTTACAGGAAGCGTCCGCCTTTCCCGGAATTGTTGAAATTTCTGTTTCTACACGCCCGGATTGTCTGACGACCGAGTATCTGAATGTTATGAATGAAATTTATGAGAAGACCGGAATTAAGATGAATATTGAGCTCGGACTGCAAACAGCAAACTATCATACTCTGGCATTTATTGACCGGGGACATGGGCTTGCAGAATTTATCAATGCGGTTCTTATGATAAAAAGCTATCCTGATTTCACAATATGCACACATGTTATTCTAAATCTGCCGGGAGACGATCTGTTAGATGTAAAAGAAACTGCGAGAATTCTTGCAGCGTTAAATATCGATATTGTAAAACTTCATTCTCTGTATATTCCTTATCACACAAAATTGTGTGAATTGTATCAGAACCACGAAATATCGTTGTGCACAAAAGAAGAATATTATGAAAGAGTCGTTACATTTTTGGAGCAGATTCCAAAAGAAGTGGTGGTAGAACGATTATTTTCCCGGGTTCCTGAAAAGGAAGCTGTATTCTCCAATTGGGGAACCAGTTGGTGGAAAATGAAGGATGAACTTATGGAAAAAATGGAATCCGAAAATCGTTATCAAGGAAAAGAATTTAACTATTTAAACGGAGCTGCCCTTAACAAACTGAACTAAAGAAGGTGGGAATTCTATGGCTGAAAACAAAGATATTGTCAGCATTAAAAAATATAGAAAAAAAGAGAATATAAATATTGGAATCATTCTTTTCGGGGTAGTATTTCTTTATCTTATTATAATGATTGCAATGTATTTTTCAAAAGATAAAACAGCCATATACGAAGTGAGAGAAGGAACTATTCTGAAAGATAATTCCTACACTGGTTTGATATTGCGAGACGAAACTGTTGTCCGTGCAGATAAAGGCGGGTATGTAAATTATTTCTACGAATCAGGAAAGAAAGTACCTTTTGGACATAATGTATATCTTTTAACAGAAGATGAGATATTGAATGAAACTGTTGAGGATACAAATGAAGAAGTTGTTCTTGATTCTGATAACTGGAATCGCCTTTTAATGAAAGTGCAGACTTTTAACGAAAGTTATAACAGTAATGCTTTTTATTCGGCCGAATCTCTGAAAGATGAGACAAATGCTATTTTGAACAGCAATACTACTCAGAATCGTGTCACACAGTTAAATTCTATTCTGAATAACACGCAGATAGCATATACCGCTTATCCCTCTGAAGATGATGGAATCATCGCTTATAATATTGATGGATACGAATCATTGACAATAGATACCATTTCAGAAAATGAAATTTCTAAAAATGAATATACAAAGGTTTCTCTGGTTAACAATACAAAAGTAAGTGCTGGAGATCCTGTATACAGACTGATAACAGAAGAAAACTGGAAGCTGGTCATTCCGTTGACAGAAGAAATGGAAACTCAGTTTTTGGAGCAAATGGGTGAAAGAGATTATTTATATGTGAAACTCAAGGTGACAAAGGATAACAAGATCATCGGCGGATATCTGAGCATCGAACACGATAAGAATAAGAACATCTATGGATGTATTCAGTTGTCAGATTCTATAGTACGTTATGTAGAGGACAGATATCTGGATATAGAATTAATTCTGGAAAATCAGTCAGGACTTAAAATTCCGAAATCTGCCGTGTCACAAAAAGAATTTTACATAATACCGGAAGATTATCTGACCAATGGAGGTTCTTCTTCGTCATCAGGTGTTTTAAGAGAAAACGCGAAAAAAGGAAATATTGAATTTGTCGGAGTTGACATTTTTTCAAGAGATATAGAAAATGGCCTCGTATATGTAAAGACTTCAGTTTTTAAAGATGGAGATGTACTTCAGAAACCAGAGTCTACAGATAAGATGACATTAAAAGAAAAAACGTCTTTGGATGGAGTTTATAACGTAAATAAAGGGTATGCTGTTTTCAAGCAGGTAAACATTCTTTGCGAAAGTGAAGATTATTATATTATTGAGGAAGGCAACAATTATGGTCTTTCTAATTATGATCGCATTGCGCTGGATGGAGACAAAACCCAGGATAATCAGATCATTAGTCAATAAGGAGCAGTTAATATGATAGCAGAAAATATACATGATGTTGAAAGACGAATCGTTCAGGCATGCGAGCGTTCTGGACGAAATCCTGAAGAAGTAACACTGGTTGCAGTAAGTAAGACAAAACCAGTGGAAAAGTTGAAAGAAGCATACGCTGTCGGAACCAGAGTATTTGGTGAAAACAAGGTTCAGGAACTGGTTGATAAATACGAAATTATGCCAAAAGATATTAAATGGCAGATGATTGGACATTTACAGCGCAATAAAGTAAAATATATTATTGACAAAGTTGAACTTATTCATTCTGTGGATTCACTCAGGCTGGTGGAAGCGATTGACAGAGAGGCAGCAAAAAAGGGAATTATTGCCAATATTTTATTGGAAGTAAATATAGCAAAAGAGGAGAGCAAATTCGGACTGATGCCGGAAGAAGTCATAGATTTTATTGATGAAATTGTCAGATATCAGAATGTGAGAGTACAAGGTTTAATGACAATTGCCCCTTTTGTGGATGATCCCGAAAAGAATCGAAAACATTTTTCCGCCTTACATAAATTATTTGTTGACATCAGAAAGAAAAACGTTAATAATGTTATTATGAATGTTCTTTCGATGGGGATGACCAATGATTTTGAAGTTGCAGTTGAGGAGGGCGCTACTATGGTGCGTGTTGGAACTGCGATTTTTGGCGAAAGAAATTATATTCAGTAGAAACGTACAAGAGATAGGAGTGTAAAAATGGGTGTTTTAGATAAGTTTTTAGATGCAATAAAATTATCAGATGATGATGACTATGAAGATGATGATTTTTTTGAAGATGATTTTGAAGATGATTACGAAGAGGAACGACCAAAAAAGAATATTTTCAAAAAAGACAAGCCAGTGTATGACGATGATGATGAAGACTATGAAGTAAAGAAACCAGCACGTTCAAACAGTAAAGTTACTCCAATGCGTCAGCCTGCAAGAAGAAATGCTCCGGCTATGGAAGTATGTGTTATCAAGCCAAATAATATGGATGACAGCAGAGAAATCACAGAGACATTGTTAAGCGGACGTACTGTTATTTTGAATCTGGAAGGTCTTGATCTGGAAGATGCTCAGAGAATCATTGATTTTATTTCTGGTGCTACTTTTGCAATTGACGGAAATCTTCAAATGATTTCTAACAGTATATTCCTTGTAACACCTGCACATGTAGATATCTCAGGAGATATGCAAGATTTACTCGGCGCGTCACTCGGTGCTTCAACAATGCGTAATCGATATTAATTTTGAGGGAAAATGGAAAAAGAAGAAACTTTATTACGTAAGCGTTTTATCGAATTATCGAATACTGCTTACCAAAGAGGTATTATTACTTATTCAGACTTTCTCAATTTAAATGAATTGAATATTTTACATACTACGCCAAAGGATCTTTTTCCAATTCCATATATGACCTTTGGCGGGTATGCGTATTCGGAGCGTCAGATGGCAGCATTTCTACCTGATGCTTTTTCTTTATATATGGAGGAGTCTGAAATACAGGATTTGTACCCCATTCAAATTGTTAAAATTTCACCGGTTCATGCAAAGTTCGCAGAAGAACTAGGTCATAGAGATTACCTTGGTGCTCTTTTAAATCTTGGTATAGAACGTTCAAAATTGGGCGATATTCTAGTTCAGGATATATCTGCGTATGTGTTTGTAAATGAATCTTTAGCCAATTTTATTGAAAATGAATTAGTTAAAGTAAAGCATACTGTTGTTCTGCCTCAGATCGTCGCATCGGCAGAATTTATTTATGAGCCCAGATTTGAAATTATAAAGGGAACAGTTGCGTCTGTCAGATTGGATTCTTTATTATCCCTGGCATATAATTCTTCCAGAAGTAAACTGACTGGTCTGATTGAAGGAGCCAGAGTTTATGTAAATGGAAAATTGATCACGAGTAATGCGTATCATGTAAAGAATGATGATATCATTTCTGTTCGCGGGATGGGACGCTTTCAATTTAAACAAATTGTTTCTGAGACAAAAAAGGGAAGATATTACGTTGAATTATATAAATACATATAGAAGGAGACGAGAATGAAAAAATATTTATCTGCTATTATAAGTATATTGGGATTAATTTTAATTGACCAATATACAAAATTTCTTGCACTGACACATCTGAAAGATCAGGAACCTTTCATAATATGGAATGGTGTATTTGAATTTCGTTATCTGGAAAACCGTGGAGCAGCATTTGGAATCTTTCAAAACAGACTGGCGTTTTTCGTTATTATGACAATTATTGTTCTTATTGGGATTGTATATATTTATATACGCACTCCAGATACTAAGAAATATTTGCCGCTGCGTCTTACCATTATTTTCATCACCGCCGGCGCGATTGGAAATATGATTGACCGAGTAGTCAGAGGATATGTTGTAGACTTTTTCTACTTTTCACTGATTGATTTTCCTATTTTTAATGTTGCAGATATTTATGTCACCGTTACATTCTTTGTACTGGCAATATTACTCTTATTTTACTATAAGGATGATGAATTAAATATTTATTCTCTTAAAAAGAAAAATGCAGATTAAAGAAAGGTTCAAATTATGAGGACAGAAGAATTTCAGGTCGAGACAGATTCTGGAGATCGCATTGATAAATTTCTTACAAATGAAATGACTGATTTTTCCCGTTCTTATGTGCAGAAACTGATTAAAGACGGACATGTAAAAGTCGAAGATAAAATCGTAAAGGCAAATTATAAACTAAGCTACGATGAAATTATTCATGTGGAAATTCCTGATTTAACAGAACCTGATATTGTTGCAGAAAATATTCCACTGGATATTTTATATGAGGATGAAGATGTTTTGTTCGTAAATAAACCAAAAGGAATGGTGGTGCACCCGGCCCCTGGTCATTATAGTGGAACTTTGGTAAATGCGCTGATGTATCATTGTGGTGACAGTCTCTCCGGAATTAATGGAATCATGCGACCGGGAATTGTTCACAGGATCGATATGGATACTACCGGTTCGCTTTTGGTTTGTAAAAATGATGTGGCACATCAGAAACTTGCAGAACAATTAAAAGAGCATACGATTCATCGTGTATATCATGCGATTGTTCATGGAAATTTAAAGGAAGACTCCGGAACGATTAATGCACCAATTGGGCGACATCCAATTGATCGAAAAAAAATGAGTATAAACACCCGGAATGGCCGTGAAGCAATTACGCATTATAAGGTGTTGGAACGTTTTGGAAATTATACTTACATTGCATGTGAACTGGAAACCGGACGTACCCATCAGATCAGGGTTCATATGGCAAGTGTCGGGCACCCGCTGGTTGGGGATATGGTATATGGGCCACAAAAATGTCCGTTTCCAAATTTGCAGGGACAGACATTACATGCGAAGATCTTGGGCATTACGCATCCGCGAACATGCGAATATCTGGAAGTAGATGCGCCTCTCCCTGAGTATTTCTGCAAGCTTTTGGAACGTCTTAGGCAAAATGCTTAAATCACTATACTTTTTCGAGCGAATGAGCTATAATAGATATAGATAAAACGATTTTGAAGGAGCGTGAGCTGAATGATGAAAACAAATACAATCATTACTATTGGACGACAATTTGGAAGCGGTGGAAGAGAGATTGGACAGAAACTTGCTAAAGAATTGGAAATTCCATTTTATGACCAGGAAATGCTCGATCGCGCAGCTAAAGAAAGTGGATTTTGTAAAGAAATTTTTGAATCGCATGATGAAAAACCAACGAACAGTTTTTTGTATTCTTTAGTAATGGATACCTATTCACTTGGATACTCATCAGGATCATTTACAGATATGCCTTTGAACCATAAGGTATTCCTTGCACAGTTTGATGCAATCAAAAAAATGGCTGAGGAAGGTCCATGTGTATTTGTTGGACGTTGTGCTGATTATGCATTAGAAGGAAATGAGAATCTCTTAAGTGTATTTATTCATGCAGATATTGATAGCCGTACCAAAAGAATAGCAAGAGATTTTCAAATGACGGATTCGAAAGCAAAAGAAATGATTCTTAAAACAGATAAGAAACGTGCAAACTACTATAATTATTTTACAAATAAAAAGTGGGGAGACGCAACAAGTTATCACTATTGTTTCTGCAGCTCTAAGCTGGGAATCGATGGTACTGTGGAAGCAATCAAAGATATGATTCATATCCGGGAAAAAAATAAAGATGCCAGAATTTGGTAATAACGAAGGAAGTGCCAGAAGACACTTCCTCTTTTTTATTATTTTGTTTTCTGTGGCCATCCTGGAATATTTCCATTCAAAATCGCTGTAAACATTCGATTTTTACATCCGGGATATTTCTGATTCAGTTCTTTAATCAAATCTTTTGCGTCCTGACGTTTGGTAAGTCCGTCTACCGGACAGCGGCTTTTTACAACGGGAAGGTTGTATTTGTGCTGAAATCCGATAACATCTGCTTCATTGACGTACATCATAGGTCGAATCACGGTCAGATTCATACGATCGAGATAGGTTTTTGGAGAAAATGAATGGAATCGTCCTTCAAAAATCAATGATAAAACCATAGTTTCAATAATATCATCCTTGTGATGAGCATATGCAACTTTGTTACATCCCATCTCTTTTACTGCATCGTTTAAAGCGCCTTTTCTCATTTTTGCACATAAAGAGCATGGGCTTTCTTCTTTTCGTTCTTCAAACAGAATATGTGCAATATCTGTTTTCACAATTCTATATGGCACATCAAGTTCTTTGCAAAGTTCAGTCACAGCAGAAAAATCACATTTTTCATATCCAAGATCCACAGTGACAGCACTGAGTTCAAATTTATTCGGATAAAAACGACGAAGACCATGAAGCGCATACAGAAGCGTAAGACTATCTTTTCCGCCTGAAATTCCTACAGCAATGTGGTCTCCCTCCTGAATCATTTCATAATCATCAACAGCTTTTCTGGTAAAACTAAGTAATTGTTGTAATTTCATTATTTTCTCTCCACTTTTTGTTTTTGACGAATAATATGTTACCTTATTTGAAACGTGAATACAAGCAAAAAAGAAGAGAATTTAAAGAAACAATTGCCCGTTTCTCTCGAAAATGGTAAGATATAAGACAGAGTGAAAGAAGAAAGGAATAGCAAAAAATGAAATTTGTAATTCAGCGAGTCACAGAAGCAAATGTTAAAGTTGATGGAAAAATCATAGGAGAGATTTCCAAAGGTTTTATGGTTCTTATTGGTGTGGGACAGGACGATACCAAAGAAGTTGCAGACAAAATGATTCGAAAACTGGTTGGTCTTCGTATTTTTGAAGATGAAAATGGAAAAACTAATCTTTCTCTGGCAGATGTAAATGGGCAGTTATTACTTATTTCGCAATTTACACTTTATGCAAATTGTAAGAAAGGGTTTAGGCCAAGTTTTATTGATGCCGGTGCACCTGATATGGCAAGCGATATGTATGAATATATTATTTCAGAATGTAAAAAAAGTGTCCCTGTTGTAGAGCGGGGAATCTTTGGTGCAGATATGAAAGTCAGTCTTGTAAATGACGGTCCATTTACAATTATTTTAGACTCAAATGATTTATAAATAAAAAGGGAGGAAAAACAAATGAATCATGATGTATTAAACAGTAAAGTCATGGAAATGAAAGAGGATATTATCACTTCTATTCAGCAGAATATGCGAATTGAAAGTGTGAGAGGAGAAGCAAAACCAGATGCTCCTTATGGTGAAGGTCCAAAAGCAGCTCTTGCTGATGTTCTGGCATTAGGTGAAAAGCTGGGCTTCAAAACTGGTCATGCGGATAACCGCATGGGTTGGATCGAATATGGTGAAGGAGAAGAAATGGTTGGAATTTTAGGTCATGTCGATGTAGTTCCTGCTGAGGCGGAGGGCTGGACATATCCACCATTTGAAGCAGAAATTCATGATGGAGTTCTCTGGGGAAGAGGCTGCCTTGACGATAAAGGGCCTATCATTGGCTCTGTATATGCTTTGAAAGCAATCCGTGACCTGAATCTTCCAATTGACCGCAGAATTCGTATTCTTTTTGGCTCAGATGAAGAATGCGGTTGTTCTTGTGCAGAATACTATGTAGAAAATGGTTATGAAATGCCTACAATTGGTTTTACACCGGATGGAGATTTTCCTTTGATTTTCTGTGAAAAAGGAATGTCTAACTTTAACATTGGCGGTAAAATTCAGGATAAAGGTACCATTGACGTAGTATATTTTGGTGGAGGAGTTGCTGCAAACGTTGTTACTCCTAAATGTAAATTAATTGTAAATGGAGCAATTAAGGTAACACCAACAGAGGGTATCACTGTGACAGAAGAAGATGGAAAGACAATTGTGGAAGCTATCGGTTTAAGCGCCCATGGAAGCACACCGGCTTTAGGCGTTAATGCTGCAATAAAACTTTTAAACGCAGTAAAAGAAAATAAATTTGGTGGTGATTTCCAGAAATATATGGATTTCCTCTTAAATAAAATTGGTACAGAAGTACATGGTGAATCTCTTGATATTCATTATATCGATGAAGAAACAGGCGAAACTTCTCTTAATTTAGGTGTTCTTAATTTTGACGGAGAAAACATGTCGTTCACATTAGATATTCGTTATCCAAAAAATGCTGTTGCAGCGGAAGTAGACGCAAATGTTGTGAAGTATATTACAGAAGCCGGATTTGAAGTTCTCCAAAAATCTAATATGAATTTACTTTATGTTCCAAAAGATTCTGAACTTATAACAAAACTGATGAAGGTTTATAAAGATGAAACTGGAAGAAATGAACAGCCAATGGCAATTGGTGGCGGAACTTATGCAAAACATTTCCCGAATATGGTTGCATTTGGACCAATGTTCCCGGAAGACGAACCGATAATTCATCAGCCAAATGAGAGAGTAGAAATTGATAAATTAATGAAATCTATTCAGCTCTATGCGGTTGCAATGTATGAACTTGCTTTAAAGTAAAATAATGTAAAACTACGAAAATTGTTATATAAAAAGTTTAGAAGGGGCTGTCGGAAAATAGATAGTTCCAAACAGGGGCAGGTGTGATTCGCATGAGTCACACCTGCCCCTGAAACTTTTCCATAAAAAAGAAAAAGATGGCTAACAACAACCATCTTCTCCCT
>Ga0129317_1000541_pt1 | contig 39084 bp, 45 predicted proteins | sample Cm1ome_FD_94430 | JGI IMG/M metagenome (GOLD analysis project Ga0129317, IMG submission 94430) | Eastern black-and-white colobus group fecal microbial communities from Wisconsin, USA - Cm1105 metagenome | ecosystem: Host-associated > Mammals > Digestive system > Large intestine > Fecal | place... | reverse complement strand
GAACTTCTGGATATGGACTATTTTCTAAATGAAGATATTTTTGATGATGATGCAGAAGAAGGTTTTTTCCTGTTCTGATTCATGATCATCGTTTTGTCATGCCCGCCTTCGTGCGGGCTATTTTAATTCAAGAGAGCGCCGAAGGCGGTCTTTCCTATAAAGCAAAAAAGGGACTGTCAAACGACAGCCCCTGGAGCCTATACTACCATAAATTGAATGAGAAATCGGAATAGAGGGGAGTTGGCTGATCGCTATAATAGTAGCGATAGTCAGAACCTGGTGCTTTGTAATATTTCGGCTTTTTCGTTGTATGGTAAGTAACATCGATTGAAACAGCGTTTTTCAGTGAAACCTTCTGTCCGTTTTTGATCTTCTTAGTGAACTCCTTGTTGCCCTTTCTATAAGCAATTTCAATAAAATCTATTTTGTAATTTTTAGCAGCAGCAACCTTTATCAGTGTTTTTCCAGAACGGGAAATCTTGGCACCATATTGCCAGTAACCATTGATTTCAGAAGCGTAATCTTTTGAGCCAACTTTAAAAGACTTAAAAACTGCAGGGTGCTGTTTGAAGGTTACTTTACAGGACAGCTTATAGCTTTTCCCATCTTGATTAACTACAAAGCTGAAGGTGGATTTTTCGCCAACTTTAACCTTGTGGTTCTTCATGTGAAACTTCGTGCTCGTGCCAATCTGGATCGCATTTAATCCCTGGCGTTTGTTAGCTGTGTAGTATGTGTTGGATGATTTTATGTTGGTAATAGTTGCTGTAGATGAAAGGTTTTTGATGTAAATAAAACCGTATACAGATGTGTCATCGACACCCTTGAATGGGGCAGATCTATCAATATAAAGGGTCTGGGTCTTAGGGCAAACAGGTGCTTTGACTGCTGCATTTGCCAGTAATGGGGTGGCAGCGACTAACAACAGACATACAAAAAAGCCGCAAAGTGTCTTTTTCATTTTCTTCATTTCATTTTCCTCCTTTTTGCGTGTTAATGATGGTGAATCTTTCTTCTCCTTCTTATGGATTACTTTGAAACTGTCAAGGTACGTTAATAGTTACTATTTCAACTGTACGGACAGCTGCTGGATATTCTCCAATGTCCTGTAGAACTCCCTTTTATAAGGACAGCTGCTACACAGTTTGAATGTGATAGATCTTGCTGAATGGATTGCCCTTGCAGCAATCTTTATCAGCTTTAAGCGAATGGTATCCACCTGTTGCTTCCGCATACTGGCTGGCAGTACAAGCCGCCTGAACCAATTGAATAGGTTGTAGGCAAGCATATGAAGTCTCATACGGTTGGCATTTACTACTTTGGAATGACTGCTGACAGCAGCAAAGTCAAATCCACTTTTGCTTTCCTTAATGAAGTTTTCCATCTTGCCCCTGCCACAATAAAACTGGATGATCTGATAAGGTTCCATATCCATCAATTCAACATCGACACAGCCTGCGTAGAATTGGTTTTTGACGATAGAATCCAGATCTCCATTGACTTCACCGCCGTTGAAAACGAAGTTGCCGATAACCGCTTCCAGCGATCAGAGCTGGATTATCTGATCTACAACGACCCGCTTGCTTATGCCGATCTGATTCTGAACAGCAAGCTGAACGTCCTGTTTGAATAAACCGACATGAGTATAAACGACAGCGCCCCGATTCATAATGATTGGGCCGCTACTTATTATATCATTGTATTTTGTGAACTCATTCCTCGAACAGATACAGAAGATATCCGTAACCCTCTGCTTTCATCTTTGCGTAAGGCACAAAGCGCAGAGCCGCACTGTTGATGCAGTAGCGCACGCCATTGGGGGACTCCGGATCGCCGGTGACGACATCCACATAGATGCCCTTTTCAAACTTATCCCAGAACTCGCCTGTGAAAGCGCGCTCCGTGCCGCTCTCCTGCGTAACACGGTACTGCTCTGCCGTCAGCTTGTCCCGGATGGATTCCGCCGCGGGCTTCTGATAGTCACCCGGATCGATGCGCAGCCTGGAGAACAGCTCCATCTCCGCTTTTGGAATATGGCAGTAGCCGTTTGGATTCTTCTCCAGATAGTCTTGGTGGTACTCCTCGGCGGGGTAGTAGTTTTTGAGTGGGCCGATCTCCACGAAGAACTTTTCACTACGTCCCCGCTCGATCTCCGCGATTCGCTCCACCGTTTCCTTCGCACTTTCGTTGGTGTAATAGACACCGGTCTGATACTGGCTGCCCCGGTCGTTGCCCTGCCGGTTCTCCACCGTGGGGTCGATCACATAGAAGTAGGCCAGCAGCAGGGCGGCGAGACTCACCTGTCCGGGGTCATACTCCACCCGCACGGTCTCTCGAAAGCCGGTCTCGCCCTTGCAGACGGTCTTGTAATCGGCGTCCGTCTCGCAGGTGCCGTTGGCATAGCCGCTCTCGGCATCGATGACGCCGGGGATGGACTGCATCAGCTGTTCCATGCCCCAAAAGCAGCCGCCCGCCAGATAGATGACATTTTCCATGGTATCCATATACATGCTTCCTTCACCGGACATATCAGAGGGCTGTCCGGTCCTTTCCTTCTCGTCCGTTTTCTGCAGCATATTTTTCTGCCCGGCAGTGCAGCCGCTCAGCAGCAGTATCGCGGTGAGCAGAAGCGGCAATACTCTCCGATACATAGTGTATCCCGCCTTTCTGAGAAGATAAATTCGTTTGTCAGCCCATATCGGCGGCGAGCGTCTGCTCGATGAGCTTTTGCAGCGTCTCCGCCTGCTTCTTTTCCGTGATGGCGCCTACGATGGGCTCGCCCACGATATTGCCGTTGCGGTCGACCACATAGGTGGTGGGATAGGCAAAGATATTGGTGGTAAACTTTCCCGCCTCACCATCTGAGTCAAAATACACATTCTGATAGGTGGCACCCTTCTTGGCCAGCACGTCCTTCGCCTCGGAAATCGCTGCCTCGTCGCCGTCCAGTGTGAAGGTGTTGACGCCGATGAGGGAGCCGCCCTTCTCCGCAAGTTCCTTATTCAGTGCGTCCAGCTCGGCAAGCTCCTCCACGCAGGGATTGCAGGTGGTGAACCAGAAATTCACTACGGTGACAGCGTTGCCGGAGAACAGCTCGTCACTCTTCACCGTGTTTCCGTCCAGGTCTTTCCCCTCAAAGGCGGGGAACTTCTGCATACTGCCCTGCTCGGCCATCTTGTCCGCGCCGCTCTGATCGGACGGCATACTCATATCATCGCCCGCGGGCATACTCATATCGCCGTCCATGGATTTCTGCATGATCTCGGGATACTTTTCTTCCAACTCGGTCAGCTTGTTTTCAATATTGCTGATCTCCGTGGTCGACTCCTTCAGCCACTCATACTCCTTGTCGGTAAACTGCTCTTTAGCGGCCTCGACGGTATCCAGCAGGAAGTCGCCGTAGTTTTTGCCGTCCTCCTGCATGGTCATGCCCTTATCGGCCACCATGAACACCTTCTCCCAGAGTTCGGCATTTTCCGACAGGAGCGCGTTTTCTCGCTCCAGCAGCTCCTTGTGCAGGGTGAGCGCCTCCTCGGCGGTTTTCGGCTCGCCAGTCATGGCGGCGTTGTCGCCGCTCATATCCGCGGCTTTGTCGCTGTCCTTCGCGCTGCAGACGGCGAAAGAGAGCACCAGCAGCGCTGCGAGTAGCAATGCGGTCAATTTCTTCAGCTTCATGTTATTTCCTCCGTATTTTCTTCAATATTTTTATTTTGTTTTCCGTCTCCGAAGCCGAAGCGGAAACTCACGGCCGCTGTGGGACAGGCGCTGACGCACATCCCGCAGCGGATACACTCGGTATGGTCGGGCGTTTTCGTCACATCCACGTCCATTTTACAGACCTTGGCACATTTCCCGCAGGAAATGCACTTATTTTCGTCCACCTTCATCTGGAATATGGACACCCGGTTAAAGAGGGCGTAAAACGCGCCCAGCGGGCAGAGCCACTTGCAAAACGGCCGGTAGAACAGTACGCTCAGCACGATCACCGACAGCAGGATACTGAACTTCCATGTAAACAGCTTGCCCAGCGCCGCCCGGATGCCGGAATTAGCAAGGGACAGCGGTATGGCTCCCTCCAGCACGCCTTGGGGGCAGATGTATTTGCAGAAGAAGGGGTCGCCCATGCCCACGTCGTTCACAAGGAACGCCGGCAGCAGGAGGACCATCACCAGTAGGACAGCGTACTTGAGGTATGTCAGGGGCTTGAGCTTCTTTGTGGAGAACTTCTTTGTCGGGATCTTATGTAGCAGCTCCTGAAACCAGCCGAAGGGACAGAGGAAGCCGCAGATAAAGCGCCCCAGCAGCACGCCCAGCAGAATGAGAAAGCCCGTGATATAATAGGAGAAGCTGAACTTGGACGAGCCCACCACTGCCTGAAACGCCCCGATGGGGCAGGCTCCTGAGGCCGCCGGACAGGAGTAGCAGTTCAGCCCCGGCACGCAGACGGTTTTCCCAGCGCCCTGATACAGTCCTCCCTTGAGAAAGTTCGGCAGGTGCAGGTTGGTCAGCAGCGTTGCACCCGCCTGGATCCAGCCCCGGAAGCGGGACATGGTCTGTGAAACGCCTGAAAACTTCTTACCCAATGCCCACACACTCCAGACATAGTTTGATGGCTTTGCTCAGCACCGTCGCTACCTCGCCCCGCCATACGCCGAAGCACAGCATGGCGATTCCGGCCATCAGCAACGCGATCTGCGCCGCGGCTTTTTTCTCACAGTTCATTTTTCATCACCCTTTCTGATTTATTTTGTGTCCCCATCATAGCACGGGAGAGTTAAAGTCTCTGTTAAGAACGAAAACTTAATGCAAACCTTATCTATTTTTGCTATAATGAAAACAACACAAAAACGAAGAAATAAAAAGGAGGGCTCTTATGCACCTTTTAGTAATTGAAGATGAACGCGCCCTGTGCGAAACCATCGTCCGCAGCCTACGACGCCAGGCATACAGCGTGGACTGCTGCTATGACGGGGAGAATGCGCTGGAGCTTCTGGGCGTGGAACGCTACGATCTGGTACTGCTGGATCTGAACCTGCCGGGGAAGGACGGCATGACAGTGCTGCGCACCCTGCGGCAGACTGACCGGGAGACAAAGGTGCTGATCCTCTCCGCCCGGGATGAGGTGGAGGATAAGGTGGATGGACTGGACGCTGGAGCCAACGACTATCTGGCGAAGCCCTTCCACTTAGCTGAATTGGAGGCTCGCATCCGCAGTCTGACCCTGAGGCAGTTCACCCAGCAGGATGTGCTGCTAAGCTGCGGAGGCCTGACCTTTGACACCCGCTCCCGTACCGCCACCGTCAACGGGCAGACACTGACGCTCACCCGGAAGGAAACGGGAATCCTGGAATACCTGATGGTGCATCAAGGAAGGCCAGTAAGTCAGGAGGAGCTGATGGATCACGTTTGGGACAATAGCGTGGACAGCTTCAGCAATTCCATTCGCGTCCACATCTCCGCCCTGCGCAAAAAGCTCCGCGCCGTGCTGGGCTATGATCCCATCCGCAACCGCATCGGTGAGGGCTATCTGATGGGAGGCGAGGAGGAATGAAGCGGCTTTCCCTGCAGTGGCGCATTACGCTGATGTCCGTCCTGCTCATCGGCATCACCTGCGTGGCCATGAATTTGCTGCTGTGCTCCTCCGGTGTGTACTATATGGACACCATTGCGGACAGTTTACAAGGCGGCGGCACGGTGATCCTGAATGATGGCGAAGCGGCGAGCTTTGACCCGCAGCTCATAGCGCCCAACGAGGAGTTGACCATCGTCGTCGATGGGGTGCAGGGGCGCTTCCGCACCACCAACTGGTACATCACGGCGGCGGTAACGCTGCTCAGCGGCATCCTCGCCTATTTCGTCAGCGGACGCGCTCTCAAACCCCTGCGCAGCTTTACCTCACAGGTGGAGCAGGTGCAGCTGAACAATCTTGCCGATATGAGGATCGATGAAGATGCTATTTCGGAGTTCCGGCAGCTGAGCCGCTCATTCAACCAGATGCTGGAGCGGCTGAACAACGCCTTTTCCGCCCAGCGGCAGTTCACCGGCAACGCCGCCCACGAGCTGCGCACGCCACTGGCACTAATGCAGGCGCAGTTGGAGCTTTTTTCCGCGGAGCATCCTGATGTGCGACCGGAGACGGCAGAGTTCCTCACGCTTTTGCGTGAGCAGACGGAACGGCTGATACAGATGACCAGGACACTGCTGGAGATGAGCAATCTGCGGCAGGTGGCGCGGAACGAGCGGATCCAGCTCGCTCCCATGATCGAGGAGATCTTCACAGATCTTGCGCCGCTCTCAGATAAGCTCGGCGTCACGCTGACGGCGGAGGGCGACGGCATTATGACCGGCAGCGATGCACTGATCTACCGGCTGATCTTCAACCTGACGGAGAATGCTGTCAAGTACAACCGGCCGGGCGGCTCGGTACGGGTTTCTGTCACTCAGGAGTTGGAAAAGCTCCTGCTCTGCGTCTCCGACACCGGCTGCGGCATCCCGGAGGTGTATCAGCGCAGTATCTTCCAGCCCTTCTTCCGGGTGGACAAGTCTCGCAGCCGGGAATACGGTGGCGCAGGACTGGGGCTCTCACTGGTATGGGAGATCGCCAACCTCCACGGCGGCTCCGTTTGGGTAGAGAAAAGTTCGGAGAAGGGCACTACCATTGCGGTGGGGTTGCCAACGCAACAATCAACGAAGCCCTAAAACCCTTTTATTCGTTTTTCGCCGCTTCGCTTGCCGCTCTGCGGCGCTCCTCTCTGTATGGAGCGGTCAGCCTGTTTTTGAGGTCGGTGTTGTGGGTACGGATGAAGATGGTGGGGTCTTTCTCGTCAAACTAGATTTCGGTGGTCTTTTCCTGCTTGGTAGGTTCTGTTCTCATAGACTTATCCTTTCTGCGGCTCTGTCACGCAATCGGGTGTTTTTCGGGGATTTTCTTCGGCTCTTGACTTGGGAAAAATGGCGATTTTCAAACAGGAGCGCGCCGGACGATGTCTGCCCTTTCCGATGCGCTCCCATTCGATAAAATGCGTTTTTTCCGGCTCTACACAGGAATCAGCGAGCTTCGTCCCTCGTGACCGCTTTTTCTCTGAGCAGATGGAAGAATCGCCACAGATTATTATGTCATCCGTGTCGCTCATAATCAGAAACAGAGCAGTTTTTCTGTCTCCCAGCGTATCCAGTTCCAACTCATCATAGGATGTAACCTTGCGCAGCTCCGCAATATCAAATACGGCAAGACGCGCACCGCAGGAGATAAGAATACTTTTTGCCGTTTTACCAGTAACAAAATGTCAATAGTTTTTTAATCACTTTTTCCCGAAAATGGGCAAAAAAATAGAGCATATGAATTTCCATACACTCCATTTTATATTCTATTTTAAATTTCTCAGATTAAATATAGATTGATATTTTATTAAATAGACTCCTATCTCTACTAACACGCTTTTTCATGTGATAATCCTTTCTTATATGGTCTGTCCTCAGTAAGTGCCTGATAAATATCAATACAAGCCATAATGCGCTCTTGTTCATTTAATTCATCAGCAGTTTTTCCAAAAGGATATCCTTTTCCATTTAACTTTTCATGGTGAAGAGCCGCCCAGTCTCTTATTTCTTCAAAATCATCTATCCCTGACAAAATATAATAGGTATATACTGCATGATGTTTCATCGTTTTAAATTCTTCATCTGTTAATTTTTCTGGTTTTTCCAGAATTTCATTTCCGATTGCAACCTTTCCTATGTCATGCAAAGCTCCGGTAAGATACATTTTCTGACAGATATCCTCATCAAATCCCATAAATCTTGATATTTTTTCCGCAACACCAATTGAGTGGTTACTTGTAAAGGGCGATTTATAGTCCACAATATGGGGAAAAAGATCTGCAATAGCTTTAATCTGTGTAACATTAAGTTCCTGCTTTATTCTGGATACTTTCTTCCACAACATCGTATCCAAGGTTTCATTATCAATCATATGAATTTTTTCATCTGAAAAAGCATTAAAAAAGCTTCCACACAGAAGGAATCAAACAATTTATCTTTTGACTTTATTACAAATTCTTGTCTCTTCCTTTGTTCTGTTTTCTGAGAAATCTGGAATATGCTTACCATGACAGATTTCTCAGCCTCGGATCAATAAAAACATATGTTTTGTCTTTTCTTTAATTTTTCCATGACCGTTGGATATTTTTTATAATCTGTGTGAGGTAAGACCTGGGCAGCTACCATCTGTTCCAGAAAATCATCCACTTCCGCAAATTGTATATAAGTCATTTCTTCCAGTATCTGATCAATATCTGCAAGAAGTTCTTTGTTCAGCAAAAGCTTCTGTGCTCCTTCCAATGAAGAATTTCCAACATTGATCATCTTCTCCCGTTCCATGTCAGGATACATCCCAATGGTAATGGCTGATTCCACAGATACATGTTTTCCAAAAGAGCCGGCTGCATAAAATCGATCTGCCTGATTCAGTTCAAGTCCAGATTCCCGGAGCATGATCTCAACCATCATATGTGCTGCGGCTTTGGTAAGAATAAATTCGTCGATATCTTTCTGATAAAAATACAGACCAGGAGCATATTCTATGCAAAGCTGACCGTCTCGCTTTTGAATAAGATTCGTTTTTTCGGGAGAAAACTTACCCCGAAAATCTATCCAGCCTTCTAAGAAAAGTTCCGCAATCAGATCCACAATACCAGAACCACAGATACCCTTAGGGCTAATTTCTCCTGAAAAATTACCAATTACATGAACATAAATTTTTCCATTTCTTATCCTCACACTGTCCACTGCTCCGACATCAGCCCTAATCCCGGTGTGTACTACTCCTCCTTCCAATGCAGGACCTGCTGCACCAGCGCCGCAAAGAAGAAAATCTTTATTTCCGATCACAAGTTCACCGTTGGTTCCGATGTCAAAGAAAACACTGATTCCATCTTTTTTATATAATTCCGTCTCAATCATTCCGCTGATGATGTCACCACCCAGATAATTAGACTTCGCCGGATAACAATACACATAACCATTCAACGGAATATCCAGATCTTTTGCCGGCTGAAATCCTGGGCGATCGGCATGAACAGCATGTGGCGTGTAAAAGACACAGAAGGCATCTATTCCCAAAAGAAAGTGGATCATGGTGGTATTGCCTGCTACTACCATAGACAGACATTTTCGTGACACCGGATGCTTTGCATCCAGCTTATCCATGCATTCTATAATAGACTCAACTGTAGCAAGCCGTATCTCTTCCAATTTTTTCTTATCATCTTTGCAGTAAAAAATACGTGATAAAATATCGGTTCCCCACTGAATCTGTTTATTAAAGCAGCTCTCTTCCCCCAGTATCTCACCACTGTTACAGTCTAAAAGTTTCACCACTACCGTTGTACTTCCAAGGTCTACCGCCAGCCCATAATGCTGGCTGACTGTATCTCCGCTCTCTATATCAACCATCTCCCATTTTTCTCCATTCCATGAAAGTGATACTGTTATTTTCCAACCTGCATGATCAAGTAATGGATATAATTGCCTCAAAATGCGAACCGGAATATGGACCTCCTCTTTCACGCCCTTTGCTGATAAACATTCCAGAATACGCTGCTGGTCTGAACGTTGATCCTCTTCGGTTGGCGCAGAAAGATCAATGTATAATTTTCGACTAAGACCTCTCATAGTGTTCCTTCTCCTTTACCATATGTACATTTTCTATTCCGCAAAAAAGGAAGGACATCGGTTATAACTCATACTTGATATCCTTCCTTTTCATTATGATTCATTATACTTCAGAAAACTGATCTTTTCCAACGGAACACAAAGGACATTCAAAATCTTCTGGAACATCTTCCCATTTTGTTCCCGGTGCGATACCGCCTTCTGGATATGCTTCCTCTTCGTCATATTCCCATCCGCAAACATCACATACGTATTTCATTAGTTAATCCTCCTAATTCTGATTTTCTTAAGTATTATTAAAATCCAAAATACATTTTTATCATACCCAGAACAAAGAGATGTACTGGATAAAACAAATAATTTGCAATCTTATTCTGCCTTCCCCGTTCTCCATTATATGTAAGAGTTAATCCAAATCCTAATAACGCCCACGGTTCTTTATACATAGCCAAATAGCAAAATGGAATTGCCCAAACAGGTTTTTCATGAAAAATATATAAAAAATACCCAATTAAAACTGCATGATACTCATAATCCAATCCCAATATCATAGCACTCAGGCATCCGGCTCCCACGATTACGGCGGAAATGAAATACCATAATATACGCCAACGTACTCCTATTTTTTCTTTTAATGTATCTATGCTCCAAACGATAATGAGTACCAAAGCCAATGTGAACATAATATTATTCCAATTTGGCTCAAAATAGGATGCCGTTGTAAACATATCATACGGGATTTCTGAAATTATACCAAACAAAAGAAGCATCCCTAAATATTTCCACCTATTTGTCGTTTTGAAAAAACCTTCTATTAATAAAAATATAAAAATCGGGAAAGCTATTCTTCCTAATATGTCAAAAATATCACTTATCACAAGCAATATTCCTCCATTCAAATTAGGATAAATCAGAGCCTTATTTACATGGTCTATGAGCATAGTCATAAATGCGATATACTTTAACTGTGCTCCGGATAATATTTTAATAGTTTTCTGCATGTACTTCAAAATAACTCTGCGGGTGATTGCATACCGGGCATACTTCCGGTGCTCTTGTTCCTACTACGATATGTCCGCAGTTACGGCATTCCCATACTTTGACTTCGCTCTTTTCAAATACCTGTGCAGTTTCAATATTCTTAAGAAGTGCACGATATCTTTCTTCATGATGTTTCTCAATCTCTCCTACTGCTCTGAATTTTGCAGCAAGCTCCGGAAATCCTTCTTCCTCCGCTGTTTTGGCAAATCCTTCATACATATCTGTCCACTCGTAGTTTTCACCTTCTGCAGCAGCAGCCAGATTCTCTTTTGTGTCGCCAATTCCAGCCAGCTCCTTGAACCACATTTTTGCATGTTCTTTCTCGTTATCGGCTGTTTTTAAGAATAATGCTGACATCTGCTCATAACCTTCCTTTTTTGCAACAGAAGCAAAATAGGTATATTTATTTCTGGCCTGTGATTCTCCTGCAAATGCCTCCTGTAAATTTTTCTCAGTCTGTGTTCCTGCGTATTTGTTTGCTGCCATTTCCTTTACCTCCGTTTTCTTTATTACTTTTTCAAAATCTGATGCCGGATGTTTACACAAAGGACATACAAAATCATCCGGTAATTCTTCTCCTACATACTCATATCCGCAGATTCTGCAACGCCATATTGTCTGACCATCTTCTGTTTTTCCTACTGCCTGTGGCTTAGGTTTTATATGATTCTGATAATACTCGTATGTTACAGAAGGGATATCACTTAGAACTTCCATATCTGTTATTTCACCAATGCAGTGTTAATGATACAACCATTATCCTTTTCTTCTTCTCTGGCAGTCAGTATAAATAATCCGTAACTCAGCTTATACATCGCTTTTTTATCCATTCTGCTCCTCCTTCATCTTCTCCCTGCATTTCAGACAAATACCTTTAAAGGAAATATCATATTCCAAAAAATCTATTCCATGCGTATCATGAATTCTTTTCATTAAATCCGGTATTTCATCCATATCTACATTCGATACTTCACCGCATTTTATACATCTCACATGATAATGATTTTTCAGTGTGATATCGAACCGGTTTGCTCCAGCTGGCACTTCAACCTTTCTCAAAGCACCTTCTTCTGACAGTATATCAAGATTTCTATATACTGTTCCTTTCCCAATGGTAGGATATTCTTTTTTTAGAAATTCATATACTTCATTTGCTGTAACATGCCTTTTCATTTCATATACGGCATTTTTCACAAGATCTTTCTGAATTGTATTTCTTCTGTTAGTCATTCCTCCTCCTTATTAGGATTTATTCTTAATTAGAAGTATATATCAGAAGTTTAAAAATGTCAATATAAATAGTAATAATTACTATTATCAAAATATAATTGCATTTAGTAAATATCTCTTTTTAGCACAATCTTATTTCATAATTTTTCGTTCAAAAACATATCCCGATTCAGATGATAAGTCTCTTCTAAAGATATATCCAAGTCTGTCAAACTTTTGTATATCTGTCGGATTTTCAATTTCTTTTTCTGCCATATATCTGACCATCTCACCACGAGCCATCTTGGCATATGTACCTTTTGTTACCAATTTATCCCCTGATTGTTCACAAAATGTAACCGTAATATATTTGTCTTTATCTGACAGATATTTTTCTATACATTTCGAGTATTCTTTTGATGCAAGATTAATCATAACCCTGTCGTCGTCGATCTCTGAACGATATAATCTTTCTCCCCAGTAATCATATAGATTTTTTGTATCTTCGATTTCGGCTTTCGCCTGCATCTCCAGGCGATAAGGCGTTATACCATCCATCGGTTTTAGAACACCATAAAACGCAGACAGTATCCTCAAATGATTTTGTATATAATCAAACTGCCGGTTTTCAAACACATATGGTGCCATATACTGAAATGCAATTTCAGCAGGATAAGCCCCGCTGCGTCCTAGTTTATAATCATACAGGACGATCTTAGGCAGACTGTCCGTTCCCGTGAGGTATACCCAGATATAGGATTTTGAAGAAGCATCTTTTCCCTCTTCATGCAGCACCTGGCAGGGTACTTCATTCGCATGGATTACTTCACGCTCAAGCAGCCGCTTATGCAGCAGCTGGTACACAGGCTCCAGATATTCCAGCGCACAGGTATTGAACCAGTTCGCAGCTGTTTCCCGGGGAAGTGATACGCCAAGCTGCTTCCAGTATTTTTCCTGCCGGTAAAACGGCAGGTCCATAAAAACTTTCTGGTACATGACTTCCGCAACCATATCCGGGGATGCAGGGCTGTGCTTCAGCAGTGCAGACGGTGTACAGGCTGCAAGAATGGTGGTGTCACCTTCATCTTCGCATGCAGGACACTTCAGTTTTTCCTGATAATACTGGATCCGGCAGACCTTTTCCGGAATGATATGAAGCTCCTCGCGGACAAACGAGTATCCCATGTGTACCATCGGTGTGTTACAGTCCGGGCAGAACCGCATCTCTTCCGGGACTATACAGTCTACCCTTTTAATGGGCAGGGATTCATACAGATCCTTACGTACCGATTTGGGCTTTGACGTACGGGTGTGTGCTTTCACTGCCGTTGATCTGGCAGGCTCTGTTTCCAGTTCTTCATCCGCTGTCCTGTCTGCTTTGGGAAGTTTCTCGCTGGAAATGCCAAACAGTTTCCGTTTCATATTGCCGTAAAATCGTTTCACAGCTCATGGCGTTTACCAGAGAAACCTCCATACCGGAAAGCTGAATATCCGCAGGCATCAGGTCAATGCCTTCTGCATGATACAGAATACCTTCTCCGGGGCGTATAGGCTGATCCATCATAATTTTGCCCATTGCATCCGACAGTGTAAATGGCAGCTTGTCCGGTTGCGGATTCCCCAGGCTGATTGTCAGGCTCCCTTGCGGGTCCCCGTCGATCAGAAGCACTTTCTTTCCGGCCTGTGCCAGACCTATTCCTAAGTTCGCACAGGTTGTCGTTTTGCCAACGCCGCCTTTCTGGTTGACGATGGCGATAATTTGTGTGTTCATCACTTCACGTATAATCCAATTATCTTAGATGGTAATTGGATTTTTCCTTTCTCCCAGTTAACACTGGGTATTTATTTCCATCTCTGATATATTTTGAAAAGGCACTGTGGATCTGTATCTATTTAATTACAGCTTTGACTGGTACGAGGTGACTCAGACCACAGCTTTTCGTCTATTACTGTTAATTAGTTTGTTAACGCATCGACGTTTCTATTTACGTGATTACACAGCCGAATTCTCTGTGGAAGACAGCAGTGCTCAAAATATTTATCAGGAGGTATAAACCTATGTCAATGTACTTTATTGGAATTGATATTTCCAAGTACAAACATGATTGCTGCATCATTTCTGCAGCTGATCAAAAAATAGTTTCTAAAGTCACTATTAAAAACAATAAAGCCGGCTTTGATGAACTACTCACCATCATTAACTCTCTATCTAATCCTGAGGACATAAGAATAGGGTTTGAATCAACTGCCCATTATGCTCTCAATCTTGAACTCTTCCTTGAAAGTTCTCTCCTAACCTTCATGGAAGTAAATCCTATGCTTATCAGCGAATACAAGAAATCAAAGACACTAAGGCGTACAAAAACCGACTCTGTTGACTGCGAATCAATAGCTCGTTGGTTAATGACTGTTGAATACAAACCCCATTCAAAAGGATTTTACCACGCTTACTCTTTAAAGTCATTAACTCGTTTACGCGATAAACTTATCCGACAGCGTTCTTTCTATCTTATTAAAATCACAAATGTGTTAGATCATACATTCCCTGAGTTTAAACCATTCTTTAATGAGCGCTTATCCAAAACTGCTCTATATCTGCTTGAAAACTATGGTTCTGCTGAAAAGATGGCTCGTATGAACTCAGCCTCTTATGAAAAGCTACGTTCCTTATCCCGGGGGAAGTTTTCACCACAGCAATTCCTACGACTAAAAGAACTTGCTGCCAATACTGTTGGTGTAAATAACTCTATTTTTGATGTAGAGCTAAACAGTCTTTTATCTTTATACAAATCCCTTGTAAAAGAGATTAATACCATTGAAAAAGAAATCAACAAACTAATTGAAGAAGTACATCCTCACTATATGTCAGTTCCTGGAATCGGACCATTATCAGCAGCTGTAATCTATTCTGAATACGGCGATATATCTAACTTCACTAATCCAGGACAAATGCTTGCATTTGCTGGAATAGAACCAGGAATCAACGAATCTGGTACTGAATCTCACGGAGGTAAGATGGTTAAGCGTGGATCATCCCAGCTCCGCTACACACTTATCAATTGTTGTCTACCGTTAATCCGCTTTGACATGACATTTGCAACTTACTATGCCAAGAAACGCGGAGAAGGCAAACCACATCGAGTAGCCATTACTCATGTAGCCAAAAAGCTTATTAGAGTCATCTACGCATTGGAGAGGCAAGATATCGACTTTAATGCACAGAAACTTCGTTAATCTCTAGTGGATTAATACTAATTTCTCCCATCTGAAATACGATGTATTCAGATGGCTTATTAAAGTCACCCATTTTTATAATTCAAAAAAATTTCAAAATTCTCTTGACTGTTTATAGTTTGTCACCTCGTTTCTGATTGTTGCTGTTGTTTCTGGACGAGATAGCAATCTCGTTATCGCGGTATTCGCCGAATAGATATGCAAGCATAGCTGCCCGGCTCATTACTCGCGTAAATAGAAAAAGCCGCCACTTCAAAATCATAAAGTGACGGCTCTTTCTAATGCCGGAATCTTTTCCCTGAAATTCAGTGTGAGATACCCTCCGAGCATCTCACACTGATCAGCGGTCGTCAAATGACTATTCGTGCAAGCACGATAGTCACTTTCCTCCTCGCCATGACAAAAAGCACCCAGTTATTTATTACCGAGTGCCTGCATTAGAATCGTATTTAATTGTTCAGATTATGCCAAACCCTTCAGCGAAAAATCCGGTGTCTGAGAGTGCCAAAATCCCCATCAAAAATACCCCCGAAATTGCTCTCTGGTTGTCCTATTTTTTAACCACTAAGGCCGTTTTTTGACCCCATTTTTGCCGGTTGTCCTATATTTAACCACTAAAACTCCAGTGAAAACGGCTCTCGTTTGGTCAAATCAAGTCAAACTATATCAGCCCGTTTTGGTATAAGAAAACCCCGGAAAACCTTGATTTTCCGGGGTTTTGTAAATTTTTTGATATAGTCTGAGCAGTCGATTATCGCTTGCTGAACTGCGGTGCGCGACGAGCTGCTTTGAGACCGTATTTCTTACGTTCTTTCATACGTGGGTCACGTGTTAAGAATCCTGCTTTCTTCAGAACTGGTCTGTAATCAGCGTCTGCCTGAAGTAATGCTCTGGAAATACCATGTCTGATAGCACCAGCCTGTCCTGTTGTACCACCACCATGAACGTTTACTAAAACGTCAAATTTATCTGTTGTCTCTGTAGCTACCAGTGGCTGGCGAACGATAACTTTCAGTGTTTCCAGTCCAAGGTACTCATCGATATCTCTTTTATTGATTGTGATCTTACCTGTACCCGGTACAAGGTATACTCTTGCGATAGATTTTTTTCTTCTTCCGGTTCCGTAATATTTAGTAGCCAATGTCATTTACCTCCTTCTTAAAATGTTAATACTTCTGGTTTCTGAGCTTCGTGTCCGTGCTCTGCACCAGCGTATACGTGAAGTTTTGTCATCATCTGTCTTCCAAGAGGTCCTTTTGGAAGCATTCCCTTAACAGCCAGTTCAATGACTCTTTCCGGTTTCTTGTTTAACATTTCACGTAAGGTGGTTTCTTTCATTCCGCCTACATAATCTGAATGATGATAGTAAATCTTCTGATCAAGTTTCTTACCTGTTACTTTGATCTTGTCAGCGTTGATGACGATTACATAATCACCTGTATCGATATGCGGTGTAAAGATTGCTTTATTTTTTCCACGTAATACTTTTGCTACTTCTGAAGACAGACGTCCTAATGTACATCCTGTAGCATCAACTACGTACCATTTTCTGTCAATTGTTGATGGGCTAGCCATAAATGTTTTCATTGGTTTTCCTCCTTAAATAATTAACCTGGCAATGCTGGAAAGTTACATCACCTGCTCTATCGTTAAACACCGTTACCGGGGCTTTGGCTTGGCGTTAACATTCTTTGTCACACTGTTCTATTATATTATACGAATTTCCCCGTGTCAACTGTTTTTTCTTTATTTTCCAGCCACTTTTCAGCCTTTTTACACTTTTGAAAGAACATAGTTATATATTTTCTTATAAGTTGCAGCCGTATAATGCAGACCATCCACTGTCTTGAACCCTTTTTTCTTCAGATAAGAATTCGCATCAATGTATCTCTGTGGAAATGCAGCCTTCAGTTTTTTATTAAAACTGTTAATCTTTGCATTGCTGACATATCCTGCCGTATATTTGGAATCAATCGGATTCACTGACATGAAGTAAATATTAGCTTCCGGATAAGCTTTTAAAAGTTTCTTATAGCTGTTTATGTATTTTGTGATATTCACGTGGTCGTTTACACCAAAATTCAGAACCACTGTAGCTTTTGGATTTTTCTTCAGTGCCTTTTTCAGCTTTTTTTCCGCTGTTGTAAGATACCAGTTATGTCCTTCTCCCACTTTTGCAATACACTTTTTACTGATTCCCATGGAAATACCCAGCCCTACTGTCCTTGAATCGCCTACCCAGTAATCTACTTTTCCGCTTTTCTTTGGTGTTGTATCTGTTGTCTTATCAGATACAGCGTTTACTCTTTTTCCATTTTTATCTACTTTATAATTTCCAATGGTGGTATTTACCGCCATCTTACCGGTAACTGGTGAAAAGTAATACCAGGAACCTCCGATCTTATTCCAGCCAGTCTGCATAACGCCTGTTCCGGAAAAATAATACCATCCTGTAGCCATCTTCACTTTTCCGGTTGCCGCACTGCCAGATAAGTCTGCTTTATTTTTCCAAAGATAATACTTTTTTCTGCCAATTGTCTGCCAGCCAGTTGCCAGCTTTCCTTTTTTATTGAAATAATATCTTTTTTTATGATATGTTTTCCATCCGGTCTTCGCATATCCGTTTGAAGTAAAATAATAGATTTTTCCCCTGACCTTCACCCACTTATTTTTTGTGTAGGTTTTACTTCCAGAATTATAATACCGCACTCCTTTTTTATCAGTCACCAGTTTTCCCGCTGCCGCCTTTGGTGCCTTCAGCACATTTTCCAGCGAAGCCGCACTGATCTGGCTCCCCATCCCTGTTATGAAAAGCATCATGCACAAAAGCAGCCAACATAATTTCTTTCTCGGTCGTTTCAATGGTTTACCCTCCGTTTCATCTGCAATATGTGACAACCTATCTTTGAATTATACCATAAAAAAAAGGATGTCTCAACCATGTTTTACACAGTCGACATCCTTTGTATCTATTTTTGTTACTATTCACTATTTTTCTCTGGAAATAACATAATAAGGAACAGCAACAAACAAGATTCCACCTACCATATTTCCAAGAGTAACAATACCCAGATTATAGAAAAATCCACCCATGGTGATTGCTTTTCCCATTGGGTTCATCAAACCAATGGATAAAAATGTCATATTTGCAATGCTATGCTCAAATCCGCAGGTTACAAAAGTTCCCACACAGCAGAAGTTCATGAACATCTTTGCGCCTTCTGACTTCATCTTTGTTCCGCACCAGATTGCAATACATACCAGAATATTGCAGAGAATTGCTTTTGCAAACAGATTAGCTGGTGTTCCTGCCATTTTTCCTGCTGCTGCATTTGCAAAAAACTCCCCAACTGCTTCATTGCTGCTACAGATTCCGGTCATGGTAAAAATTGCTGATGCAATGACGGAGCCAATCAGATTGCCAATATAACAGACGATCCAGAGTTTTACAGTCTGTCCCCAGCTGACCGCCTTCTGCATGCTGGCTGATGCCATCACAAAATTGTTACCGGTAAACAATTCCGCTCCTGCCATCGTTACAAAACAAAGACCTACCGAGAATACAATACCGCATACCAGCTTCTGTGCCGGCTGTCCGGTCAGGCATCCTCCCACAAACCCCATTAAAATACTGCCAAATCCGATATACAATCCAGCAAGAATCGACGCCAACACATAAGCCAGTGAATTCTTTTCCAATAAAGCGACTTTTCCCTTTGCAACATTGCCTACTGCCTGATATTCCTCTTTAAACATATCGCATCCTCCCTCATCATCCTGAAACTATGAGAACAGGAAAAAGGCCGATTTCCTCCCTTAGTACGAAATCGGCCTCCTTCCTGTCTTTATCCGTCTTTTATTTTTACTTAATTAGAACAGACCTGTAATCTTACCTGTCTCGTCTACATCAATTCTTTCTGCAGCCGGTACCTTCGGAAGACCTGGCATTGTCATAATCTCTCCGGTAAGAGCTACGATAAATCCTGCACCTGCACTGATCTTCAGATTACGAACAGTTACTTCAAATCCAGTCGGTGCTCCCAGTTTTGTCTGATCATCTGTCAGACTGTACTGTGTCTTAGCCACACAGATCGGGCAATTGCCAAATCCCATATCTTCCAGCTGTTTTGCCTGCTTCTGTGCATTTGCTGTAAGGACAACTCTGTCTCCACCATAGATCTTCTGAACAATCGCATTCAGCTTATCTTCAATGCTGGTTCCTTCCAGTTCGTAAGCATATGTGAAATCGTTAGGCTGTTCTACCAGTCTCAGTACTTCTTCTGCCAGTGCGATTCCTCCTTCGCCACCCTTTGCCCATACTTCAGACAGTGCAACGTTAACGCCCAGTTCTTTACATTTCTTCTCTACCAGATCCAGTTCTGCTTTGGTATCTGTTGGGAATGCATTAATAGCAACCACTGCAGGCAGCTTGTATACGTTTGTGATATTGCTTACATGCTTTAACAGATTTGGAAGACCTTTTTCCAGTGCTTCCAGATTCTCATTATTCAGCTCTGCCTTTGGTACTCCACCATTATATTTCAATGCACGTACGGTAGCAACGATAACAACTGCACTTGGCTTTAAACCAGCCATACGGCACTTAATATCCAGGAACTTCTCAGCACCCAGGTCAGCACCAAATCCTGCTTCAGTAATTGCATAATCAGCAAGTTTCAGAGCCATCTTGGTTGCTGTTACAGAGTTACATCCGTGTGCGATATTTGCAAATGGTCCACCATGAACAATGGCTGGAACATGTTCCAGAGTCTGAACCAGATTCGGTTTCAGAGCATCTTTCAGAAGTGCTGCCATGGCACCCTGTGCATTCAGGTCACCAGCTGTTACCGGTTTCTGTTCTGCTACTTTACCATATGTATAACCAACAATGATTCTTGCCAGTCTGTTTTTCAGATCTGTAATGTCGCTTGCCAGACACAGAACAGCCATGATCTCAGATGCAACAGTAATATCATATCCATCTTCTCTTGGCATACCATTGGTCTTTCCGCCAAGTCCGTCTACAACATTTCTCAACTGACGGTCATTCATATCCACACATCTTCTCCATGTGATCTTTCTAGGATCAATGTTCAGTGCATTTCCCTGGAAGATGTGATTATCAATCATTGCTGCCAGCAGATTGTTTGCAGCACCGATTGCATGGAAGTCACCTGTAAAATGAAGGTTGATATCTTCCATTGGAACTACCTGCGCATATCCACCGCCTGCTGCTCCGCCTTTTACACCAAATACAGGTCCCAGGGATGGTTCACGAAGTGCTACCATAACTTTCTTACCCAGTCTCTGCATACCATCAGCAAGACCAACTGTTGTCGTTGTCTTTCCTTCTCCTGCCGGTGTTGGGTTAATTGCCGTCACCAGAATCAGTTTTCCATCTGGAGCATCACTTTCTTTTAATAAATTATAGTCGATTTTTGCTTTATACTTACCATATTGTTCCAGATATTTCTCATCAATACCGGCCTTTTCTGCAATTTCTGTGATTGGAGCCATTGTAGTCTCCTGTGCAATCTCGATGTCTGACTTGTATCCCATTGTCGATTCCTCCGTCCTTATATAATATGTTAAATATTTTTAGGCAAAAAAATGCTGCGCAAAGCAAATAATCTGATATAGAACATATACCAAACTTCTTTCTTTTACGCAGTAGCGGAAGCGATGCTATAACGCGGTGTAAACACCTTCGTTCACCAGAAGTCTTCCCGTCTGATGACACTTAACGTACAGTATCTACTCTACTTATTAACAATTCTTTCCTTTGATCATCATTATACTGGTTTGTTTTCTTTTTGTCAATCCCGTTTTTTATTTTTTTCGTTTTATCTTTCAACATTTTTCTTTTTTCTCATACAAAATGTACTATATATTACAAATAATAGAATGCGCACTCTGCAAACATTCCATTATCATGAATCAAAAAAGAGACTCTTCTCAGAGTCCCTCTTTTACTGCGGATAACAGGACTTGAACCTGCACCCTCCCGGACCAGAACCTAAATCTGGCGCGTCTGCCAATTCCGCCATATCCGCGCAGTCTTTATTGATATGAAAAAACGTATCCAGATCGGATACGTCCAAATGAAGCATCGGGGATTCGAACCCCGGACAACTTGATTAAAAGTCAAGTGCTCTACCGACTGAGCTAATGCTCCATAAATATGAACTGGGCTAGCTGGATTCGAACCAGCGAGTGCAGCAGTCAAAGTGCTGTGCCTTACCGCTTGGCGATAGCCCAATTGGTCGCCGTAACGGCAGGGTGGGTAAAGGGACTCGAACCCTTGGCCTCCAGAGCCACAATCTGGCGCGCTAGCCAACTGCGCCATACCCACCATACAACGTTCATGTAATCATGACGTTTACTCTGCAATAAGCAAAGTAAAACGAGCCTGAAGGGATTCGAACCCCCGACCCACGGCTTAGAAGGCCGTTGCTCTATCCAGCTGAGCTACAGACTCATAAGCGGGTGATGGGAATCGAACCCACGTATCCAGCTTGGAAGGCTGGTGTTCTACCATTGAACTACACCCGCATCAGTCGGGGTGACAGGATTCGAACCTGCGACCTCCTGGTCCCAAACCAGGCGCTCTAGCCAAGCTGAGCCACACCCCGTAAGCACTTTTGTTTTTGTGCTTTCGTTTGACGCAAATAGAATTATATATGAATGTCTCTGAAAAGTCAACACCTTTTTTTAATTTTTTTCATTTTTTTGCAAATCCCGTTTTTTTCCTTATTTTATGCGCTTTTCCGAGCTTATGTTCTTCCATTTTCTCTATTTTTCCAGATATTTTATTTCAAAATCAGTGTCCCCATTCTCTTCCAGGCGCATAATAATATAACTTGGTTTTCTGCCTTCCTGCCTTGGGTAAGCCACACTTCCAGGATTCACCAGAATGACACCATTTCGTTCTTCAATCTTCGGTCTGTGCGTATGGCCATACAGAACAATGTCAAATCCCCTTGCTCCGGCATCACTTCCCAGCATTCCGGTGTCCAGAGACACATAATAATAGTGTCCATGTGTAAGAAGGATATGATGACCGCATAATTCCAGTTCTTTTTCTTTTGGCAGATCTCCCAGTATATCATTATTACCTGCTACCATATCGACAGGACACTTTGCCATGCGAATCAGCTTCTTCTGGCTGCCTTCCACATCTCCAAGGTGAAATACCCGATCAAAGCTTCCTTCTTTTTTTAATATTTTTTCCACATTCTCATCTTTTCTGTGCGTATCACTGATTACTAAAATTCTCATTATTTTTCCTTCTAAACCCGTTTTCTTAAACTATCTGTTCCATAATTTGCTGCCTGACTGCACGCAAAGCTTTTCCCCTGTGGCTCAGGCTGTTCTTTTCTTCCGGTGAAATCTCTGCCGATGTACAGCCATAATCATCCAGCCAGAAAATCGGATCGTAGCCGAATCCATTTTCCCCTGCTATGTGATCTGCAATTCTTCCTTCCATGGTTCCATTCACTGCGATACTTTTCCCGCCTGGAAATACTGCTGCCACAGCGCAGACAAATCTGGCTGTCCGCTGTTCTTTCGGTACGCCTTTCAACCGTTCCAGAATATGGTTATTCTTAATATCGTAAGAGGTGTGCTCTCCCATATAGCGGGCAGAATAAATCCCCGGCTCTTTATTTAGATAATCAATCTCCAGCCCGGAATCATCCGCCATCACAATATCATCTGGCAGCAACTCTGCAATAGCCTTTGCCTTAATCAGTGCATTTTCCTGAAAAGTAGTCCCATCCTCTATAATTTCTTTTTCTACTCCCGCTTCTTTCATGGAAAGAATTGGAAGCTTCAGGTCTTCCATAATCATGCGGATTTCTTTCATTTTGTCCTTATTTCCCGTTGCAAATACAATTCTTTTCGGTTTCATTGCTTCTCTTCCATTTCTGTTTTATTGTTTTACTTCGTCTGTTGTATAGAGTTTCATGCAGACATTGCATCCATATTCCGTTTCTGTTCCGGTCCATTTGGCACCATTATGGCTGATATAACCATCTCCATCGGACAGGTCCGCCTCCTCCGTGGCCTCATCTGCCACATACTCTGTGGCCACTGGATAGTCTGCCTCAGGCGTGTGCACTTTCACTACTACTGCATAGGTTTTTCCCTCTTCCATATAGATTGGTTCTTTCATATTGACAGTATAGTAACCGGCATTTGCAAAGCTGCCGGATGCTTTCGTTTCTTCCAGTAATGCATTGGAAAGATCTTTTTCTCCATCCATTACTGTCACACTATATTCTGTATCCGGACCAACTGCATAGAACCCTACCGCATCCAGCCATTCATTCCTTTCGGCCTGAAACAGATTGGCAAAATAGCAGGTTCCATCGCCATAGCCCAGCTGTCCTACCCATCCGCACAAGTCAGTCTGATAAAGATGGTCATAGTTATCGGTATCTTCAATATCTGTATAACAAATCGTATTTTTTCCGATACTTCCATCTTCATAGGAAACATAAAAAATCCCATCTTCCCCAAATTCCGTTCCCCAGCTATTCTGACAGATAAATGCCCCATCCTGTTTTGTCTGATAGTTGAACTTTTCTGCCGGATAAGCATCATCCCATCCAATAATCAGGATATCATGGTTCGCTTTTTTTTCTCCCGGATACAGGTAGGAATGATTTATCTGGTTGTAATAAACTGAAGACGAAAATGCTGTATCCATATCCATGTAAAGTGAAGACTGTACTGCTCCATATTGATAGATGGCACTTTTGATTGACTGGTAATCTTTTTCCTGCAAAACCTGCATTTCCTGCACATGTTTCACTGCAGTCAGAGACTCATCTGAGATTCCATCCCCATATGGATCATCTGCTTCCAGCACCGGCCCCTGCCATCCTGCAAGATAGGCCATCACCATCGTATAATCTCCCCCATCGCTCTGTTTCCGTGAAAAGGAATTCTGCAAAGACATGTGATCTGCCGCAAATACCTCTTTTTCCCTGGGAAGAAGAGCAGATTCCAGAGCTGAAGATGCTGCTACCGCCCAGCAGGTACTCAGTTCCCCCTGATTTTTCACAGCAGGTACTTTTTTCTGCTCTCTAAGATCGTATACTGCCGGTAATTCTGCTTTTTCTTCTGTAACCAGCCGCTCTCTGTATACAACAGTGCCATCTTCCTCTCTGGTAACTACGTAAAGCCAGCCAGCCAGCCCTGTACATAAAAAGGCCAACGTCACTGCAAACAGTTTTTCTATTTTTTTGATTGTCATTTTCCTTCTTTTTGTCTTGGCGGTCTTGGTCCCAGGAACTGATAAAAATAAGTCTTCATCATGCCATTATAGATTTTCCTGTTTTTGTCCGCTTTTTTTCCAATATATTTTTCTGCATCTTCATATGCGGTAATCACATATTCTGACCAGCAGTCCAGTCGTTGAAAAGCTTCTCCAATCTCCCGATAAAGCTGTGGCAGGTTGGCTTTTTCCTCAATACGCTCTCCATATGGAGGATTTGTGATCACAAATCCATACTTCTTTGGATGATTCAATGCTGATACCGGTCGTTGCTGAAAATGAATCAGATGATCAACCCCCGCCAGTCTGGCATTCTCCCTTGCAGCTTTTACTACGTTCGGATCAATGTCATACCCCTGAATATCCGTCTCAATTTTGTCATCCACCAGCTCCTGTGCTTCGTCCATGGCATTATACCAGCTCTTTTTCGGGACAAGATTGCTCCACTGCTCTGCAAGAAAGCTACGGTTCATTCCAGGCGCTATATTGGCCGCTATCATCGCTGCTTCAATAGGAAATGTGCCACTTCCGCAAAATGGATCCACCAGAATACGGTCTTTTTTCCATGGTGTAAACAGAATCAGTGCAGAAGCCAGTGTTTCGGTAATCGGAGCCTTACTGGTCAGTCTGCGATAGCCTCTTTTATGTAAAGATTCCCCGGATGTATCCAGTCCGATCACTGCTTCATCTTTCATGAAAGCCACCCGTATTGGATAAGATGGCCCGTCTTCGGTAAACCATTCCTTATGATACACTGATTTTAACCGTTCTACCATCGCCTTTTTCATAATAGACTGAATATCTGACGGACTGAACAGTTTGCTCTTAATAGAAGTGGCCTTCGCCACCCAGAACCTTCCATTCTCCGGAATATATTGTTCCCATGGAAGCGCTTTTGTACCTTCAAAAAGTTCATCAAATGTCTCCGCATGCACAGTTCCGACCTTGATCAGTATACGTTCTGCCGATCTCAGGAACACATTTGCATAACAGACTGCTTCCATATCACCAATAAATGTGATCTTGCCATCTTCCACTTTGCTAACATCATAGCCCAGATCCAGAATCTCTCTTTTCAGTACTGCTTCCATCCCGAAATGACATGGCGCAATCAGTTCTATTCTTTCCATACTAAAGGACTTCCTCCGTTTTTCTTCCTTCTCTCATATCTCTTTGTATACCTTTCTATATTAAGGTTCTAAAGCACCATCTGTCAATATCTCTCTTTCAAATTCCCCCGGTAAGCTCTGATCCCCCCTACCAGCACACTGACCGAAATTCCTCTTTCCGTCAGTTCTTTTGCAGCTGCAAAGCTGGTCGGTCCACGTTCACAGTAAAGTATCACATTCTTATTCTTTTGTATTTTTTGAAATTCTGCGCTGTGTGTATAGTTTTTCCATTCATGATAGGGAACGTTTACCGCATTCCCGATATGCCCCTTTTCATAGTCTTTCCTTTCCCGCAAATCAATAATCAGACTACTGTCATCCAGCAGATAATGTTCCATCTCATCTGGCGCAAGCATATGAAATCTCATAACAGCCTCCCGGTTATTCTATATTACACAATATGATATCAAAAACAAAAGGTCAACAACTGTGTTAATATCTGCTACAGCATCACAGCCGACCAGAATATTCCGGCCGGCTGTGATGCTGTTTTTATCCTCAGGCTGATGGACTAGTATTCCTCTTCATCCATTTCTTTTTTAGCAGTGTACTTACTTTCTGTATTTTTACTGGAATTAGAGGTGCGGTTTTTTGTGGAATTCTCATTTTTCCCACAATTTGACATATTCGATTCCGCTTTATTTCCGCTTACCGTATTCTTATCCTGAAGATTTTTATTTCTTGCCATCTTAAATACCTCCTGAAAATATTAATTTTTTGTTACAGTATTTATTATTTCTTAATAATTTCAAAATATGTATTGCAATTTTTACCAAATTATATTATAATGTCTCCTGTAAGAGTTACTACTCTTGCAACCCCTTATTAATTATTTATACTCCCCTCGAAACAGCCGGTAGCTCCCCTACCGGCTGTTTCATTTGCCTTAAATACGGCATTTTCTGGCTTTTCTCTTCTTTTTCCTGTCCTGCTGCCACCTGATTCCCAGATACCTTTTACACCATTTTTACACCAATTTGCTTTTTTATCCTCTTTTTCTATAGAATATTTGCTATTTTCTGAATCTCGTCTACCTTTGTATCTGGCAGTACATGACTGTAAATATCCATTGTCATAGAAAAGCTGGTGTGCCCCAAAAGCTCTTGCATGACCTTTGGTTGTATACCGTTTTCAAGTCCTCTGGTTGCAAAGGTATGACGCAACGTGTGCGGTGTAATTGCTTCGAACTTGATACCGTCAGCCCGGATCCGCTCTATGATCTTTTTCAGATCATCATTAAGCGCTGCGCTCCCTATCGGGATCCCGTAGCCTTTCCGGTTGTACTGGCTTGTAAATACCAGATTTTCCAGACCGGCAGCAGGACGCCACAATGTACCGAGCTTCATTTTCATTTCTGCCTGCTCTTTTCTCTGCTGCTTCAAAATCTTATACACTTCGTCTATCATAGGAATTACACGGTCACTTGATACTGTCTTTGGCAGATCCTTCCTGTATCCTTCTCCATTATGATATTTCAGTGTTCCAGTCACATGTATATTCCTGTTCTTAAAGTCAATATCTTCCCATTCCAGTGCTCTGAGTTCCCCGGATCTCAGACCGGTTGCAAGAGCCACCTGGTACACATTGCAATACAGACTGTCTGATGCATATTTCAGAAATATTTTCTGTTCTTCTCTGTTCAGCACTCTAAGGTCTTTTCTCTTTGTCTGCTTCCTTGGCCTCGTCACCAGTTCCACCGGGTTCTTTCGAATGATCTGGTTTCGGTAGGCCTGTTTAAACATCCCGCCCAGTACAACAGCCACAAGGCCTATCGTCTTCTGACTATATCCTTCTTTGCTCATAGCATTGTAAATATTCTGTATATGCTGTGGGCGTATATCAGCCAGTTTCTTCTTTCCCAGCACCTTACAGATATGTGCATCATACATATCATTATAAATAATGTACGTACCATACTTTACAGTATTTTTCTTATAGTCCTCTATCCAGATCCTGAACCATGCGTCTACTGTCATGTTCGTCTCTTTCACATACAGCCCGTTTTCGACTTCATAGCGCAAATTATTCAATTCCTTTTTCAATTCCTTCAGATCCAGATTATACAATGTATATCTTTCACCAGAAAAGGTGAAACGTCCCATATATCTGCCATCTGGACGCTGTGTGATTCCCTTCGGTAATTCTTTTCCTTTCAAATCTTTCGCCATTATTCCCAGCCTTTCTCCTATTCCTGCTGGATTCTTTTAGGTCTCTATATATAAATATGAAACTTGTCCCTGCGTCTTTCGCTCATTTTGATCAAAAGTCTTTTCATATCCAGCAATAGGAAATTCAACCAATTCAAAACTTATACAATTTGTGCCGGTGCAATTTTCCTTTATTGCATCCGGCACGTTTTCTTTGCCCTTTACACCGGAGCCAGTGGCCTAGAGGTTCTTGTAATCTATGTAAATCCATTCTTTCTATCTTGCTTCTATGAGCAATGGTCTGTTCTTTTCTGCCTGAGCAAATACTATGTACAGAAAGTCTTTTGCCTGCTGGCATCTGGTAACTGCCAGCATAGTCATTTTTACCTGCAGGTAATCTTCCGGGGCAAGCTCCGATAATTCCATTATTAATTCTGCCGCCTGTCTGTATATCTCTTTGCTCATCCTTGTGTTCCCCCTGCTATCTGTATCGTTTCCAGGAGCATAAGTGCCGCTCTGTCTGCCTGTTCTTCATAGGCTTCATTCTGCTGCTCTCCTGTAATATTGCCCTTGTCATAATGTAAATATGAGTGTGCTATTTCATGCGCCAACGTCTTATTAATGGCATCTATCCCCATATCGTTTGCTATACCTATTCTGTCCCCACGAATCAGTCCATAATTGGCTTTAAACTGGGTAAACAATACAGATATATGCTTGTCATGGCATATTTTTATTAATTTTTCAAATACTTGTCCGTTTTCCATTGGTATCACTTCTTTCCCTTGATTTTTGGTCTGGGATTCTTATATAATGACTAAGGATCCCGTTATTTTGTGGTTGGGTTCTTTGCCCTTGCCAGAGTTGCCGCTCTGACAGGGGCGTTTTTTATACTGCAGGTATTCTCTGTACCTGCGACTTTCCGAAGAAACTGGCTTTATATATAGCCCCGTCTCCCTTTGCCGCCCAAATCAGGCAGCAGGAAAATAATGCCTTGGAATTATGTAAGACTGTATAGCCTTTTCTTTTCCATCCGTGCCATGTGTGGCTCTCTTCTTTTACTCCTGCTGCCTGCTTCGCCGTCTCTATGCGTCTGACATTGATTGTCTCAGCTTTTGCCGATAGCCAAGCACGGTGCAGTGATTCCCCGAAACTAATTTGCTTTTTGTCCCGGTAGATCTTCCATGCTTTCAGCATAATTCTGGATAGGTTATACTTCATATCTCCGTGTTTCCTTTCCTGTATTTTCTTTACTTCTATAGTATAACACTATTACTAGCAATAGTATATTGACATCATTCACAAATATTACTAGCAATATATTTTATTTTTTTGTGCAGATTATTCTATTGCTAGTTATAGATTATCATGTTAGAATTATTGTATAATGGATGTAGTGGCTAAACCTTTTTGTGCCCCATCTTTAACATGAAAGTAGGTGAAATAATGTCAGAAGAAACCAAAATAAGTAAAGCTCAACAAAAAGCTGTCCAGAAATATGTAAAAAATAACTATGACCGTGTTGTCGTAACCTTTCCAAAAGGCAGACGTGATACTTTAAAAAAATATGCTGCCGCTCATAATGAAAGCATGAATGCCTTTATTGTTCGTGCAGTGAACGAAACTATAGAGCGTGACAATTCCAGTATTACCGAATAGGACTTGTCCTACTACCCGGCTATGCCTTTTCAGAATCCACAGGGCGTAAAATTGCGCCGGATTCTCTGAATCATTCTATTGTTTCAAAGGAACTATACACTATTATCATTTATGAAAGGATGTGTTTTCATGCCATTACCACAGTACAATGACCAATATACTACTGATGATATCTATAACCTTCCTGACGGTCAAAGAGCTGAACTGATTGACGGCCAAATCTATTTTATGGCACCGCCAAGCCGCAAGCATCAGGATATCGCTGTGATTCTTTCCCGGAAAATCGGTAACTATATCGAAGATCACAAAGGTGCCTGCCGTGTCTATTTCGCCCCATTTGCCGTATTTCTCAATGCAGACGATAAAACTTACGTTGAACCGGATATTAGCGTTATCTGCGATCCTGACAAGCTCACAGATCAGGGATGTAACGGTGCACCTGACTGGATCATGGAAATAGTTTCTCCTGGCAGCAGGAAAATGGACTATTTCACCAAATTATTCAAATACCGTTCTGCTGGTGTACGTGAATACTGGATCATAGACCCAGATAAAAACCGTATTACTGTATGGGACTTCGAAAACGACAATACAGATGATTTTACCTTTTCCGATACCATAAAAGCCGACATTTACCCTGATTTATTCCTTGATTTCTCACAAATTCCGCTATAATTAGCGCAAATACTTCTAAAGGACACCGGGCAATTTTCTTTTGTTCTGTGTTCTTTTTTATTGTCCCAGCACAATTTCCGTATTTCAAAATCATGCACATTTTCCTGATACTTTCCACATTTGCCCGTTATTTTTTGCAAATATATTTCTTTTTCTCCTGGCAGCAGGATGTTAGTAGTCCCACCCATTTCCTTTTTAGGGTGTTAGAAATGTTAGATTTGCACACTTTTTCAGAGTATTTAGAATTTTGTGCAGACAAAACAGGCTGTGAGGTCAGGAAAGATCATGTAAAACTTTTCAGACTCCCCCTACCCCATCCAGTGTCCTGCTGCCATGCTCCGCATTATATACTGCTCCGCTCTACTTTCTTCCAAAAAGTTCTATTGCTATTCTTTCTGTACTGCTTGTCCACGTCTGATTGAATCTATGCACACCGTTCCCCTGTAATGCCTGGCTGTATGTGTATTCCAGATCCATGAATGGCTCCAGCTTCTTTCGGTTTCCCGGCTTCCTCAGTTCTCTGATTCCTTTTCCAAGCCATTGCCCTGCCGCCTTTTCGCTGATTCCTATGTTGTCCGCCACATTCCTCAGTGTCATATTGTCCTGGTATCTGGCTTTCAATACTTTAGCCGACATATCCGGTAATTCGTCCACCATTGGCCAGAGTACAGACGCAAGCTGTTTCTGTTGTAGTTCTCCCAGAACATCCCGTTCTATGTCCGTTTCATCCGCTATCAGGTTCGAAGCCAACGTTTCCCCGTTTTCCCCTGCAGGCACGTCTATACTTCCTATTTGCGTTGCCTGTTCTGTATATTCTACCGCCTGCAGCACTTTCTCACTGATCTGAAGATAATGACATACTTCCCAGTCTGTAGGCTTGCGCCCTGTCTGGATCTGAAAGACCTTTACCAGTTCCCTGTACTCCCTCAAGGTTTTCGTCAAATTTGGCGATATCCTTATCATTTCCTGATTCTGACAATATTGTATGAAATGCCATTCCAAATACTGATGCAATACCGTTGAGAAACTGGCGCCCCGTTCTGGATCATAACAAGCTGTCGCTTTACTTAATGCAATATAGCTTTCCTGCATCAGATCTTCTGTATCCACTACATAGCTATGCTTTCGCACTATCTGCCGTATCATTCCAAGGTTCTGCTGCCATAGCTGGCTCATATTTTCCTGTTTGTCTATATTGCACTGCACCTTCTGCACCAGTTCTTCATTGCTCATGTTACACCTATCTACATATCTTTAGTTTAACGATTGTAAACAAACCTTGACATTTCCCAACATTTTTTCTTTCATTTGTAACAAACGTTAGCATTTGTTAGCCTTTCCTTTTAAAGAAATACGCTGTTTTCTGCCGTATTGTTCCCCGTTCCTGTATTCTACTATATACAGGCGTGTTCCTGTCTTTATAGCATAACGGATTGCTTCTCTTCGTTTCATGCTGTTCACGCTGTACAATTCATGGTTATATCTGTCAAATGAAAAGCAATAGTAATTTCCCTTTATCTTTCCCATATCCCCCTTTTTCCTTTCTGCTTCACTGTTCTTTTTCTGCCTGTCCGGTTTTCGAATATGCCGCCTGCTGCCGGTTCTGGCTGTATGTTCTTCCTGCTTATCGTTTAGCCGGATCATCGTATAATGTCGGTACGGATAGCCGGTAAACGGGTTTGTTCCCTCATGCAGTTTCGCTATGTAATATCCTTTGACCTGTTTCGGTTCCTTTTTCCATCTTGCAAGCTCTTTCTTGGTTGGTTCCGGTATTGGCATATTCCTGGATATCCCGTAATTCTCTTCTTTTATTTTTGGCTGTATGACTGTTCCATCCTTTTTCTTTTCTCCTACACCTGCAGTCTTTGTTATGTATGAAGCCAATTTTGAAAAATCTTCATCATAGATTTTGTCGTTATGCCGGATCTCACTGTTCCATGTGCCGCCTTTCTTCCAGGCTCTCTGTAAGATACTGGCAGTGTCCTCGATCTCATTCACTACTAAATGAATGTGCCAGGCTCCCTTTGTTCCCCGTTCTATATTGCGGATCCAGAATAGTTCCCGCCCTCTCTTCTTATATTCTGCCCGCACCTTCCTTATTGCTTTCTGGAAGTCCTTTAATGCTCCATTCATATCGGGCGGTCGTTCTTCAGGGTTATACGTCCATGTGGCGAACATATCCCCATCATCAAAATATTCCAGGAGCCTAAGCCTGCATTGTTTCTTCTTATTCATCCGATTTACTATTTTCATCTGTTCTTTTGTCAGATTCTCTTTTATGCTCCGGCTCTTTCCTGGTGCTCCATAATTCCCCTGGTGGTACTCTTCCACCTCTAATATCTTCCCTTTTCTTAGCCTGTATATTCTTCTTAGCATCCCTATATATGTCCTAACTTTAATATCTTTATCAAGTGGCAAACGGCAGGAAAAACCGCCATTTTTCTTGACTTTCCGGGCTGTATGGGATACTATATTTTTGAGATTGGTATATATCCCTTACAGGGCTGACCGGTTCCATGGTTGAACCGGTCTTTTTCTTTGCCATACCGTCAGTCATTATTCTGTTCTATTGTCAGATCTTGGCATCCTTTTGAAAAATTCGCTTTCCAAATTTGGAAAGCAAGATTTATTCTGTTTTATTACCAGATCCGGTTATTTATTCTCCGTGTTATCGTCCTGCTGCCGATCCATTTGGCGCAACAATGCCCGTGCGCTCTTGGTTGCCACAAATATATGTCGTGCCCGTGCGTCCATTGTTTTACAGAAATCCTCTATTTCTTTCCGGTTCTTCGGTTTCCAATATCCCCGCCCGGTACCGCTACAGATAACTGCGCCTGGTGCCCGCTCACTGGCGATACACTGCTGCAAGTCTCTGGCTGTCCGGCATCCGCTTTTCTTCAATAGATCTGTCGTAGATATTGCATTTTCTTTTCCAACCGGCAGCAGGTCAAAGATTCTTATGTCTTTTTTCTCCATCCTTTTCACCCTTCCAGATTGTCCAGTGCACGGTCTATTACTTTCTTATCATATAAACATCTACGCCCCACTTTTCTTTCTGCACCTGCCGCTTTCGCAAATTCAACACCTCTGTTCATTCCAAGCCCCAAATATGTACAAACTTCTTTTGCGCTCAGCATTCTTGCTACAATACCTGTTGTTTCTTTTCTCTTTTCCATATCTTTCGCCCTTTCTTTTTATTTTTTATCTATATTTATTTTACTTTACGTGTTATGATATATTCAAATATTTAAAAATGATAATTTAAAATAATATTTATACAGATTCTGTATATTGTTATCACTATTAATGATATCGTTATCTTAATTAGTGATATTACCATCTTAATTCTGTATAAAAGAAAAGGAGTTTATCATGGATTATGATAGAAATATCATTGCAAAGAATATTTTGCACTTATTAGACCGTAATAACGTTTCGCAAGATGATCTGGCTTCTGCAATTGGTACGCATCAAAGCCGTATCAGTGAATGTTTATCATGCAAAAAAGATTTTACTTTTCCGCAAATAGTTATGGTTGCAAACTTTTTCAATGTGTCTATTGATTCTTTACTAGAACAGGAAAAAAATTATACGATACAAATAGATTCTCTAAGTGATATTTGTCGTATTCTTTTTTCCTTATCTAAAGAAGTTGGATTTACGATAGTTAATGAATATGTCGAAGAAGATACTGACTTTGATATGGATGGCAACGAAATAGAACCACGCATATATGCTGGTGGTTTATGTATACGTTTTAACAATAATAATGTTCGTGATTTTCTCCAAGAATGGAAAGACGCTGAATGTATTCGTTCTCTTTCTGGCGGCGATCTACTCTATCAAACATGGAAAAATGGTATTCTTCAGAAATATGAAGATTATATTTCTGAATATGGATATAAAGACAAACTTTCATATCAAGTTGATCTTTATATGAAATATTACCCAAATTTAGACGAACTTCCCGTTTCTAAGCGGTCATTGATTGAGGATTTTTTAAAAAAACATCCTAAAATGAAAACTAACGGTGCTCCATTGCCTTTTTTCTAATCTATTGTAGCATAAACTAAACCACTCCCCAGAATTGGGGGGGAGTGGGCTGGTTTTTACAATGTCAAGCATCATAATCTCTTCCTGATTCTTGGCATTTTCTTTTCTATGATCGTGATTCCCGACCTTTGTTTTTTCTTGTCTGCAGGTCTGTGCTGTCAAATTGGCAGTGCAGTCCAGTCACGTTCGTATTGCGCCCACATCTGGACTTTGCATTTTATACATTCTATGCATAATTTGTACACCATTTTTACACCATTTTGAGTAAACAAGGATAAATCCCAATAAATTAGAAAAGTGCTGAAATGCCTGTTTTTCAGGCATCCCAACACCCCACTAAACCATGATAAACTCATTGTTCTATAGCCCCTTATTAATTATTTATACTCCCCTCGAAACAGCCGGTAGCTCCCCTACCGGCTGTTTCATTGTATTCGGAACTCTAAAGGAAATTCTTGATTTCTCTGTCTATCTGCATTATACTAAAACATATTGAATCAAAGGGGAGAATAAATTAATATGAAAAAGACATGGAAGCTCATGCTTCTTCTGGCAGTCAGTTCTACTCTGCTGCTGTCTGGCTGCCGTCGCAAGCCTGTAGCCACAGAGACTGAAACTGAAACAGAAACACAGACAGAAACAGAGACCGAGACAGAAACTGAAAAGATCACCGAAAAACAGACAGAAAGGAAGACCACTGCTTCTTCCACTAACAAGCCTTCCACTTCTCAGACCGAGAAAAAAACTTCCGTTCAGCCAAATGAAACTAATACAAATAAGAACAATACATCTGCAAACAGTTCTGCCACTCAGACTTGTCCTTATTGTTATCAGAGTTTCAGTACTACACCTGATTCTGACGGTTCTTCCGAATATTCCAGACATTATGCACAGGAAAAAGCTTACGCTGATATGTATGGCATTCAGCCTGGTGACACTTCCAGTGACAGTACTTCTTCTGACAGCAGTTCTTCCAGCGGAAGCAGTGATTCTTATGCACAGTGCCCATATTGTTACCAGTGGTTCTCTACCACGCCTGACGCATCTGGATATTCTCCATACGGCGAACACGAAGCAGCTGAATCTGCAGCAGCTAATTCCGGAGCCAATATAACGCAGGAATATCAGGAATGTCCATATTGTGGATTGTGGCTGGATTCCGGCACTTATCAGGATCATATCACCAATGGATATTAACTGTTATTTCTATATCATATTTAAAGACATAAAAAAAGAATGTGCCAAAGCACACTCTTTTTTTATGTCTTTTTATACCAGGAAGTCCCGCAATCTTTTGCTTCTCGATGGATGTCTCAGTTTTCTGAGTGCTTTTGCCTCAATCTGACGGATACGTTCTCTTGTAACATTAAATTCTTTTCCTACTTCTTCCAGAGTACGTGCCCTTCCATCAATCAGACCAAATCTCAGCTGTACTACCTGTCTTTCCCTGTCAGTCAGTGATTCCAGTGCAGTGCTCAGTTCTTCCCGCAGCATGGAAAATGCCGCAGAATCTGCTGGAGACAGTGCTGAATCATCTTCTATAAAATCGCCCAGATGACTGTCATCTTCCTCGCCAATTGGTGTATCCAGTGATACCGGATCTCTGGAAATTTTCAGAACTTCCCTTACTCTTGCCACTGGTACGCCAAGTCTTTCCGCCACTTCTTCCGGGGTCGGTTCACGCCCCAGTTCCTGTAGCAGTGTTCTGGTCATACGAAGCGTCTTATTAATCGTTTCTACCATGTGCACCGGCACGCGAATCGTTCTTCCGGTATCTGCAATACCACGGGTAATCGCCTGTCTGATCCACCATGTTGCATAGGTACTGAACTTAAACCCCTTGGAATAGTCAAACTTATCTACCGCTTTCATCAGTCCCATATTTCCCTCCTGAATCAGATCCAGGAACGGCATACCACGGCCTACATATTTCTTGGCAATGCTGACTACCAGTCTCAGGTTTGCCTCGATCAGCTGTTTCTTGGCACTCTCATCACCAGCTTCTACACGCTGTGCAAGGGCCACCTCTTCCTCTGTGGATAACAATGGCACATTTCCGATCTCTTTCAGATACATACGTACCGGATCTTCTGTACTGACACCTTCCAGAACGTCTGCGTCATCGATAATCTCAACTTCATCTTCTTCGCTGAGAATCACTTCATCATCGGTATCCAACAGCAAATCTGTTGTATCATCCACATTATCATCCTGCAACACATCAATATTGTTCTTTTCCAGATACTCCAGAATCAGATCCATCTTCTCTTCGTTGATTGGCATGGAAGCAAAGGCATCATTTACCTGCTTATAAGTCAGCACATTCTTCTTAGTCTTGGCATCCTCTACTAATTTTGTAAGTATCTTCGTGAACTGTTCCTGTAATTCATCCATAAATTACCATATCTCCTCTCAAGGTAATCTTCGGGCCGCCTTTATGCTCCACATATTCCCTGGTAATCGTTACTTTACCAATATTATCATCTTTGGGAATTTCATACATGATATCGAGCATTATTTCTTCAATGATTGCCCTAAGTGCTCTGGCTCCTGTTTTTCTTTCCAACGCCTTTTCAGCAATGGCTTCCAGAGCTCCATCCTCAAATTCCAGTTTTACTTCGTCCAGCGCCAGCAGCTTCTGGTATTGTTTTAAAATCGCATTCTTCGGCTCTTTTAAAATCTTAACCAGCATATCCTTATCCAGCCCCTTCAGGGTAAATATAATAGGCAGACGTCCGATAAATTCAGGAATCATTCCAAAACTGCGAATGTCCTCTATGGTTACTTTTTCTAAAAGATTCGGGTCGTCATTATATTTATCCTTCAGGTCTGCCTGGAATCCCATCGATGACTGTTTCGTCAATCGTTCCTTTATAATGTCTTCCAGACCTGGAAAGGCGCCTCCACAAATGAACAATATGTTCCTGGTATTCACTGTCTCCAACGGGACCATGGCATTTTTACTGTTGGAGCCCACCGGGACTTCCACTTCACTGCCTTCTAAAAGTTTTAACATTCCCTGCTGAACAGATTCTCCACTGACATCTCGTTGATTTGTGTTCTTTTTCTTTGCTATCTTATCTATCTCATCTATAAAAATGATTCCCTGCTCTGCCTTCTGCACATCATTCCCGGCAGCAGCAAGCAGCTTGGATACTACGCTTTCAATGTCATCTCCGATATACCCTGCTTCCGTAAGAGATGTCGCATCAGCAATCGCCAATGGTACATCCAGAAGCCTGGCCAGCGTCTTTACCAGATAGGTCTTACCAGATCCTGTCGGTCCAATCATCAGCATATTGGACTTCTCAATCTCAATATCATCCATTGTTCCGGTAGCCACTCGTTTGTAATGATTGTATACAGCTACAGAAATCACCTTTTTTGCATATTCCTGACCAATGACATATTCATCCAGCTTCTCTTTGATCTTATGGGGTGCCGGAACAGACTTCAGGTCTAATGCAGGTGCTTTGCTTTTCTTCTTTACCTTCTGACGTTGAGGCACCTGATTGGTCAGATCGGATACATTGATCATCTGCATATTCGGAAACCGCTTGGACATCTCCATCAGTTCCTGATAAGTGTTCGCATCCATTTTGCTCATACTGTCGAAGGACTTCTGCATACAGTCCGGACAGATACACATATTAGGCATCAGCTCAATCATCTTACCGGCCTTACTCTCCGGTCTGTGGCAGATACAGCAGACTTTCTCATATTCATCTGTGTCATCCTCTGTCGAGGATACTGTTGTCTCTTCGATTAACTCTTCTGTCTTCTTTTCTTCTGACACGTATTTTTCTCCTTTTATTGACGCATACTGAACCCATAATAAGTAATACTAACATACATCTGTTTTTTATACAAGCATAATTTTAAAAAATGCCATGGGTTTTTCCCATGGCATTTGCTGCTTAAAATCCAAAGTAACGGAACAGATCTCCAAGATCCCCGTTTCCATCAGAAAACGGGATCTGGCTTCTTCCTCCAAAGTCATACCAGTCCTGATAGCCTTCTCCATCCTGACTGTTCTCAGATCCTTCTGTCTCTTCTTCCGAATCCTGTGTATCACGGTCATCCTGCGTGCTGTTCTGATATCCCGGAAGGTCACTCTTTTTTCCAAGTTCTACTTCTATTACCTTTTCTTCATACCCATCTGAGCCAGAACGTTTTACAGTAACGGCTACCGTCTCGCCTGCTGCGTAATACTGCATCCGATCCAGGAGCTCACTCTTGGAACTAATTCCTGTCTTGTCCAGCTTGACAATGATATCACCTTCACGAATTCCTGCCTTTTCTGCGGCACTTCCTTCTGTCAGTTCATATACAAAGGCACCAGTCGGAATGTTGTATATCTGTCTCGCTTCCTCCGATACATCCACCGGAACCAATCCCAATGCTCCGGCATCTTCCGCACGGACTTTTGTTCTGGTCACCTGATTCATCAGATCTTCGATAATTGGCTTGGCTGTATTGACCGGGATGGCATATCCCATGCCTTCCACTCCGGTCTCTGCTGCCTTTGCTGAATTGATACCGATCAGTTCTCCCTTCAGATTCAGGAGTGCGCCACCGCTGTTGCCAAAATTAATAGCTGCATCTGTCTGTATCATAGGATTCGTTACTACTCCATTATTAGTAGAAACAGAGATCTCCCGGTCCAGGGCACTGATAATGCCAAAGGTTACTGACTGTCCATATCCTAACGCATTGCCAATGGCTACTGCATATTCTCCCACCTCAGTTTGATCGGAATCTCCCATCTGCGCTACTTTGATCTTTTCTGCCACATCCTCGCTGATATCACTTAAATTCACTGCTATCACAGCCAGATCCCATGTCGAATCAGTTCCTTTCACCTGGGCAGGAACTAATTTATCCTTATCCTCCGCATCAACGGTAAAGCATACGGTAAGTTCCTCGGCACCTTCTACCACATGCT
>Ga0129317_1000537_pt1 | contig 39255 bp, 36 predicted proteins | sample Cm1ome_FD_94430 | JGI IMG/M metagenome (GOLD analysis project Ga0129317, IMG submission 94430) | Eastern black-and-white colobus group fecal microbial communities from Wisconsin, USA - Cm1105 metagenome | ecosystem: Host-associated > Mammals > Digestive system > Large intestine > Fecal | place... | reverse complement strand
GCCGCCAGCGTTCATCCTGAGCCAGGATCAAACTCTCTGTAAAAATTGCTTCGTTTGACTGGTCAAGATAACTACTTGGCTATCTATCCCTTTTACTGTTTTAAAGGTCAGTTCCTTAAAAAATAAAACTTTTTAGAATTTTTCAAGGTTGTTTCACTGTTCAGTTATCAATGTTCTTTGTGACGCCTCTTGTTCGGCGCAACTCTGATATCATATCACACCGTTTCTGATTTGTCAACAGGTTTTTTTAACTTTTTTATTTTTCTTTTCAATCGAAATCAGGAACTTCAAAACGGAGAAAGAGGGATTTGAACCCTCGCGCCGCGCGAACGACCTACACCCTTAGCAGGGGCGCCTCTTCAGCCTCTTGAGTATTTCTCCAAATTCTGAATTTTAAATTCCTTATTCAATTATGCATCTCTGGGAGACGCATTTATTATTATACTGATCAACCTTTTGTTTGTCAATCTTTTTTTTCAATCTTTTCCAACTTTTTTGTTTTTCTTCAATTGCAAATTTAAATTCCACACTCATGTGGAATTTAATCTTACAAATTCGCCCGGAAACAATGTTGATCTTAGTCTTTCACTGGCAACGGAACTTTGTCTTTCACACAAAAAAGCTCCCTCTGCTCCGCTTTGCATAGACAAAAAAGCGGCACTGCACTTAAAGTTTACAGAAAAACCTTTTTAACAAGAGAAACTTCCGTTTTCCTGCCAGAAAACAGAAGTTTCTCTTTCATCCGGACGTCACTTTTACAACCGGATGCTGCATTTTCAATTCACTCTTTTTTGTTTTGCTTTGTTTCAAGCGCTTTTTCTTTCGTTTCAGGGTCAATTTTTCCAGCTTTCTGCTCATTTTCCACATTCAGCGTGTCACGAACCACATAAAGAGGTGTCTGATTCATGGTCATGATCAGTTTTCCTACATATTCTCCGATAATTCCCATCATCAGAAAAGTAATGCCAGCCACAATTAAAATAATACACATGGTAGAAGACCAACCCACCTGTACCCCCGGATCAATCAGCTTTCGGATCAAAATAGCAATAGCCGCAATAAACCCTACCACCGAAAAGCCTGCTCCCAAAACGGTGGAAAGCTGCAACGGAATTGTGGAATAATTCATAAAAGACAAAAACAATTTTAGTCCTTTCCAGAATGTGTAATTAGACTCTCCCACAGCTCTCTCGAAATGGTCAATCTCAATATCCGCCAGATTTCTGGTAGTGCGGGCAAAAAGCAGCTGAATGAACGCGTCATTTCCCCGATACTTCTTGATCTCATTGATCACATACCTTCGAGCCAGCCAAAAACTGCTCATCTCAATATCCTTCGGCCGATCCACCAGATGGAACAGTAAAAACTGACTTACCGCGCCGGTAAAATTTTTAAATGCACTGAATTTCCTCTTTTTAAAACAGCCAAATACAACATCATAGCCTTCTTCCACCTTATCCAGAAACTGTTTTATCTGATAAGGCTGATTTTGCAGATCATCATCCATTCCTACTACATAGTCTCCATGTACATAGTGCAGACCTGCCATAATGGCTGCATGCTGACCAAAATTCTTCGCCAAATTCACCCCTATCACATTGGGATACTTTTTTGCAGCTCTGGTGATTGCTTCAAAAGTCTTATCTTTCGAATAATCGTTTACCAAAACCATCTCACACTCATACCCTTCCCACTGGGCAAAAGCTTCCATACACAGATCCACTACTTTTTCAATGGTATGTTCTGAATTGTAGCAGGGAATCACAACTGAAACCAGCATATCTATTCTCCCTCGTTCTCTCCGTTCTTCTTTATCTCATAGTTCAGTGTACCCAATACCTCTGATACCTTGCTTCGGCATTCCTCCAGGGTCTTCCCTTTTACGATCAGCTGTCCCACCCGATCTGCCCCATTGGTCATAGGACGCACCTGGCTTCCTTTTCCTATATTGAAGGAAAGATCCACCACCTGTTCCGGCAGATGCTCCGGGATGTGAATAGACTCTACTATCCCTTCCTGTTCAACAGACAGCAGCCTGGTAACACTAGGTGTCCGTGGAACCTGAACCCCCTGAAACAGCTCTGTCACATCCATGCCTAATGCCACCCGGACAATAGCCTCAAAATAGTCAATGCCATAATAAATCCCCACCGTATCTGTAATGCAGGTGGCACCTGCCCGGCCGGTTGCTTCTATTATATATACCTTGCCATCCTTCAGCATACAGTCAAAATCCAAGGGACAGTTCTCAAATCCCAGGGCATCCACCGCTTTTTCTATCTGATCCCACACCTGACTCTCCAGTGTTTCCTGAAATTCCCAGGGTACATAATGTCCCACCGGAAATGGCGGATTCCCCTGGCGCATATCATTTCCTAAGGGAAGAAGGTATACCAGCTTTCCATTGGAAACCATAGCTTCCACACCAAACATGGTTCCCTGAATAAACTCCTCCACAATGCAATAATCCAAAGGTGTAGCTGCCATGGTCTTTTCATAATTTTCTAAAGCTTCCTGATAACTGTCACAACGGAAAATCCCCCGGCTGCCCATAAGATCCACCGCTTTGACCATTACCGGAAACTCCAGCTGTTTCAACGCTTGCTCCAGTTCTTCTTTCTTCTTTACCAGGAAAAATCTGGCTGTATTGACCCCATGCTGCAAATAGGCTTCCTTTTCCAGATACTTATTACAGGAAGCCTCCGCCGCCCTAAGCCCCGGCCCCGGAAGTCCCATCTTTTCACAGGCATACCCCAATGCCTTTGTACCAATATCCATACAGCAGGTGGCAATTCCATCCACCTTAGCCTCCCTGGCCGCCTGCAAAACCGCCTCCGGGTCAGTGATATCCACATATGCAATCTCATCTGCAATCTCAAACCCCTGGTAATCTCCGGGAATGCTGGCCACAAGAGCCGTAATCCCCATACGCTTTGCTGCCTGGATCAAGGGTATCTGAGAATAGCTTGCTCCCAAAATCATTAATTTTTTCTTTTTATCCATAGTAAATTTTCATTCCTTTCCGGAAAATCCGGCTCCCCGGATTGAAAATACAATCCTGTAAGTCTGGCACCACTATACAAAAAAATAATACAGCTGAAAAACATTCTTCTCTAACCGTATTCTTCCTTGTACACAAATCCTAAAATCAAATGCAGTATACCATGTTTTTACCGACCGGGCAAGACCGCAGCCGGGAAATATAAATCAACGAAATATAAATGAAATGCCCGCCGGTCAAAGACTGAATAAAATCGCAATTTTTCTAGTGCATTTTGGTCAAATAAAGCTTATAATTAGAATTATTCACAAATACAATCCCTGACACAGACAAAAAATAATCGCTGGCATTAAGGAGAAGCTATGGAAAATCATATATTAGAACAACCGGAAATCGTCCCTATCAACCCCACTTTACAGCTTAAAAAATGGGACGGAAACTGCAAACTCGCACTGAGCTGGTATCAGGACGAAACCGCACTGCTCATGATCAACGGAAATCCAACCCCCTACGGCCTTCCGGAAATTCAGGCCATGTACTCCTACCAAAGCAAGGTCAGTGAACTGTATTTTATTGAACAGCAAATAGACGGTGCCTTTACTCCAGTAGGCGATGTGTCTTTTTCTCCGGAGGATATCACTATTATGATTGCTCCGGACAAACAGCATCAAGGTATCGGAACTGCTGTGATACAAGCGCTGATCCAGCGTGCCCGTTCCCTTCACTACCCGGTTCTTCATGTACAGGAAATTTATGATTTTAACACTGCCTCCCAGAAACTCTTTACCAGTCTCGGTTTTGTCCGGGAAAAAAAGACGGCTCTGGGGCATGGTTACCTGCTGCAGCTGAATTAATAATGCATCTATCAAATCAATCATTCACCTTACAGATTTGATATTCTTAATCGATTTGCGGCATAACACAGATTTTATCAAATGGACTTCACCTATCTCTCCCTACTAAGGAAGCCATAAGTTACCGCACAAATATTTGTAATACAAAGTTTTTAGAATTTACTTGCTAAATAACAATTCTTAAAATACACCAAATTATCGTTCTCGGGACAACAGAAATTGTTCTACCTCCTCTTTTGATGGTATGGAAGGCTGTCCTCCTTGCCGAGAAACACAAATTGCCCCTGCTGCGTTTGCATAGTGTACAGCCGTATCTATGGAGACCTTTTCACACAATTTTATCATCAACTCTGCCGTAAACGTATCCCCTGCTCCAGTGGTATCACGGCACTCCACCTGGAAAGGAGGATACAGCTTCCCTCTTTCTCCATTATAATAATATGCTCCCATACTCCCTAATTTCAGCATTATATGCTCCGGCTCGCAGCGCCTGTACAATAAATCCGCAGCCTGATATGCGCTCTCCTCATCTATTACTCGAATTCCTGTAAAGGCATATGTCTCCGCTTCATTGGGGGAAATCATAAAGATATGTTTCAACCGATCCAAGCACACATCCTTTGCTGGGCCTGGGTCGAAAATCACAGGAGTGTTATATCTGGACGCATATTCATAAGTACAATATACGGTTTCTAACGGCATCTCCATTTGCATCAATACCATGTCAAATGTTTGTTCTTCCAATACACGCTTTACCAAATCCGGTGTCAAAAAATTATTGGCTCCCAACACATTGCTGCTTAGATAAGTACCATCATCCATCAATAAAATAGATGCAAAGCCTGTCTGTACCTCCGAAAACACTTTGATATAGTCTGTGCAAATTCCCAACTCATGAAAAAATTTTATTTGTTCTCTTCCATTTTCATCATCGCCCACGCACCCTGCCATGTATACATCTGCCCCTAAAAGCGCTGCTACCGCCGCCTGGTTTGCACCTTTCCCCCCATTAGCGGAACTATAGGATTCATATACTGCCGGAATATTCTTAATACAACTATCCATATGCGGTCCTGAAAAAATAATATCCTTATTAATACTCCCAACCACCAAAACGCGAGGTTTTTTTATCATTTTATCCTCTCCCAACTATTCTGAATATAAAATACCCTTAAGCAGACTTTCTATTTCGCGAACCTACTTAAGGGTATCTATTCTATCAAACTATCGGGACTGTTGCAGTCCCCTATTTCACACTCAGCCGAACCAGCGCTCTCTGAAGCTTTGCCTTCACGATCTTGTAATCCCGTTCCGAAAGCGCGCCCTTTGCCAGCAGTTTCTCTGCCCGCTCCTTGGCCTCCTGTGCCCGTTTCTCATCGATCTCGTCCTGCCACTCCCAGGTGGTAGCCAGCAGGTCACAGGTGCCGTTTATCATGGAAAGCATTCCGCCGATGCAGGCTGCATTTCTCCGACTGCCGTCCGGGAACACCACATGGGCTTCCCCCATGCCAATGGCAGTGCAGAAATTACAGTGGCCGGCCAGAATAGCCAGATCTCCGGTAATACTTCTGCACACCACCCGCTCTGCCTCCCCTTCATAGAGCAGGCCGTCCGGCGTTCCGATTCTTAATGGGAAGCTCTTCATAGATGTCCTCCCTTCTTACAGCTTCTTTGCTTTTTCAAACACTTCATCAATGGTTCCTGCAAACAGGAAGCAGCTCTCAGGAATATCATCGCACTCTCCGTTTAAGATCATACGGAAGCCCCGGATGGTTTCTTTCAGAGGCACATACTGTCCCGGCATACCGGTAAACTGCTCTGCCACAGAAAAACTCTGAGACAGATAACGCTGTACCTTACGGGCCCGGTTTACGGTCTGCTTATCTTCCTCAGAAAGCTCATCCATACCCATGATGGCAATAATATCCTGTAGCTCTTTGTAACGCTGCAGCACCCTCTGCACTGCCCTGGCTACCTCATAATGCTCTGTTCCCACAACCTCAGGGGAAAGGATACGGCTGGTAGAATCCAGGGGATCCACAGCCGGATAAATACCCTGGCTGGCAATATCACGGGACAATACGGTAGTAGCATCCAGATGAGTAAAGGTGGTGGCTGGAGCCGGGTCTGTCAGGTCATCTGCAGGCACATAAACAGCCTGAACAGAAGTGATGGAACCCTTTCTGGTGGAAGTAATACGCTCCTGCAAAGCGCCCATGTCCGTTGCCAGTGTGGGCTGATATCCTACAGCAGAGGGCATACGTCCCAGAAGTGCAGACACCTCTGAACCCGCCTGGGTAAAACGGAAAATATTGTCGATGAACAGCAGTACATCCTGGTTCTTCACATCACGGAAATACTCTGCCATGGTCAGACCGGAAAGTCCCACTCGCATACGCGCTCCTGGGGGCTCATTCATCTGACCGTATACTAAAGCGGTCTTTTCAATAACTCCGCTCTCCTGCATCTCATTGTAAAGGTCATTTCCCTCACGGGTACGCTCTCCTACTCCTGTAAATACGGAAAGTCCGCCGTGGGCTGTGGCCACATTATGGATCAGTTCCATGATCAGCACCGTCTTTCCTACTCCGGCACCGCCAAACAGACCGATCTTACCTCCCTTTGCATAGGGACAGATCAGGTCAACCACCTTGATTCCAGTCTCCAAAATCTCTGTTGCCGGCATCTGATCCTCATAGGCCGGAGCCGGACGGTGAATCGCCCAGCGCTCCTTAGCTTCCGGAGCCGGACGGTTATCTACCGGATCTCCCAGAAGGTTGAACACACGTCCCAGGCATTCCTCTCCCACCGGAACGGTAATGGGTCCTCCCGTATCCACTGCCCTGGTTCCCCGAACCAGGCCATCGGTAGAGTTCATGGCAATACAGCGAACCGTATTGTCTCCCACCTGCTGAGCGACTTCGGCGATCAGCTTAGAGCCTTTATTGTCAATCTCAATGGCATTCAGCAGCGCAGGCAGCTCATCATGAGCAAACCGGATATCCAGCACCGGCCCGATTACCTGAACTACTTCACCAATGTGTTTTTCGCTCATCTTTGAATCTCCTTATCATTTTCTAAGCAGCAAAACGTTCTTGCCAATCCTGCTGCCTGTCATTCCACTATCCTGCGGATGCCAGAGTATCAAGTCCCTCTTTTTTAAAAGACTTCGTATCCTCCCTGCATCCCAAAAGCAAATGCTTTAAATTCCTTCGGCACCTGCCACAATCTCCGTAATTTCCTGCGTGATGCTGGCCTGACGGGCTCTGTTGTAGAACAGGTTCAGCTGCTCGATCATCTCTCCGGCATTCTTTGTAGCCGCATCCATAGCCATCCGCCTGGCCGCCAGCTCGCTGGCCTGAGCCTCACAGACACCTCCATAGATCAGTCCTGCCAGATACTCCGGCACAATGGCATCAAACACCACCTGGGCATTGGGCTCATAAAGGATCAACTCCCGGTTTTTCCCTCCGGTCTCCTCCCCTGGCTGCTCTTTTGCAATATCTGCAAGGGGCAGCATGGAGATCACTTCCGGAGTCTGGGTCAGCATGGACACAAAGGTAGTGTAACAAAGCTCAATATGACCGAACTTTCCCTCACGGAACTCTCTGCACAAAAGATTTGCAATTTCAAATCCATCTGCCACCGAGACTTCTGCTATTTCCGCAAACTCGTCTGTGAGACACTCCACGCCCTTCCTGTGAAAATATTCCACAGCCTTCTTTCCCACCGGCAGCACCACATAGTCCCTGCCGGCAGCAGCTGTCTCCAGGTGCTTAAACAGATTGGCATTATATCCCCCTGCCAGTCCCCGGTCTCCCGCCATGACCACATAGCAGTACCGATCGCTGACTGCCTTCTTGGCATATACGGAAGAAAAATCCGTATTCTCCCTGGCGATATTCTGCAGCGTCTGATAAAGCTCCCGAAAATACGGCCGGCAGCCGTCCGCCCGTTCCTTTGCCTTCCGCAGTTTGGAGGATGCTACAAGCTCCATGGCTTTGGTAATCTGCATGGTGTTCTGCACGCTCTTGATCCGCAGCTTCACCGATTTCATATTCGCAGCCATACATTTCCTCCTTCATCACGTTATTTTTCAGGTTTTGTATCTAAAAATTGCTGGGTATAGGCATCCAGCACTACCCGCAGCTGTTCCTCAGTCTTTTCATCCAGCTGACCAGTGGTGCGGATCTTCTGCATCACTTCTGCCCCCTGAACATCCGTATCCAGATAGGTATACAGTCCAGCCTCATAAGACTGCACATCTTCTACAGCCACCTTCGCCAGGATCCCCTTGGTAACCGCATACAGGATTGCCACCTGTTTTTCTACCGGAACCGGAGCATTCTGATTCTGCTTCAGTACCTCCACAATACGGGCACCCTGATCCAGACGGGCCTTGGTGTCTGCATCCAGATCGGAACCGAACTGTGCAAAGCTCTGCAGCTCACGGTACTGAGAATAGATCAGCTTCAAAGTACCTGCCACCTTCTTCATTGCCTTGATCTGTGCATTTCCACCTACACGGGAAACAGAAATACCCGGGTTCACCGCAGGCATAACGCCGGAGTGAAACAGCTCTGTCTCCAGGAAAATCTGACCGTCTGTAATAGAGATTACGTTAGTAGGAATGTATGCAGATACATCTCCGGCCTGGGTCTCAATGATCGGCAGCGCAGTAAGAGAACCGCCTCCATGCTCATCATCCAGCTTGGCTGCACGCTCCAGCAGTCTGGAGTGCAGATAGAAAACATCTCCCGGATAAGCCTCACGTCCTGGCGGACGGCGGATCAACAGGGACAGGGCTCTGTAAGCCACTGCGTGCTTGGAAAGATCATCATAGATCATCAGCACATGTTTTCCCTTATACATAAAATACTCACCCATAGCACATCCTGCATAAGGTGCAATATACTGCAGCGGGCTGGCTTCTGAAGCCGTGGCCGCCACTACAACAGTGTAATCCATAGCGCCGTTTTTCTGCAGATTCTCTACCAGTGTAGCTACCGTAGAGCGCTTCTGTCCGATGGCAACATAAATACAGATCACGTCTTTTCCTTTTTGGTTCAAAATCGTATCTACTGCAATAGCAGTTTTACCGGTCTGACGGTCTCCGATGATCAGCTCACGCTGGCCCCTTCCAATAGGCACCATGGAGTCAATGGCCTTGATCCCTGTCTGGAGAGGCTCATGCACAGATTTTCTCTCGCAGATACCGGGAGCCGGGCTTTCAATGGCACGATATTCCTTGGTCACAATGGGGCCTGCCCCGTCAATGGGCTGTCCCAGTGCGTTTACCACCCGACCGATCATAGCCTCTCCCACCGGCACAGAAACCACCTTGCCAGTGCGCTTTACAGTCTGGCCTTCCCCGATGTTCTCATCAGAGCCGAACAGTACGATGGAGACACTGTTTTCCTCCAGGTTCTGAGCCATACCAAAGCTGCCGTCCTCAAACTCCAGCAGCTCACCGGCCATGCAGTTGGTCAAGCCGCTTGCTCTGGCGATCCCGTCACCCACCATTAAAATCGTACCCGTCTCACTCTGCTGGATCGCATTGTCATAATATTTGATCTGGCTTCGGATGACTTTGGATATTTCTTCAGGTTTTAATTGCATGTTTCCTTTCCCATCCTTTAAACAATTATTTCGTTCAGTTTCTTAGAAAGCCCGGTCAGCCGTCCCTGTACAGTTCCGTCCAACTGCTTTCCTTCCAGTTCTATCCGCAAACCTCCCAACACAGAAGGATCTGTCACCTGGGTCAGACGCACCGTCTTGCCGCTCATCTTCTCCATCTTCTCCTTCAGGGCATTCATCTGGCTCTCTGTAAGCGCTACTGCGCTGGTAACCATTGCCTCTGCAATATTGTGGTCTGCGTTATACCGCCGTACATATTCTTCACAGCATCCTGCGTATTCGCTGAGAATATTTCTCTCGCACAGCAGCTTCAAAAAATTCAGTAGATAGCGCTCCGCCTGGCCGCCAAAAGCATCCTCGATCAGCTTCGTCCGCTCTGTTTTGGGAAGGGACGGCTCTGATAACAGCCGCACATAGTCCGGATTCTCCCGAAACAGGGTGCGGACTTCCTGAGTCTGCTCCATCAGCACTTCGGTAAGCCCCTCTTCGGCAGCAAGCTCATAAAGGCTGCCGCCATATAATCTGGCAGTCGCCGTCATGATGTCTCACCTACATTCGCAATAAATTCATCAATGAGTTTTTTGTGATCCTCCTGACTGATCTCACGCTCGATTACCTTACCGGCAATCTCCATCGCCATATCGCCAATTTCATCTTTGATTTCATTGACTGCTTTTCTCTTCTCCTGAGCAATATCATGCTCTGCCTTCTGTTTCATAGCAGCTGCTTCCATGGCAGCTCCTTTTAACAGTTCTTCGCTCTGGGCGGCTGCAGTTCTCTGAGCTGTGGTCAGGATCTCGTTGGCCTTACTCTTTGCCTCTGCCATATTCTGCTCATATTCTGCCTTCATAGCAACTGCTTCGTCCTTTGCTTTTACCGCATCCTGTATCTGCGCATCTGCCATAGCTTTGCGCTTTTCCAGAATTTGATTGATTGGTTTAAAGAGAAAACGCTTGATGAGATACACCTGGAGGAACAGATTGCAGATCATGGCCACAAATGTCCATGGCACAATCCCTACTAATTCCTGTACCTGCATAACGTATAACCTCCTGTTGTTCTTCACTGTCTCCTGCGGGTATTCACCTGCAGGCTCCGCACCTGGCCCTCATGGGCTGCCCTCAGTCCTGATGACCGATGCCCAGGATCCTTATCCCAGGAAGTTCATAAACATGCCCGGTGCCACAAAGATCAGCAGAAGACCGGTAACGAAACCGTAAATACCTGTGGTCTCTGCAATAGCACATCCAAGAAGCATCGTAGAAGTTACATCACCTTTGCACTCCGGCTGACGGCCGATGGCCTCCAGAGCCTTTGCAACCGCATTACCTTCACCAATACCAGGTCCGATACCTGCAATCAAAGCACAACCTGCACCAATCGCACAACCTGCTAACGCAATACCTTTTGCCAGTAACTGAAAATCCATTGATTCATCCTCCTATAATTCAATTTTTTAATTAAGTTCTGCCCATCCAAAGCTCCTGCATCTTTTTGAAACCAGGTTTGCTTCTGCCGGATGTTTCCATAAAGGTTACCCTTCTGCCGCATTGGCAATATACATGGTAGTGAGCATACAGAAAATAAATGCCTGCATAAACCCGGTAAACCAGTCAAAATAGAATGACAGGATCGCCGGAATACCCACCGACAAAATGGGGATATGGGAAAGCACATCACCCACCACACCGGGAATCAATCCCAGCAGTGCGGAACTGGCCAGGGCCAGGGCCGCATAGATCAGTCCGTTGATTACGATACCGGAAAGAATATTTCCAAAGTGACGGCAGGCCATACTAACTGGTGTCGCCAGCTCGGAAAGTACATTAAAAGGCGTCATGATGGCGATGGGAGTGGTAAATCCTTTCAGATAGCCGCCCACGCCTCCTGCCTTGATTTTCTGCCCGGTAATCATAATAAATACAACTACCGCCCAGGCTGCCTCTGTAGAGAGATCTGCCGTAGGGCTTCTAAGACCGGTTAAACTAATCAGATTGGAAACCAGGCTGGTAATAAACAGCGCTGCCACAAAGGGGATCAGATACCGGAATTTCTCTCCCATGTTTCCAATCACGAAGCTGTTGGCCTTTTCCACCAGCATTTCTGCCAGTGCCTGCCGCTTGGAAATATTTTCCACTTTCAGGTCCCTGGTCAGCCAGATACACAATCCTGTGATCAGCAGCATCACAATCCAGCTGACCACAATGGTCTCACTCAGCTGAAACCTTCCCAGAATGGGAAAATCAATGGGCACAGTAAAAAAGACCTTCGCTCCGGAGATATCAAGTTCCATTAAACATCACCTCCCGTCTTATTTGGTTTGAAGATCGCTCTGGCTTTAATGCCAAAGCTGGGAAATAAAAGCGGTACGATGCCGGCCGCAAACTGAAAGCACGGCGCCGCAATCGCCACTATAATCCACAAGATCTGAAGCATCAGGCGCTGAGAATAGCTGACCTTCATCTGCATTCTGGCTGCGTCCTCATTGGTCTGGCCGGCCACCTTCTGAACAGTCAGTCCCATAAGGAAGAAATTCAGCACTGCCACAGCCCCTCCCCCCAGACCACCCAGGATCACGGTATAGTCAAAGGGCACCTTCTCCGGCATAAAGCCGTGAAGCAGGGCAAATACCACCCACATAAGCGCCACTCCAATGCCGGTATAAAAAATAATATGTTTTGTTTCTTTTTTAACTGCCGGCTGGATCTTATCAAAAAATTTACTCATAATTGCTCCTTATCTTCCGATGTTCTGCATAAAACCATCATTCCTGCTGATCAGTCATGTCTGTTAAAGGAAACCTTTTCCTTTTTTCCCGTCTTTTCCTGGCTCTGTTTCTTCTGCACAGACAGATACAGCTTATAAGCCACCATACCGGATCCACCCAGGCCGAAGAAAAAACCCAAAATAAAAATCCAGCCGCCCCATCCAAAACGGCTGTAAAGCCACCAGCACAATCCCAGACACAACAGCAGCGGAGTGATCAGCGAAAGTCCAAACTGCGTCAGCAGGGAAAGATTCTTCAGCATATCTGACCAGGTTTTCATTTTGGCCCTCCTTAATATTATCATTCTATTTTATAGTATTTTTTTCATAATGTCCAGCTTTTGCCCCCCTGTTGCGCCCACTTTTTTATGTAATTTTCATAAATCCCCTTTTTTTCTCGATCTGTGTATGGTAACATCTGTGTATAAAACACAATCCGATCTCTGTATACGGCTGGCATCCCTGCAGAAGACTATGTATTTGCTGTATAACTGCAATCATTTCTCCCTGCAAACGGAAAGGAGGCGCTCTTATGCTCACTCTATTTAACCGAAAAAAACTTTTGACCGATGTTTCCTCAGAAGAAATTGCCAGAGTGATCGAAATTTTAAAGCAAAACCATCTAGAATACGAAATTGTGTCCAAACGAAATCAGTCTACCTATGCCATGCATGCCAGAGCCCAGCACGGAATGCGTGCCGGATTTGGAGATGCCCGGGTAGTCTCTGACTGTATCGGCCCTGTCTCCTTTGTTTACCACATTTATGTGCGCGGGAAAGATCTGGCCAAAGCTCAAAATCTAATAAGAATATAGCCCTCTTCCCCAGCGGGCTTTTCTGTTCCGAATACAAATTGCAAAGCCATTCCATGCCTTTTTTTAATCTGCCCCTCACATTCCATGAAGCTCTCCCCGCATAACCCAAAAGTTCTCTACGCTTCCCTCCAGATTTCCCGACAGATTTCTATGATCAAAAGCAGACTGGCAGGGCCGGTGATGATCCCTCCCACGCCAAACAAGCATACCCCTGCATAGACTGCCAGAGCAAACACAAAAGGATACACCCCGATTTTTCCGCCCACCAGCCTGGGCTCCAGCAATTCCCGAACCGTGTTGGTTACCAGAAACAGCAGTCCGTACCCCAATGCCTGCTTCCACTCTCTTTGCAGCAAAAGCACGATCCCCCAGGGGATCAATACGGTCCCAGTCCCTAAAAAGGGCAGAGCATCCAATAATCCAATCAGGATCCCCAAAACCAGGAAATAAGGGTTTCCCAAAAGATACAATCCCCCGATGCAAAGCAGGATAATGATCCCCATAATAATTACCTGGGATTTCAGATACGCGCCTCCCACTTGAAACATCCGGTCTGTCACATGCTTTACATGGCGAAAGGACTGATAGCCGCTAAGCTTCTCCCGGATCTCATCATAGTCTTTCATAAGCAGCAGCATGGCAATATAGATCAGGAATACAAACCCGATCATTTCTATGAATCCCTTTACATACTGAACCGAATGATTAAAAAGCTCCGGCATCCATTTTCCATCAATCTGCACCTGTACATTTGCAAGGGTACGATTCACAAAAGAGCGGATCCTCTCTGCTTTCAGTCCCAACTGCTGTTCCAGAGACAGACAGCAGTCATCCAAAAAGCATTCCATCTGTTGCTGATAAACATCAAAATTGGAAAGTATCTGAAAAACCTGCTTCACCACAGCTCCCACAAAAAAATACACACCCACACCTACGCTCAAAAACACAAGAAATACCAGCACCCCCATAATCACTTCCTTTTTCCAGGGAAGCTTGCTTCGGATCTTTTTCAGCACAGGGTGAAACGCCCTCACCAATATCCAGGCAATCAAAAAGGGAATTACATATGGCAGCAAATATTTCATTGAAAGAAATACTGCCAGCGTAACTCCCACAATAACTGCTAACTGTCTTTTTTCTGTCATTGTCCTGCATCCTTTCACCTGTCCGATGCCAAAAATCCGGCACCAGACCAATCCGTGTCAGTTTACAAAGACATCCCCCTCTGTTCACTGACCTGTGATTCTAGTATGGATGCAAATTCCTGAAAATATTCGCCCTCCGGCCTACAGGAAAACTGCATTTTCTTTCCGCTTCCCGGATGAAAAAACTCCAAAAAAGCTGCGCAGAGAGCCAGAGAAGCAGGACTGTGTTCCTGCATCCCGTACTTTCGATCCCCATACAGCGGCATCCCTGCCCCTGCCATCTGCACCCGGATCTGATGATGGCGTCCTGTATAAAGATGGATCCTTACCAGAGCTTTCTCTTTCTCTGTCCCCAGTATCTCATATTCCAGCTTTGCCAGCTTTGCGCCAGGTTCTCCCCGCCTCCCAATGCGGGAAGTATTGGTTCTTCCGTCCTTCACCAGATAGTCCTCAAGGGAATAGGTCTCACTCGGATCTGCCGTTTTTTCTCTCAGACTCTCACTCTTCCGTTTCTCACTTAGCTGCTTTTCTTCTTGTACTTTTTTTCTCTTCTGCGCCTGGGACTGAGCTCCCTCTAAGATCCCGCGGCTTGACAAATGAGTAACTGCCAGATAGGTTTTTTTCATCCTTCCATCCGTCAGCTGTGCGCTCAGCTTTTTGGCAGCCTCCGGAGTCTTGGCAAACACCAGCACTCCCTCCACAGGCTGATCCAGTCGGTGCACTACAGCCAGATAGGGTTCTCCCCCTTTTCCTTTTTCCTGCTGCTTCTCCCACAGATGATTTTTTAAAATACTCTCCAGATCTTTTATTCCCACCCGGGCACTCTGAACTGGCAGACCAGCTTCTTTGCGGCAGACGATCACCTGTTTATCTTCGTATAGTATCTCCATATCCCATTTCCCTCCAGTTTTCTGATAATAAAAAGGGAGCGTTGGCTCCCCTTTATTGCAGATATTAGAAACCGAAAGCTGTCTCTTACATCTTGAACCGGTATCCTACTCCCCAGATCGTCTCAATGTACTGAGGTTTTGCAGAATTTGTTTCTATTTTTTCCCGGATCTTCTTAATATGTACCGTAACTGTGGCAATATCTCCTATGGATTCCATATCCCAGATTTCCTTAAACAGCTCATCCTTGGTAAATACATGGTTTGGATTCTGTGCCAGGAACGTAAGCAGATCAAATTCCTTGGTGGTAAAAGTCTTTTCTGTTCCGTTGACCCAGACCCTCCTGGCTGTCTTGTCGATTTTCAGACCCCTGATCTCAACAATATCGTTTGCCTGCACATTCATATTTACCAGGCGCTCGTATCGTGCCAGATGGGCCTTCACTCTGGCCACCAGTTCACTGGGGCTGAACGGTTTTGTCATATAATCATCTGCCCCGAGGCCTAATCCCCGAATCTTGTCAATATCATCTTTCTTCGCTGAAACCATAATAATCGGAGTGTTTTTTGTCTCCCGCACCTGTTTGCAGATGTCAAAACCATTGATACCCGGAAGCATCAGATCTAAAATCAAAAGATCAAAGGATTCCTCCAGGGCCCTCTTCATTCCCTGCATTCCCTCATTCTCTATCTCTACCTCAAATCCGCTGAGCTCCAGATAGTCTCTCTCCAAATCTGCAATACTGATTTCATCCTCAATAATTAATATCCTGCTCATACAGGTACCTCCTGATATTTTCTAAGCACAAAGTGCATGGTTGTTCCCTGGCCGATTTTACTGCTGACCCATATCTTTCCCCCGTGATCCTCGATAATTTTTTTGACTATGGACAGCCCGATCCCGCTTCCTCCCTGAGCGGAATTTCTGGAAGCGTCTGTCCGGTAAAAACGATCAAAAATATTGGGAAGATCCCTGGCTTCCATTCCTTTTCCGTTATCCTCCAGATCTACCTGAATAAAATCTCCTACATCCGTGATCCGAAGCTCAATCTGTCCTTTCGGCTTATCCAGATATTTAATGGAATTTCCCACAATATTGTTAACCACCCGCTTCATCTGCTCTGCATCTGCGATCACCATGGTACTCTTATCCACCTGATTCAGATAGGTAAACCGGATATTTCTCCCCTCCAGATCCAGACACAGTTCCTCTGCACAATCATCAAAATACTCCGTTACATTCAGCTTATTGAAAGTGTAGGGTATCCGGTTGGTATCAATCTTGGAATAGAAAGTAAGCTCATTGATCAGCCGATCCATATCGTTGGCTTTGTTGTAGATAGTCTTAATGTAGCGGTCCATTTTCTCCGGTGTATCCGCAACTCCATCCATAATGCCCTCCACATAGCCTTTTACCGTAGTGATCGGCGTCTTCAGATCATGGGAAATGTTGCTGATCAGCTCCTTGCTCTCCTGATCAAACTTCTCCCGCTCATCCTCCGATTCCTTCAGACGGCTGCGCATAGCCTCAAAGTCACCGCACAGTTCACTGATCTCGTCATCTCCCTCTGCTTCCAGGGTAAAATCAAGATCGCCGGCCTTCACCCGCTTGGTGGCCTCCTTCAGCTTATTCAGGGGGGTAATGATTCCCGCATAGATCCAGAAGATCATAATACCTCCGGTAAATACCAGAATCACCACAATAGCGATCACCATATCAATGAGAAGAGACCTCATCTGAGGCAGTCCCCCATTGGCAGTGATCACGATAAATGCACTTCCCTGGCTGCCATCGGAAAATTCCATATCAATCTGCTTTAAAAGCGCTTTTACATCTCTTCCTATGTAGGTTCCGCTGTCGGAAGTCATATCTCCCTCTCCGTAGGGAGGAAACTGGTGGAAAATCCGGTCTATATTATCTTCTGTTCCCTGATAATAAAGCTTCTGATCTTTTCTCAGCACAAGATAAGAAAACTTTGATTCCAGTTCGCCATTCAGTTCCTCCAGATACCCAAGATCCAAAAAGCTGTCCGGATCGCGCTTTGCCTGATCCTTCAGCTTGTCGCACAACTCCTCTGTGGAACGGCTCAGCACCTGCATGGAATTAGCCAAGGACTCCAAAGTAAATTCAATTCCATACGTTTTCTCAATAGATTTTACCTGATATTGACTGAAAAAAAAGATTGCTGCTCCAAACAACACAATAGGCACCAGAATCACTCCGCAGAAAGCAATGATCAACCTGGTCTTTAACTTCATATCTGCCCTCACCACCCTGATCTTTATTCATAAACAGCCGCATCCATCTCCGCCTGACGCATGCAGATGAAAGCAGATCCCTATCTATCCTCTATTCGCTGGTTAATAAGGTACCGGGGACAAAATTACAGAATTATGAAATGCCAAACAATTCATCAGGTATCTTTTAACCCAAACGTCACAATAAGAGTATATCATATCCTTTCTCTTTTATCATCTAAATAAAAACTCCTAATTCTAAATTTTCTATAAAAGTGCCTGTTTTTTGCACAAATCAACAGCCTCTCGTTCAAAACACTCCGCCTGCCCCTGTCCTCAGGCAATCTGCATCTGTTCCAATAGAGAAAATTCCGGAATCGTCTATCCTAAGAACAGAAGATCCTGTAATGCAGGATTCTACCCCTGCGGCAGTGGCATTTGCGACAGAATTTCACTGCTCCCCAGTGTAACCCTGCACGGAGTGTTTTTTTATTTGATAGGAAATTCCTATCAAATAAAAACTGCCGCAAAACAGGAGATTTTTCATCCGGCTCACCTTTCTTCTGCTTACGCAGAGTTATATCCTCCGGATGTTAATCCTATTCTTCCTGTTTTACGGCAGATCCCATTTTCCATATAGATTGAATGCGTACCGATGCCCCGCATATATGCAATCTGTATTAATAAGTATACTCTCACACTTATTGCTCTGTGCCTATGCGCTGTATCAATACCGGGACTTGCCAGAAACGGTGAAATTCTTTTCCTGCAAACAGTCCCCTGCTTACATCGCAGTCTCGCCGGTACAGCGTCCTGCGTCATTCTTTCGTTTTTATCTTCCGAAAAATTCTCTACTGAAAAATCTTTAAAATATCGTCTCTGTCCTTGTCTGTCAAAGTGCCCTGTTCCCAGGAAACCTTCACTTTGACATCATCTCCCTTATACCTTGGAATCAAATGCATATGAAAATGGAACACTGTCTGGCCTGCAGCCTCCCCATTGTTCTGTACAATATTCAGGCCATCGCAGCCTAATCCCTCTACTAGCTTTGCTCCAACTTTTTTCGCAACGATCATAGCTTTTGAAGCCAAATCATCCGGCAGCTCGTAGAGATTTGCCGCATGCTCCTTAGGCAGAATCAAAGCATGCCCCCTGGATGCAGGCCCCAGATCCAGGATCACCCGAAAATCTTCATCCTCATAGAGCGTAGCGGCTGGAATTTCTCCATTTGCGATTTTACAAAAAATACAGTTTGAATCCTTCATAAATAATATGCCTCCTGTTTTATTTTTTATCAGCCATATCTTTCTGACGGCTGTTTCAATCTTTGAATCTCTTTTCCTGCTCCTCTTTTTAACTGCTAAGTACCGGATATTGTTTTATGGTTCTTTCTTCTCCCTGTCAGAAAAAGCGCCATCAAAAATCCTGACACTACGCCCCCCACATGAGCAGCATTATCTGTTCCCACATCTGTAAAACCTTGTAAAAGCATCAATATCACCATGAGCCCCAGGCGCTGCACAGTAATTGTCCCCAGCCGTCCACGGTTACGGATCACTAAATACAAAACAGCCCCCATCACTGCAAAAATGGCTCCCGATGCTCCTGCAGACACTGCATATTCTCCTGTCCGAAAATCCATGGCCACAGAAAGAAGATTCCCAAACAGACCTCCCAGCAAGTAGATCAGCAGATATCGCACTGATCCCACCTCCGTCTCCAGTACATCTCCAAGGAAGATCAAACAGATCATATTGTAAACCAGATGATAGAGACCAAAATGGAGAAACATACCTGTGACCAGCCGATAATACTCTCCCTGCAATATGGCAGGCGTGTAGCAGGCCCCATGCCGCAGCATAAAGACTGCATTTTCTGTGTTTCCAAGAATGCTAAGTACCAGAAACACCAGACAGTTGATTGCCGTTATCAGCAGATTTGCTTTTTTTCTGGAACGCAGAAAATCTGAGATTTCGTTCATGTCCTCTTTTCCTTCCACCGTTTTCCAGTGCTGAGCAGCTTCTATTCCGCCACTGGAATAAACTGAAATTGTGTTACGTCAAACAGCCCCATATCCGTCAGTTTTACCTCCGGTATCACAGGAAGAGCCATAAAGCAGAGCGTCATCAATGGCTCTATCTCACGGCTGACTCCCAGTTTCTCAAAAGCTGCAGCCTGCAGCCTGGTAAGCATTCCATCTACCCATTCACCGCTCTGATCACTCATGATCCCTGCTACCGGAAGCGGCATCTGCTCCAGGACTTTCCCATCTTTCACCAAAACCACTCCGCCTCTCTGAGCGATCAATGCATCTACCGCACAGGCAATCTCCTGATTGCTGATCCCCACAGCAATTATATTGTGAGAATCGTGGGCTATGGAGAGGGCAACCGCTCCCTGCCTGATACCGTATCCCCGCAAAAGTCCGACACCTACATTTCCTGTTCCGTGATGACGTTCGATCACTGCCATTTTCACGATATCCTGTTCCGGATCATATAGAAAATCTCCATCCGGTCCTACCTTCACTTTTGCCTGTCCCTTAGCCGTTACCACGCCTCCGGGAATCAGATCAATCACCGTAGCCTCAGCCGTATTCAGATGCAGCTTCAGCCGCTGAGGGCCAAAGTCCTTTACCTGGAAGCTTCCCGATACAGAAGCAATGCTTTTCCGCTCCACTGGCGGAAGATACGCTCCATTCTGTGCCACCAGTCTGCCACTTTTTACAACTTTTTCAACCTGGAACTGCTTCAGATCCTTTACCAGAACAATATCCGCCATAAGCCCTGGCGCAATGGCGCCTCTGTCAAAAAGGCGGAAACATTCTGCCGCGTTCAGCGTAGCCATACGAATCGCAGTAACTGCATCCAGTCCCTCCTCCACACAGGTTCTTAGATGGCTGTCTATATGACCTTCTGTGAAAATAGTCTTAGGCTGACGATCATCGGAACAAAGCAGGCATCTTCTGCTGTTCTGCTCCGTGACGCCCTGAAGCAGCTCCTTAAGATTATGGCAGGCAGATCCCTGGCGCAGCAGCACATACATTCCCAGACGCAGCCGTTCCTCCATCTCTTTCACCGTAGAACACTCATGGTCTGTATGAATCCCCGCTGCCGCATATGCATTCAGTTCTTTTCCCTCCAAATTCGGACAATGCCCATCCACCAGCTTTCCTTCTGCTGCGATCAGTTTATCTAAAACACGGTCCACCCCTGCGATCACACCGGGATAATTCATGAATTCTCCCAATCCCAAAACACGATCCTGCTGAAGGATCTCCCGCATATCCTCCGCCTCTATCACAGCTCCTCCATGCTCAAAAAAGGTGGAGGGAACGCAGGAGGGCATCATGTAGCGAATATCCAAAACTGTATTCTTCGCAGCATCCAGCATATACTCCATTCCTTTTATCCCGCATACATTTACAATCTCATGCGGATCTGCGATAATCGTGGTCGTTCCTCTTGGTACCAAAAGACGGCCGATCTCCTCCGGTGTCACAAAAGCTGATTCAATATGGATATGACTCTCGATCAGTCCCGGTATTGCATAGCTCCCAGAGGCATCCAGCTCCGTGATCCCTTCATAGCTTCCCAAACCGGCAATCACTCCATCGCTGACGGCAATGTCTTCCTGTCGGATTTCTCCCGTATATACATTTACCACATTACAGTTTTTAATTACCAAATCTGCCAAAACCCTGCCCGCTGCCACATCAATCCGTTTTTTCAACATTTCTTTCTTCATCTGCATTCCTCCCCTCTGAATACCTTTTTATTCCCGCGAGCAATGAGCCAAGCAGCTGTACTTGTGCAGATATTTGGCAAATGCCGCGAAGGTCGACTGCCCAGTCAGCTTGCTATGGGGCAGTTGATTTATGTAAATCATACCGCATCTTACGAGAAAAATCCACCGAAGAATTTGATTTGCAGATGTACCGTAAAGTTGCCAGCGAAACTCCATCTCCCTGACAGATCATTCTTTGTTCTCTTGGCATTAACCTCTGTCCATTTACAAAAGTTCCATTCATGGAATTCAGATCCGTAATGTAAAAATTTCCTTCTTTTTTTTCCAGCTTAGCATGGATTCTGCTGACACTCTCTGAGGCCAGCCAGATATCCACCTGATCCCGCTTTTTTCCAAGCACCGCAGGAAACTGGCTTAAAACAAGATCCGGATATTGCCCCGGCTCCAGGCTCACCAGGTACAACGGATCTTCAAACTCCTCCTCTGTAAGGCACCTGGTCTCTCCATCCTCTGTCTCTTCCTTTGGTTTATCATATAAATCTTCTAAAAGCTGTTCCAGAAATTCCTCATCATCCTCCTCTTCTTCCAGCCAGTATCCTTCTTCTTTCTTTTTTTTCCCTGTTACCGTACCATAAATGATCCAGGAAACTGCCAGAATAAAAAATGCCAATCCGCCGGTCTGTGCCAGATCCAGCCCTGCAAAATAAACGATTCCTGCAAAGATCAGTAAAAGAAAGGCGATGACAAGTCCGCATAAAAAAGCGTTTTTGATCCAGCTCATTCCGGCCTGTTTGCCGCCGGCAATTTCTCTGCTGTCTTCACGGGTATTTTTCATGGCTTTTCCACTTTTTACATCCCTGCTGCTTTTACTGTTTTTTCTTTCCTTTTGATCCTTTCTCTTTTTGGAAGTTTCCGCCCCTTTCCATTCCTCCTCTTCCAGCCAGAATCCCTTTTCCATCTTCCCATTTTCTTTTCTGTCAAAATCCTTTTTCCCGGGTTGCTTTTCTTTTGTATTCTCCTTTTCCCACTGCCCCTGTCTAAAACCGCGCTCTCTCCCTTTCTCTTCTTCTGTTTTCCCGATTTGGCTTCTCTCTTCCAAAGGCCCATACTCCCAGGCTTTGGGAACATTCCTTCTCACCCAGTCCTCTGCCCGGATTTCTTCTTTTAAAAGCTGATCTAAAGTTTCCCAAAGACTGAAATTTTCCTGCGAAACTCTCCCATAAAATTGATAGCCCAGCTCTACTGCTCTCCGGTCACTGTGATCCAGACGCTTCAAAATATACTCAGACAAACTGAAGATATTTCTGGAAGCCTCAAAGACAAGTCCCGGACAGTAACAAAGCTGAACCTTCCCGCTCTCCGGATCCATATAAATATATTCCGGATCCAACAAAAAATTTTCAAAAGTCAATAGATACTGTCTTGCCTTGATCAGCCCATTCTGAATACCGGTAAGCAGCATCTCAATGTCCCGGCTCTTCATAGTGTTGCTCTCATAAATCTGGCTCATCGGCTGTCTGGAAGTAATTTCATAATACAGATACGTCTTTCCGTTCATCCGGCGAAGCTGGCACCGCAAAAGTTCCGGTATCACATTATGTTCTATCATCCGCACCGTATATTCTTCGCCTGTTACGGCCTCATTTTCCAGGATCATGTAATTGTGATCCAGATCTCTTTGATAGCTAACTTCCACTCTTTTACTCCTTTAATGTATCCACCATGTCATTCAGGCCGCGGATTTTTCGTATCAGCTTTGCCGGACGGTAAAGTTCCCTGCTCCAGGACCGCCAGATTTGCAGCTGGTTTCCTCCCATTAATCTCATGATCAGCCCCGGAAAAGGATAGCTGCCTGAAAATGTCACAGATACCCGGTTGTCACTGACTGACAGGGATTTTACTATATTCTTTGTCCCAAGAAGTCTGTTTTCTGTCAGCGCTCTTTGTTTTTCCTTCAGCATGGCTTCTGCCTTTTTTTCCTGTCTGAGATTGCTCCCCATAGCTCCTATTTCACAGGATATCCCCTGTAAAACTGCGCGATCGTGAAGGCAGAAAGACAGATAGATTACCGACACCAGCACTGGAAGCAAAATTGCCATCAAAAGTGCAGCTTCTACCGTAAAACTTCCCTGCAAAGCGGTTGTCTCTTCATTTTTTTCTTTCTTAATTCCTTTATTCTTTACCATAATTCCACACCGCCTTTCCGTTTTAAAAAAACATTCCACAAATTTGAGCTGCCAGCAAAAAAGGAAGAAACGGAAAGCGTTCTTTTCGCCCTGCTTTCTTAACGATCAGGAGTGTGCCGGACCAAACTGCGGAAAAAACCAGCGCCAGAAAAAAAACTGAAAATGATTTCATAAATCCTAATGCAGCTCCGCAGGCCATGACCACCAGCGCATCTCCGTACCCCATAGCTTCCCTGGTCACCCAGGAAAACACCAGTAACAATCCTCCAAAAACTATTCCCGCAAAAAAATCTCCCGCTGTCAAGTCTCTCTTCACCAGATGCAGTATTGATGCCGCCGCTATAAATATCAATGGAAGAAATCGATAAATCTGCATTTTTCTTATATCCGAAACAGTACAGATCCCTAAAAATACTGCCGTCATTATTTCTGTCATTTCTGTGCTCCACACTTTGAACAAGGTCTCAGCCCTCCTGCTTCCTTCAGGGAAATCTCCCGGATTGTCCGTTTCAGCCCGCTGCATCCCAGACTGGAATGATAGCGGTCACCATCCTCAGTAATAAATACCTCCGCTCCCCCCTGTTTTCCGCACCGTTCACAAGCATGATATTTTCCCCCGCTGCTGTTGCGCAGCTGCTTCAGGCTGTCTCTGGAAACCTGATGGATGGAAAGTCTGATATGACTGCACTCCAGGTCTTTGTGATACACAGTTCCATGCTCCGTCACATATACGGCTTGGCCAGAAGCATCATTTTCGTCTGTCCCCTCCTCGCCTGAAGAGCCGGATCGTCCGGTCCAGCCCCTGACGCTTCCCCTCTGCAAAAAATATATTCCCGGTATGGGGATTCCTGCTGCCGGAAGCTTCATTTGATATGTCATCACCAGATGAACCATTTCACTCTCTTCCAAAAAAGAGGACAGCAAAAAGTTTATATTTTTTACTCCACCAGTGTCTCCGGCCCGCCTAAGCACTGCATTTCTTCCATAAATTACAGATACAGCGCCGGGCAAAACAGAATCTCCTTCTCCATATTCTGTGGCATAAGCGCTAATGGCAATCTCTTCACTGGTTTCGCACAGAGCGCTCCCCAGTCGTGCCGCCGTATCCATCACATTACAAAGCTGTATCACCGTTACCATGGTAAAAAAGAACAATGGAAGTGCCACGGCAGCTTCTACTGTCAGGCTCCCCTTCAGAGAGGCAAAAAAGAATGTTCTTCTTTTGCATTGTAAGTACTTTTTTTCAGGTATTTGACCACGGGGCTCGGCTTCTCGGGGAGAGAGCTTATCCTTTCTGAAAAAAATGATTTTACGCATGACCATGCACAAGACAATTTCTCTAATATATGAACTGCAGCCGAAGAACACTCCTTTTCACCTCCCTGTTAAAAGTATTAATCATACACAAATCCACTTTCCACTGTAACCTGCAGCAATTCTTGAGAAGTCCCCAAAAATGCCTCTGCCGCCCGGGAGAATACCGGTTCAAGCTGCCAGCTTGTCTCTTCCCGGATACCCACAACACAGTGATCTACCTGAAAATTGGACAGGCCTGGAGCAAGTTTCAAATTTAATTCTATCAGATCCAGAGCCCTTTTCTTTTGGCCTGAAACAGACTGCAAATAGAAAAGGATCCTTAGATAGTCCCGGTAGGACAGGCCTTCCTGGCTGCCTCTGCTTCCGTTCTCCAACAGCTGATCCAGGCTGCCCAGCTGTTCTAATGTTACTTTCCATGTATCCGGGGTTTTATTCAAGGGAATTTTCCCTCCATCCAGAAGGATCCGAACATCCATCAGGCTCTCACCGTATGCCCACCCCATTAAAAGTCCATGCTTTAGGACAGAAACCAATGCAGGAATCCCAGTCCAGCCGATAAGCAATCCGGCCAGTGCTCCGGCCTCACTGCTCATCTGCGTATTTCCCACACAATATAAATAATTCAGCCCCTCTCTTACCAGAAGCAGTCTTTGGACCACTGCCTTCAGATTCTCCCTGTCCGATCTCTTCCCGGCAATCAGATACTCTGCCTGATACTCCAGCTTCCAACCTGTCTCTTCTGACAAATAATTGGGAAAGCGATCCAACAGATATTCTCTGAACAAAAGATCACTGGTCAATCCTCCGTGTTCTTTCTTAAGCTTCATGGTTCCTTCCTTTTTGCGGCGTCCGGAAGCAAACTCTTTTTTTACCACCTTTTTTTCGGAAACTCTTTTTCTTCCACAGACAATCTCCAAAATACTTTTTTTCTTCAGCCGATTAACCATTTTTAACGGATTCTCCCGCTTTACCTGCTCCGCCGGATTCTCCTCCATAATTACGATCTCCCCTGCCGCTTCCGCTTCTTCCCGGGCCAGCTTCCTTTGCTGCTCCAATTCTGCCTTTTTTTCTTCCTCCTGCCGTTGAAGCTGTTCCATCTCCTGATCAGAGACTATCTTTCTTTGTTTATATTCCTTTTGTTTTTCTTCTGCCCGTTTTGCATCCCGGTAACGTCCTGCCAGTTTTCCCACACTGCCGGTGATCAATGTCTCCTTCATGTAGGCTACTGCCTGCTGGTAAAAGTTCTCACCGCCCTGATCTGAAAGAAGTGCGTACTCTTTAATCTCGCTGTTCTCCAGCTGCAGTCTCCAGGGATCGAAGCACAGTCCGGCTAGCCGCTCCTGCTTTGGATCCACATTATAGGAAAGAAACTTTTGAAAATGACCGTTAACTCTGTCAATAGAAAAATCTCCTGTCCCATAGGAACCGTCCACAGAAAAAATTTCATAATCCTCCAGCAGCTTCTTTTCATATTCTCCAAAAAGAGAATAATTTCCCATATCTGTAACGTTTGCCGCCTGCGCCCTGGCTCCCTGGATCCTGGCAGATTCTATAACGGAAAAAATCAGCGATAAAAACAACACACTGCTAAGACTTAAAAATACCGTAATCGATCCCTTCGCTTTTTTTCCCTTCATCCTCTGCCCTCCTGCTGCACTGTCCAGCTTTTTTAAATACTGTTGCTTTGGCTTGTAATCTTACTCAAAATATTATTCACGACCCCAGTAAGCTGTTTTTTAAAGATAATTACCAAGGAGATCAATACCACCAGAATCAAAATAATCTCCACAACGCCTACTCCATCCTCTTCCCTTAAAAACGATCGTACATGTTCCATGTTTCTCCTCCTTTCAAAGGCTTTTCTCCATTTATGTCTTATTAAAATGACAGAAATGCCGGAATGATCAATACCGCCAAAACGACTCCAAACATCAGGATCATAGGGAACATCAGCCGTGTTCCGGCCTGTTCTCCCAGCTTTCTGGCCACACTCTTTCGTTCCTCCAAGGCAGCATGGGCTTCCCTGGCCAGCAGCTCCGTCAATCCCTTTGAGCCTTTCTTCAAATTCTGGGACAGCAGGGATCCGAATTTTACATACTTGGGGAGACCGCACCGACGGCCAAAATTTTCATAGGCTGTACTCTCTGGAACACCGCTCTTCATTTCCCGACAAGTGCAGAGCATTTCTTCATAAACATACCGTATCTCTCCTTTCCTGATTTTCCGGTAATCCTCCGCAATACGCACAAATGCTCCTCGAATTGTGAGTCCTGCCCCCAGCAGCATAGTCATTTTCCACATTACTTCTGCGTAATCCAGTGCCAGCTGCATCTGCCGTTTCTTCGCCTGCTCATGGACTTTCTGATCTTTCCGTAAATAGACACATGCAGGGATCACAATCGTTAATAGCACTGCCAAAAGCGGCTGATCTCCTGTCTGCCACATCCAGGTCAGCTTTTTACCCAATACCTCCTCCGGCAGCGTTAATGTCTCCTGACTCCCCCCTTCTCTATTTTCTCTGTCAATCTCCTTTTGCAGTGCAGCTTCTAATTTTTCTTCCTCCGAAAGCTCCGGAGGATAGACCCTGGCTGCGGTCTCATACACCAGCTCCTTTCCCTGACAGGAAAGTACTGCCTGAATTTCCACAATGCTCCCGGTTTCTTCCGGTTCTCCCACAATACTGCCATCCTCCTCTAAAATTCCGTAAGGAAAAGTAAGCCAGCTGACCTTAACAGCTCCCTCTTCCAGACTTGCAGGAAAATTCAACGTTTTTTTCACCAGATCCATAGATTCATTTTCACCTGGAAGACCGGTCTCCAGCAGTTTTTTCCCTTTTTCCAAAAGGGTCTTTATCTCCTGTTCCGTGTACTTACGTTCCTGCACTTTCACAGTAATATCCTTTGCCTCTTCCCCCTCCGCTTGTACACTCAGCACCTCCTCTCTATCCCCCATCCCATATCCCGGTCTGAGCAGCTGCCGATTTTCCACCAGACAGTTTTCCTGCCGCATCACCAACAGCATACCTCCACTGACCACTCCTAATACCGCAGCTGCCAGCAGCGTATCACCGATTTTTCTGGCATAATGTTTCCCTACCGCCTTTGGATCTCCCGCTGCCAAAGAAATAATTTCCATGCAAAGCGTCCTGTTCTTTGTTTTTGGCTCGTCCAGTTTCAGCTTTTTTGCCAGAAACGCCCCTGCTTTTACAAAAGGATTTCTCATCCGCCTCATCTTTGCACCTCCCAGCAGTTTTTCTTCGTTTTGCCAAAACAGGCTGCCCTCTTGCGACACTGTTTTATTTATACCTGAATATCCATTATCCTTCTCCCCCAGAAATAGGCAGCCAAATACACTATGAAACAGACACTCATTATGAAAATCCCCGCCAGATTTCCATACATTGCATCCAGAAATCCTGGTGATGTCAGTTTGACATAGCCTAAAATAAACAGGGGAATCAAGCTCATCATATTCTGTTCCATTATTTTCCCTGACAGGCTGGCAGCGATTTCCTGCCTGGTCTCCTGCTTTTGCTGGATCTCTGAAACAGTGTTTCTGATAATTGCCAACAGATCCCCTCCTGTGCGCTTTGCTGTATAAAATACCTCCGCAAAATTCCGGATATCTTCCGCATGACTGCGCTCTCCCAACTCTGCAAGAAGAGATTCCACTGTTCGATTTAGCCCCAGCTGACTTACAAGATACCGAAATTCTTTTAAAATAAAGGCGTCCTCCTCATAAATCTTTTCCAGCTCCTTCACTGCCTCGCGAAAAGCGTTCTCTACAGCATACCCTGCCTGAAGAGAGGTACTCACCAACTGCATTCCAGTTAAAAATTCTGCCTCCATTTGTTCGGCCCGCTGTTTTTGAAGCTTCTTTTTCCGATCCGCCAGATATCCCCCAAATCCTGGAAGAAAAAGAATAAAAAATATCCAGGAATGAAAAAACAGATATGTTATAATCCCCTCCAAAAACAGATAACTGACTATATATTTTCCATATTCTTTTTTTGATAAGTGATATGTTCCATAATCCACCTGGTTCCCCCCCTGTCTTTTTTATTCATTTTCCTAATTCTGACTCCTCATAAAGAACCCTAATTCCTCTGCACGCAGATACTGCCGCCTTTTTATAGACAGATTCCGGCGCGCTCCAGCTTTTGACAATTTTTCAAGCTGCCCACCTGAACCAGTCCGCCTTGTATCCGTCCCTCCTCATCCTCTCCCAGTTCCCGGAATACAAAAAGGGATGACGTTTCAATCTCACCGGTTTCATAATCATAACCCGTAATCTCTAATATCTCTAAAACTTTCCTGCTCTTATCCCGCATACGCCCTAAATGTACCATCAGATCAATTCCAGAGGCAATCTGCCTGCGAATCGCCTGAATGGGAATCTCCAGACCCATTAATACCATGGTCTCCAGCCTGGAAAGCATATCTCTGGGACTGTTCCCATGACCTGTGCTCAGGGAGCCGTCATGCCCTGTGTTCAACGATTGCAGCATATCAATGGTCTCATCTCCACGGACCTCACCTACGATGATCCGATCCGGCCGCATCCGCAAACTTGCCTTGATCAGATCACGGATTGTCACCTGATTATCCCCTTCCTCATTTGCTCTCCTTGCCTCCAGGCGAACCAGATTCTGAGCATTTTGGATTTGGAGCTCTGCATTATCTTCTATCGTAATAATCCGTTCCTCTTTCGGTATATAGTTGGACAGTGCATTTAAAAATGTTGTTTTCCCTGATCCTGTACCTCCGCTTATAAAAATGTTATATCCTGCCTGCACCAATTTTTCCAAAAATTCCGCTGCCTCCCGGGAAACTGCATTCCAATCAATGAGCTGTTCCATGGAGATAGGATGGTCCGGAAAACGACGGATCGTAATGACAGGACCATTTAACGCCACTGGCGCCATCACCACATGAACCCTTGCACCGTTTTCCAGTCTGGCATCTACGATTGAAACTGCTTCATTCGCTACCCGATTGCATTTTGCTACAATCTGCTGTACAATGTCCTCCAGCTTTTCTCTGGATTCAAAACTTTTTTTCCATCGGACAATCCTTCCCTTTTGCTCAATAAATATTCCCTCTGTCCCGTTTACCATAATTTCAGTAATATTGGGATCATCTACCAGCTCCTGCAGGATATCCAGACGCCGAACAGAATTAAACAACTCTATTCTCAGCTCATTTCTCCTGGAAAGACGCACATATCCCCCTTCACCAGTATCCATCAGCAATTCATCGATTGCCTGATAAATCTCCTCATCACTCGTCTCCCGGTATCTTTCCAGCCTCTCCATAAGCTTACTGCGCAGTTCTTCAAATTTTTTGTCCGCCACAAATCGCCTCCTATAGCAGTGAACCCACCCAGTTATCCTCCTCTGCCAGAAGTCTTCGAATGTAATCCCCAAGCCTTCCTTTTACCAATCGCTCTATAAGTTCCTGACCATCCCCATTCCCTTTCCATTCCGGCAAATGAAGCTTTCTGATTTTTTCCTGCAGTTCCTGCAGCTCCAAAGCTCTCAAATTTTTTTCAAACTGCAGAATCTTGGCTCTGGAGATAGGATCTTCCAATACGGGCATATATACCTTTTTACACTGATTCAAAATCTGATACCCTTCTTCAATCTGATTTCCCACATCTAAAATGAGTACATCATACTCTCCGCAAGCCCCTATTTCCTGTATAAATTGAAGCCATTCCTCCAAATGCACTTCCCTGAGATCACAGGGAGAAAAAGCCGGAGGGATATAATCCAGTTTACCCAGGGTCTGTATCATTCCATTGATCTTAAAAATCAGATTTCCTTCCTTTTGCCTTGCAAAATAAATCAGATCAGAGATATCTGAATGATATTTCTGAGCAAACAGCTCCTCAAAACCATTGTACTCTTCTAAATTCAAATACAAAACTTTCTGCTCTTCCCCTAAAATCTCTCCCATCGCCAATGCAAAACTGGTCTTCCCCACACGATGCAGCGGAGAGTATACTCCCACCATTTTCATTCGTCCGTCTCCATCGGAAAACATAGCACCTGGAAGCAGCGGCCCGGATTCTGCGTAATAATTCATTACTTCTGCAATCAGGCTGTCTGATGCCTGATACTTATACACATGAGGACGATCTTTTATTCGATCCAGCGACTCTCCATCCGATAGAATAATGATTCTGTCAATCTCCAGTTTTTTGACCTCTTCACACATCGCATCTGTAGAGATCAGCAGAAGTTCAATAGCATTTTTTCCTGCAAAGTCTGTCAAACTCTCAAGATTTGTAAATGCGTGTACTTCAAATGGAGTGCTCTTTCTTTCATTTAAATATTCCGTAAGATTTTTAGCATAATTTTCCTCCAAATCACAGATTGCAAATATCCTTTTTTTCAACTTCTATTGACACCCCCATTTGTCATTATCATATAGATGAGAACAGACAAAAAAACAGGTATGGAAAAATAAAGATGACTGTCCTCATCCTCCGCCTTCCTATAAGGTTTCCACTGTCTTGTTTCTAAATATTGGAACAGATAACTTTTGAAATAACTGAGACGTGAAAAAAGATTCCGTCTTTTAAGAACTAATACAGAGGAAATAACTCCTCCTAAAAGAAATGTGTTAAGAATAATTTGAAACCCGCCTGCCGGTCCCAGGAAGCCGCCAACAGTACAAAGCAGCTTAATGTCTCCTGCACCTATCATTCGAAAATAATAAAGAACCCAAAAAAGTATGATAGGAAGAATTGCTCCAAATAGAAAACGTACCAATCCTATCCATCGAAAATGCCATAGCTGATATATCATTCCCACAAAAAAACCTGTAATGATCAGCCAATTAGGAATACGCTTCTTTGTAATATCCCAGAACACTGCAGCTCCGATTAAATGCAGAAGAAAAAACAACTCCGTTCTTCCCTCATAAATATCTGAACCCATACTCACCTCCTCACTTTTATCACTTTTTGTTAGTATATCACATCTTAATTGTTGTTACAAGTACATTTTATATTAAACTATAGTTTCTTTGCTCTCAAAAACCACTGACAAACCTCTCCACTGCTGTATCCAACCATATGTGCGATCTGCTCCACCGGCATTCCAATCTGCAAAAGATTAAGAGCGGTCTTCCGAGCTCCCTGCTCTATTCCTTGCTGCATACCCTGCTCTATTCCTTGCTGCATACCCTGCTCTATTCCTTGCTGCATACCCTTTTCTATGCCTCTCTGCATACCCTTTTCTATACCTCTCTGCATGCCTTCTTCCATACTGTCTCTTTTCATCTCTTCGATTGCCTGACACATATCTATTTCCTCCTCCCCTTCTTTTATAGTTATTTCTGCTCTGGTACAGGTATTGATCACCAAGGCTGCGCTCGGATCCAAGTGTTTAAATTTCTTATCTCTTTCCAGCAATTCTGCAAGCTTTTTCTTATCCTTTGAATATTTGATAAAACTGATTACCTCCCTGAGGCTGCTTTGAAATTTCTCCAGCTCTTCCCGAGTCAATGCTGCCGGTTCCACTAAATGAATCTTGTAATCCTGCACCAGACTCAATACTCTGGGACTTTTCATTTCCATCATATCGTATAAGGATAAGGGGCCATCCCACTTTTCGGGACTGAAAAATATTACCAGTGTAATCACCGGTATGATGCGATCTTCCTTATAAAATCCGGAGAGATATTCTCCTGAACTGCGCCCCTTATAATTCCTCTCATTTTTATGTCTTCTTCCAATCTGCTCTACCTGCCTAGCATACTGAAGAGCATCGTATACAAGATTTTTTACTGGCATGGCATAATGCACCTCCGCCTGATTTTCTATGCCTAATAATAAATATACGAGTTCTCCATCTTCCATTATCGTTACATGCTTTAACAAATCCCTGTATCTTTGTATGATTACTTCCTGCACCCTTTTATGGGGAAGTATCTTATTTGGCACACTTGCTTTCTTGAATGCATCTTCTGTTATCTCATTCCCCTCTACCCGCCTGTTTTCTGCTGTCTCCTGTATCTTTTTATCTTTCTCCTGCTCATATTCCTCTTCTCTATCTGCCCTTCTTTCGTAAAGCAGTCCTATCTCTGTTGGATCAATGGATCTTAGTTTTTCAGGATCCACCACCCTTCTGCCTCCATAGATCAAAAAATTAAAAGCATCTGCAAACACTTTATTTTCACCCATGTAAATTTTTGTAACTGTATCTGTTTTTCCGATTTTTTTCACCCCACCTATCTTTTTTTATCAATTCAGCCTTCTTTGCTCTCAAAAGCCACTGGCGAACCTCTCCACTGCTGTATCCAACCATATGTGCGATCTGCTCCATCGGCATTCCAATCTGCAAAAGATTAAGAGCGGTCTTCCGGGCTCCCTGCTCTATACCTTGCTGCATACCCTGCTCTATGCCTTGCTGCATACCCTTTTCTATACCTCTCTGCATGCCTTCTTCCATACTGTCTCTTTTCATCTCTTCGATTGCCTGACACATATCTATTTCCTCCCCATCAGCAGTGCGGATATTATATTTGTCTGAATTTTCCCTGTTGCACCGTTTCCTTTAAGAAGTCTGCCTTATCTTCCAAATGCTCAAATCAAAGGCATATCTTTCTACATCCTTTTTGTGATTTTATTTTATCACAAATCTGAACTAATTACAACAGTTTTATTCTTTTAGCAACAATTTGTTTCTATGTTCTGTGTTTATTGTCAATTTGTTGCATGATATTCTTCTTGTATTAACAATTTCTGAGCCCGGCAAAAAATTCTCAAGCGCAGATATAGGTCAATCTCCACCAAGCCCCCCGCTGATCGACATAGAACCAAAAAAGATTCCCTCCCATGGCTTTTCACCTTCGGGAGGGAATCTTCAGATATTATTTTGTTGTTCTGCAAACTCCTGCTTCCGTCTTTCAGACTTCTGTTTCTTCTATAGACTCTGTATTTACTTTACTTCCTCCATACTTTTGTTTCTGTCTTTCAGACATTTTCTCATTTGCTTAGCTGCGTCTTCTGTGTCTCCTCAGCTTGAGAAGCATTGCGGTGATGAGTACCAGGGCTGCAGCGATGAGGATACCCATATACAGAAGGATCGGTGTCTCATCTCCGGTCTTAACACTCTTTGCACTCTTTGCGCTCTTTCCGGTCTTGTTTCCATCCTGCTTATTCTCATCTTCATGAGTGATCTCACTCTCTTCTTCCGTAGTGATCTCTGTTTCTTCCTCAGTCTCATTCTTGATATTGGTCAGAACCACATCCACAAACTTATTATCACCATTGTCCATGGTAATCTCGGACTGATCAAGACTTAAGGTATACGCAAAGTCTGCCACAGTATCTACCGGTGTTCCATCTGCCGTAACCTCTGTAATATACAGGGTGGAGGCGGTTTCTGCTTCCACAGTCACTTCCACAATCGTGCTTGCAGAGGACTTGCCTCCCATATGAATAGGTACAATGCTGTTGGCATTGTCTGCCGGCTGAGTAAATGCTGCGTCCTTAAACAATCCTACATAGAAGGTTTCATTGGTATTCAAAGCACCGCCGTTCTGATCCTCTACCTTCTTTGTAAGAGTCAGCTCTGCGATATCATAGAACTGTTCCTGCTCAATGATAAATGCATTGTTGAAACCAAATTCTGCAGCTGCACCATTTTCACTCAATACCACCTGGCGGTTATCATCCTCAAACATGGGCACGAAGGGATGACCTTCCAGAATGCCGTTGGTAATAACCGTTCCGGTCTCATCTGTCTCAGCCACATAGTAGGTGCCCTTCTGCAGACGGTCGAAGGTCACAGATGCGGATGCCTGTGTCTCGCCAAAGGAGAGTTCTTTTACATCACCTACCTGTTTCGTCATGGCTTCATCAGAGAAGAGTGCCACATAGAACCGGGCTGCTCCAAGGACAACCGGGTCATCGGTAGCTGCTTCCACCAGACGTTTCGTTACTGTAATGCTTCCGGTATAAGGATCTTCTGTGGGAATGGTCTCATCATCCTTATCCTCTGGATCAGGATCCGGAGTTTCAGGAGTGGGATCCGGAATATCCGTCTCTCCGTCAACAACAACACTGTTGGTAAGATTGCCTCCCAAATCTGCATCGGTAATTACATGGTTATAAGTAAATACCTTGCTCTCACCGGGCTTCAGCATCGGGATAGTCTCCAGGCCGCCGGCAAGCCCGCTGGGTACTGTGGTAGTTCCATCCGGTCTGGTGATCATATCATTGACTGTAATATTTTTCACAGTCAGATTGCCTGTGTTCTTCACAGTTACTTCATATGTCACAGTCTCACCCAGAACGTATGTCGTTCCGTTGGCAGGAACAGAAGTTACATTCTTGGTCACTTCCAGCTTCGGATTGCGTTCCTCTGTAGAATCTTCCGTTTCACCAGGTATTACTTCCACCGGTTTCTCAGGATCCGGGCTTTGTGCTGTTGCTGTTGCCACATTTACTACCTTGCCTGCGGAAATGTCTTCTTCTGTCACTTCATGCTCTGCAGTAAATTCCTTCTTCTCACCAGGTGCCAGAGACTGGATCGTCCACTCGTCTCCCGTCAGCTCATCTGTTACAACTACATTGGTGAGTGTCTGATTGCCATCATTGAGAGCCGTAATCTTATAAGTAACTGTCTCATTCAGCACATAAGCGGTTCCGTTGGCCGGAGCGCTGGTAGTTTCCTTGATGATCTTCAGGGAAGGCTTCTTTTCATCCGTAGGAATATCCGGTGTCTCACCAGGAATCTCCTTATCACCATCTGAAGTCACTACCATGTTCCTGAAAGCTGTGCCAAGATCTTTCTCTTCGATCACATAAACAGCTTTCAGAACAACGGTTTCGCCCTCCTTTAGAATAACGCCAGCCGCTGCACCGTCTTCAGATACGGTATATTTGCCCAATTCATCAGCAACAAATTTTGCGCCTGCCAGTTGCTCTTGAATGGTCAAATCCAGTTCTGTATTTCCTGTATTTTTTACAGTCACAGCAAATTCTGCGGTCTCGTTCCGCTCAAAGGCTCCGTTTTCTGCGCTTCCGCTGTTGGTCAGCTTCTTTTCTACTGTCCAATCCGGATTCTCCTCCACATCCGTAGACACTTCCGCCTCGGGATCGGTCTCGCCGTCTCCTACCTTCACTACGTTCACCAGACGGTTGTCTGTGGCATTCACCCGGTGGGTAGAGGTAAGCACTGCCGTCTCTCCTTTTCCAAGGGTGATCTTACCTGCTTCATAAGTTCCCTGGCTCTCGTCGGAGAGTGTCAGGTTCAGGGGTACTGCTTCTCCATCCACGGTAAATCTATCCCGGACTGCCTTGGTGATCTCTGTGTTTCCGGTATTCCTGATGGTAATGGTGTAAGTAAGGGTATCTCCTGCCTGAGCCTTTCCATCTTTTCCGCTGGCACCCTCCACCTGCTTATCTACAGTCCATGCTTCCTTCGGAATAACCTCTGTTTTCTCTGTATCCTCCTTCGTCCCCACCTTGGCCACGTTCACAAGCTCATTATCGTCTGCTTCTACCGTATAGTCGGCTGTAAAGACTGCACTCTTTCCTGCCCCCAGTTTCAGTATTCCGTTGCTGTATTCCACGCCGTTTCCACTATTCACAAGTTTCAGCGTTTCCAATACAGTCTCCTGGCCATCTACTTTAAAGGTATCAGAAAATGCTTCTTCGATCGCTACGTTGCCAGTATTCTTCACAGTAACGGTATATTCGATTTTCTGCCCTACAACTGCCTTTCCTTCTACCAGTCCGTCAGTCACTTCTTTCTCTACCGTCCATGCAGGATTAACAATCGTTACCGTATCTGTGTCTGTTGTCTGAACTGCTTCACCGATCTTCACAGAAGCCTGATTTTGCAGCTTCGGATCTGCCGCCCCTGTCAATGCCTCTTCTGTTACTCTAACAGTAACTTTTACGAAACCGCCAGTAAAAGGCTCTACCTGTGCGATTGTCCAGACTACCTTCTGGCCTTCCACAGAAGCTGCTTCCTGCTCAGAGCTTACATATTCCAATCCTTTGGGAAGCTCATCTGTGATGGTCACATCCGCTTTTTGATTCAAGTGATTGTAATAGCTGATGGTGTAGGTGATGGTTCCTCCTACTTCTGCCATCTGTTCTGTGCCTTCCACATGAACCTTATCGATCACATGCGATTTTTCCGGCTTCTGCGGCGTTTCAGCAGCCTTTGTATTGGTCAATTCTGCCTTATAAGTGCCTCCCCGAACCAAATCTCCAACTAATTCCGCCTGCACCTCATCACTGCCGGTAATGTAGCCTTCCGGAAGTACTTCTTTCACAACATAGTTGTAAGCATTTCCTTTTTCATCGTGAGTCGGAAGCTGGTCAAACGTATATGCCCATATATTTGCTTCCGCTCCTGCGTTCCGGGCAGTCAGCTCCGCAGTCCGATACTCGCTTCCGTTTCGGAAAAGCTTGATCGTCAGCTGTACTGGGATCTCTTCTTCTGCAAGAGGCTCCCGGTCTCCGTCCAGCCAAGTCTTAGTCGCTGCTACGCTGGTCTTATTCGCAGTGTTCGTAAAGGAATTACCATTCTGTTTGGAAGTATATCCAGGCACATTTTCTTCTTCTACCGAATACGCATAAACATGGCCATCCTCTAAATCGTACTTGGGTAATTCGGTAAATGTAAATGCTGTCTCTCCCTTTTCCAGAACTACTTGATCGATCTTCTCTTCATCCTGCAGTAAATTGATGGTAATCGTTGGATAAGTCTCGCCTTCTATCATTTCCCAGGATTTTGTGCCGGAAACGGTAACCTCTTCCTGATCAATGATATTTTTAAAGTTCGTTCCCTCCGTAACGGTAGTATAGCCTTCCACTTTATCCTCAGTCACTGTGTACTCATACACGTGGCCGTCTGTCAGGTCATACTTCTCCAGGTTATCGAAGGAATAGGCTGTCTGTCCGTTCTTTAGAACAACTTCTTTATATTCCTCACCATCTCTCAGAAGATTGATGGTGATGTCTTTGTGCTCTGTTCCTGCCGGGTCGATCCACCTCTTTGTTCCAGCTACGGAGATCAGCTCCTGTACAATCGTGTTTGTGAAGTTGGTTCCTTCCTGAACCGTGGTATAGCCTTCTACCTCATCCTCAGTCACTGTGTACTCATATACATGGCCGTCTGTCAGGTTATACTTCTCCAGGTTATCGAAGGAATACTCGGTTTCCCCATTCTTCAGAGTAACTTCTTTATATTCCGTTCCGTCTCTCAGAAGGTTAATGGTGATGTCCTCATGTTCCGTTCCTACCGGGTCGATCCAGATCTTTGTTCCGCTTACCCTTACACTGTTATCCTGAGCAATGGTGTTAGTGAAGTTGGTTCCTTCCTGAACCGTGGTATAACCTTCCACTTTATCCTCAGTCACTGTGTACTCATATACATGGCCGTCTGTCAGGTCATACTTCTCCAGGTTATCGAAGGAATAGGCTGTCTGTCCGTTCTTTAGAACAACTTCTTTATATTCCTCACCATCTCTCAGAAGATTGATGGTGATTTCCTCATGTTCCGTTCCTGCCGGGTCGATCCACCTCTTTGTTCCAGCTACGGAGATCAGCTCCTGTACAATCGTGTTTGTGAAGTTGGTTCCTTCCTGAACCGTGGTATAGCCTTCTACCGGATCCTCGGTCACTGTATACACATACACATGGCCATCAGTCAGGTCATATTTCTCCAGGTTATTGAAAGAATACTTGGTTTCTCCATTCTTCAAAGCGACTTCTTTATATTCCCTTCCGTCTCTCAGAAGATTGATGGTGATGTCCTCATGTTCCGTCCCCTCCGGGTCGATCCATGTCTTTGTTCCGCTGATCTCTACCGTGTTATCCTGCTGGATTACGTTAGTAAAGTTATAACCATCCTGATAGGTAATATAACCTTCCACTGGATCTTCCGTTACCGTATAGTTATAGACCTTGCCGCTCTCCAAATCGTATTTGGGCAGTTTCTCAAACGCATAGGAAACTTCCCCATTTTCCAGAATCACTTCATCTACTTCCACGCCATCTCTCAGAAGATTGATCGTGATATCTTTGTGCTCTGTTCCTGCCGGATCAGTCCAGGTCTTCCTTCCGCTGATCTCTACCGTATTTTCCTGCTCGATGGTATTGGTGAAGTTGGTTCCTTCCTGAACCGTGGTATAGCCTTCTACCGGATCCTCGGTCACTGTGTACTCATATACATGGCCGTCTGTCAGGTCATACTTCTCCAGGTTATCGAAGGAATACTCGGTTTCCCCATTCTTCAGAGTAACTTCTTTATATTCCGTTCCGTCTCTCAAAAGATTGATGGTGATGTCCTCATGTTCCGTTCCCTCCGGGTCGATCCACGTCTTTGTTCCGCTTACCTCTACCGTATAATCCTGTTCGATGGTGTTGGTGAAGTTGGTTCCTTCCTGAACCGTGGTATAGCCTTCCACCTCATCCTCAGTCACTGTGTACTCATATACATGGCCGTCTGTCAGGTCATACTTCTCCAGGTTATCGAAGGAATACTCGGTTTCCCCATTCTTCAGAGTAATTTCTTTATATTCCGTTCCGTCTCTCAGAAGATTGATGGTAATATCCGCATGCTCTGTTCCTGCCGGGTCGATCCAGGTCTTTGTTCCGCTTACCCTTACACTGTTATCCTGAGCAATGGTGTT